>ENA-UALL01000434-UALL01000434.1-human-gut-metagenome-genome-assembly--contig:-NODE-434-length-21101-cov-5.925592_pt1 | contig 21101 bp, 13 predicted proteins | sample MGYA00243699_ERZ654466 | MGnify/ENA primary metagenome ERZ654466 (study PRJEB26926, sample SAMN06164635) | human gut metagenome | biome: ENVO:00009003; feature: ENVO:2100002; material: ENVO:00002003...
ACGGCATACGAGATGCTCAGGAGTCTCGGGGCTCGGAGATGTGTATAAGAGACAGTGCTTCAACTGCGAAAGATGCACTTTGACATTATGCATGTGCACGCGCCTTTTGCATCTTCGGTCCTGGTAAAAACTCTTAACCATCTTCCCCGGGTTCCCGTGGTGCTGACCTACCACACAAAATTCGATATTGACATTGCCAAACGGGTTCCCAATGCCACGCTTCAGAAAGTGGCGCTAAAATTTGTGCGCGCCAACATCAATGCAGTTGACGAAGTGTGGGCGGTCACCGAACGCTGTGGACAGTCTCTGCGGGATATTGGGTACAAAGGCAACTATCTGGTGATGGAAAACGGTACGGATTTTGCCTATGGAAAAGCCTCTGACCAACAGGTTCAGGAATTGAAGGAAAAGTATTGTATTCCGGAGGATACTTTTGTGTTTCTCTTTGTCGGCCGGATGATGTGGTACAAAAACATCCGCCTGATCCTGGATGCGCTGAAAGTGGCAAAGGATGCCGGGTTGCCCTTCCGCGCCTTTCTCATCGGCGACGGATACGATGCGCCGGACATTCGCCGGTATGCACAGGAAAGCGGTGTCGAAAAAGAAACCATTTTCACCGGTGCTATTTATGACCGGGAATATCTGCGGGTGTTTTACAGTTTGGCAGATATGTTCCTTTTCCCCTCCACCTATGACACATCCGGGATCGTAGTAAAAGAAGCGGCAGCCTGTGATTGCCCCGCCCTGCTGGTAGAAGGAAGCTGCGCAGCCGAAGGGGTCACCCACAATGTCTCCGGCTTTTTGGCAGAGGAAAACGCCGTTTCCTGCGGCCATGCCATTCTGGAGGCCTGTCAGAGCCGGGAACATTTGGAATACGTTGGGCATCAGGCTGGGAAGACCTTGTATCTGTCCTGGGAAGATGCCGTAGCCCGTGCCTATGCCCGTTATGAAGAAATTCTGAAAACCTGGCCGGGTCCCCTGCCCTATAACTCTGGCCGGCATCGATAAAATGCCTTAGGCGTATTCCTCCCATTGTCAAAAAACATACGGAAAAGAAGGATCAAAAATGAAAAGCATCCCACAGCTGCCGGAAGGCTACATTCCAACGCGGACCATCGATTTGCAGAACAACAAAAAGGCTGCGCTAACCGTCCATATAATCGCTTTACTGGTTTTTGTATTGGTGATAGTAGGCGGCCTGCTGGCTGTTCCTATTACCGCCCTGTTACCCGTTGCCGGGACTTCTTTAGCGGGAACGTTGTTTGTCCTTATGTTGAAATTCGTGGCCATATTATTGGGAGTCATCCTCTACTGTATGCTACAGGGATTGTTGATGGGCCTGTCGGTCCGGGTGTTCGGGGGTGCAAAAGTCCGCTTTGAAATGACGGGATTGTATTTTTGTGCGTCAAGCTCCGCATATTTTGGACGCTCCGCTTATATTGCGACAGCTTTGGCGCCTTATTTGCTGTGGGAAATTTTGTTCGCAGCCGGATGCTTTTTTATTCCTACCCACTGGTTTTGGGTGGTTTATTTTCTGCTGGCTTTGAATATGGCCAATGCCACCGTGTGCATTTATTCGATTTGTGTGCTTCTCAGGCAACCGGCTGGTATTCTGATACACGACCACGGAGCTTCTATGACGATATACGAACCCATCAAGTAAAATCTCTTTTATAAAAAACGTTGCGAACCGTCTCCTCAGGCGATCTTTAAAATCCCCAATGCCGCCGTATCCAAACGGCAGAATTGGGGATTTTTCTTATCCGGGTTGCCGGGGAAGGCTGTAGAAGCGGCATATTCTTTCCGGCACAGGGGCATACTATTACCAACAACTGACGAAGGAGAAAATATCATGGCCATTACCGCTATCCGCACGGTGCTGATCTACATATTGATCATTATCGCCATGCGTATTATGGGAAAACGACAATTAGGGGAACTGCAACCGGTAGAACTGGTGGTGACCCTGCTGATCTCCGATATGGCCGCCGTTCCCATGCAGGAAAGCGGCCTTCCCCTTCTCAGCGGTGTGCTTCCCATTATGATTCTGGTTGCATTGGAACTGCTGCTGTCCGGACTCATGCTGAAATCCCCCCGTTTTTCCCGCCTGGTCAGCGGCAATCCCATTATTCTGGTCAAGGAAGGGGAGCTACAACAGGCAGCCTTAAAAAAGATGCGGATGACAGTGGACGATTTTATGGAGTCGCTGCGTCAACAGGGCGTTTTCAATCCGGAGGACGTTGCCTGCGCCATCGTGGAACCAAATGGACACATCAGCTTGATGATGAAACCCGAAAAGCAAAACATCACCGTGGAAATGGCCGGTCTGCAGCCTCCCTCCGCTGCCGTCGACATGGTGGTGGTAAGCGACGGCTCGATATCGGATTGGGCTCTTGCACTCTGCGGCCTGGATGAAAAATGGGTGCGGGAAACGCTGGAAAAACGTCAGATCCGGCTAAAGGATGTTTTTGTGATGACGGCCAACAAGGAGCGCCAGTATCAAATCATACCCAAACAATTAGGAGGGAATCCATGAAGCGCCTGATTATTTCCATTGTATTACTTGGTATTGTAGGGGGGCTTTGCATCCTCTCCCTCCACGTCCAGCGTAGCAACACGCAGGAGCTGCTGGAATTGCTTGATAATATGGAAAAAGAATACGAAGCGCAAAATCTACAGACATGCCAGCAGCTCTCGGACCGGTTCCCTCAACTTTTTGAGGAAAAGGCCAAAACCTTTTCCCTGTTTTTGCATCACAACTACTTGTCTTCCATCCGTGAGGTAGCCGTTACTCTGCCGGTTATCCTACGGGAAAAAGATAATTCCCATTACCTGGCGGAGCTAACGCGCTGCCGCAGCCTTTTAAAAAAACTTGCCGAGCTTGAGCAACCAACCTTAGAAAATATTTTATAAAGGATAACCCCTTGCTCATATCCGGAGCAAGGGGTTATCGCCAAAACCGTGCAATATAACCACGCCATTTAAAGCGGTACATAATCACAATATTGGTCAGGGCCCGGTCGTAGATGAAAAACACCACGTTTCCAAGCAGTAAAAACACAAGCGGCAAATTGACGCCGAAAAGGACAAACATATCCTGGTCCATTCCCAAAACGAAAAGGAGCAACAGGTAACCGCCCACCATAGCCGCGTTGAACACGCCGAATTTCAACAGCCATTGAAGGACTTTCTTCAAACGGTCCAGCAAGATTTTCAAAATTGGATAATACCCAAAAAACAGGACAAACAGTATTCTCGCTTCCATGGACGGAGCGACCAGAAAAGAAAGGACACTAACCACGGCATACGCACCCAAAGCCCAGCGCGTGCCGCATTCCAGCGCAACCGGGAGCAAGGCCACTCCAGCCAGGGCTGGCAATGCATAGGTGGCATAGGGAAACAACGTCAGCAGCATGAACAGCAGCGACAAAGCGGAAAAAATACCCCCAAGTGCTACTTTGGCGCTTCGCTTCATAATATACGCAAGCCTCCTTTAGCGGAAACTTTGCCGCCGGTTTAACAACAACGGATGAAATCGCCGCCCATGCATTCGCAGCAGCAGTCGGCACAGATCAGGCTGCTGCACACGTCGCAACCCGTACAGCCCTGCTGGCCGGGAGCGCCGCCTGCGCGGTACCCGCCCCGCTGTCGCTGCATGTTCATATAATTCATGGCGTTTTGATATTCCATATTGCCGGGGTCCATCCGGCAGGCAGTGGCAAAATGAGTATAGGCATCCTCCAGCCAACCTTTTTTGTGGAGCAGCGTACCCTTCAGAAAATACCATTCAGCATCCCGTGCGCTCTCCGGAATACCGTCCAGCAGAACCTCCGCATCGTGTATCCGGCCCCGATTGATCATATTGCGAATATCATTGTAATGGGAACCACCGGCGCGGCCGTTCCCAGAGGTATCTCCCCTACGCATCCGGATGATACTGTCATAGGCTTCGTTGATCTGCTGCATTTTTTCCTGCGCCAGTTCTGCGGCGGCGGGATCGTTATTGAAATTGTCGGGATGGTATTTTTTGGCCAGATTCCGGTAGGCGGTTTTCACCTCATCATCGGTCGCTGAAGGGGAAACCCCTAACACGTCATACGGATTGCTTACGCTCATTTTGTCCTCCATTTCCATTTACAATGCGCTTTTGTTCCGTGGGCATGCCCAGCTGCAAAACATTGCGCAATATACCGTCAAAACGATAAACTGTGAGCTTGTCATAGCTGTCCACACATTCCGCTGCACAGGCATTCAGCGTAAGAAGCGCATACTCTTTTGCCTGTGCCACATCCTTGCTGTCGGCACCATAAAGCCCGCGGGAAATTGCATAAGGATTGTAACGGTTGCAGGCCAGATCCTCTTCCAAATCGTCCAAGGCGTCCATCAGATAGATCCAGCGTCCCAGACAATAACCAAATCGTTCCCGCACCTGTTTTTGCGCCTCATCACCGGCACCAAGGGAAGCCAGGGCAGCCAGTATGGTGGCGGTAGGGTCAGCTGCGGCGTCTAGCGAAGGGCATCGTTCCTTTTCCAGGTCAGCCTGTCGCTGCATGCAGGTCGTCATCAGCTCATCCAATTCCGGCAGCCGGGCAGCGGCTTTGCGTCGGGCACGCTTGGCAAATAACAGCAAAAAGCGTGCACCCCACCTCTTCCAAAACCCGTCGTCCGCCACACTGTCTCGCAGCTTGTGATACATCAGCAGCGCCGCAGCATCGGATGCCAGGCGAATGGAATCATTTTCGCGGCAGAACAAGCATTTTTTCATCGGGTTAAAGGTGCACCGGCTTTTTTCAAATCCACAGCAATCCGGTGTAAGAGCCATATGGAACAAAGCCAAAAAGGTAAAGTCGTAACTCAGCGTCATGCGGGACCAAAATCCATAACTCTTCCCCAATTGCTTACACAGGGAACAGTAGACCCCGCGGTATTGTTCAAACTCCCCCATCTTCAGTTCCGGCTGATAGGTTTTTACATACCCAAACATATCCCTGACTCCCACTACTATCTGCTTTAGTATCATACCGTATTCCGGCACATAGTATATGAAAGAATTGTAAATTATATTGAAAGAAGGAGCTGTTTCAAAATGCATGAAGATACATTTTGAAACAGCTCCTTTCCAATTTTCGGTAAAGCCGGCCCTTGCGGGAGGGATGATTATATGAGGAAAAGGCTAAAGACCGTCCTATTCATACAATTCCTTCCGCGGATTTTTATAACCATCTAAAGTTAATGCGTTTTTCGATGCGCCATTCCTTTAAGCCATATCCAGGACTTTTTTCAGATATTGCCCGGTATAGGACTGTTCCACCGCTGCCACTTCCTCGGGCGTACCGGTGGCTACCACCATGCCCCCTTTGTCACCGCCTTCCGGTCCCAGATCGATGATGTAATCTGCGGTCTTGATAACGTCCAGATTGTGTTCGATGACAATGACAGTATTGCCGCCATCCACCAGCTTTTGCAATACCTGGATCAATTGATGCACATCCGCTGTGTGCAGGCCGGTGGTGGGCTCGTCAAGGATATATACGGTTTTGCCGGTGGCACGGCGGGAAAGCTCGGTAGCCAGCTTTACCCGCTGAGCCTCTCCTCCTGAAAGAGTCGTGGCCGGTTGCCCTATTTTGATGTACCCCAGTCCAACATCGCACAGGGTCTGCAACTTGCGGGCAATCTTGGGAATGCTGGAGAAAAAGGCCGTCCCCTCCTCTGCCGTCATTTCCAGTACATCGTAAATGCTCTTTCCCTTGTATTTCACTTCCAGGGTTTCACGATTGTATCGGTGTCCCTTGCACACCTCACAAGGGACATAAATATCCGGCAAAAAATGCATTTCAATCTTGATAATGCCGTCGCCCTGGCAGGCCTCGCAACGTCCGCCCTTGACATTAAAAGAAAAACGTCCGGAGGTGAATCCCCGCATTTTGGCATCTGCCGTGGAAGCGTACAGCTCGCGGATGTCCTGGAAAACGCCGGTATAAGTCGCCGGATTGGACCGGGGAGTGCGGCCGATGGGAGCCTGGTTGATATCGATCACCTTGTCGAGCTCGTCCATCCCCTCAATAGCGGCGTGCTGCCCGGCACGGGTATGCGCACCGTTTAGGTCTGCCGCCAGCCGCTTATACAGGATTTCATTGACCAGAGAGGATTTTCCAGAGCCTGATACGCCGGTGACGCAGTTGAGAGCCCCCAGGCGGAAGGCAACGTCGATATTTTTCAAATTGTTTTCCCGTGCGCCGCGCACAATCAACTCTTTTCCGTTGCCGGACCTGCGCTTTTCCGGGATGGGAATACAGCGTTTTCCACTTAAATACTGCCCGGTTACCGACGCATCGCAATTCACAATATCCGCCGCCGGTCCGGAGTAAATTACCTCTCCCCCATGAACACCGGCGCCCGGTCCGATGTCCACGATCCAGTCAGCGGCGCGCATGGTGTCTTCATCGTGTTCCACCACAATCAGGGTATTTCCCAGATCCCGCAGCCGTTTGAGGGTGGCCAGCAGCTTATCGTTATCCCGCTGGTGCAGGCCGATGCTGGGTTCGTCCAGAATATACAGCACTCCCATCAGATAGGAGCCGATCTGGGTTGCCAGACGGATGCGCTGGCTTTCTCCTCCCGAAAGCGTCCCGGCCATGCGGGAAAGATGAAGGTATTCCAGTCCCACGCTTTGCAAAAAGCCCAGCCGTTCATTGATCTCCTTGATGATGCGGTCGGCGATCATATGCTCCCTCTCGGTCAATGTCAGCGACTGCATAAAGGCCAATGCATCGGTGACCGACATATCGGAAACTTGTGCAATATTTTTGCCTCCCACCGTCACCGCCAGAATTTCCGGCTTAAGCCTTTGGCCGTGGCATTCCGGACAGGGCACCTGGCTCATGTAGGATTCCAGTTCCTCCTTCATCCAGGAACTTTGGGTTTCCCGGTAACGGCGCTCAAGGTTATTGAGGACTCCCTCAAAATCGGTGTAATACTCCCCTTGGCCGTATTCGCTGCGGCGCACCATTTTGATTTTTTCGCCCTTGGTGCCATACAGGATGATGTCCACAATTTTTTTCGGCAGCTTTTCAATCGGCGTATCCAGTGAAAATCCATAGTGCTCCGCCAGAGCGTCGTAATACATCTGAGCAATGGTGCCGCCGTCCACATAGCTCCATCCGCTGGCCCGGATAGCCCCTTCCCGGATGGACAAACGCCGGTTCCCGATCACGATATCCGGGTCCATCGACATAAAGATACCTAGGCCGGTACATTTGGGACAAGCCCCGTACGGGTTATTGAAGGAAAACATGCGGGGAGACAGTTCTTCCATACTGATGTCATGCTCCGGGCAGGCATAATTCTGGGAAAAGGTCAGCTCTTCCCCCCCGATCACATCCACCGACAGCAGCCCGCCAGAAAGCGAGGTGGCCGTTTCCACCGAATCCGCCAAGCGGCCTTTCATGTCCTCCCGCACCACCAGCCGGTCCACCACGATCTCAATGGTATGCTTTTTATTTTTGACCAGCTTGATTTCTTCGGACAGGTCCCGAATCTCGCCGTCCACCCGCACCCGCACATAACCGGATTTCCGGGCTGCCTCAAATTCTTTTGCATATTCGCCCTTGCGTCCCCGCACGATGGGAGCGAGAAGCTGGATGCGGGTACCTTCGGGCAGTTCCATCACCTTATCGACGATCTGGTCCACTGTCTGCTGCTTGATTTCCCTGCCGCAGATGGGACAATGCGGAATACCGATGCGAGCATAAAGCAGACGCAGGTAGTCGTGAATCTCGGTTACCGTCCCCACGGTGGAACGCGGATTGCGGGAGGTGGTCTTTTGGTCAATGGAAATAGCTGGAGAAAGGCCTTCAATATAATCCACCTCCGGTTTTTCCATCTGTCCTAAAAACTGCCGTGCGTAAGAAGAAAGGCTTTCCACATAGCGGCGCTGTCCCTCGGCATATATGGTGTCAAAAGCCAGGGAGGACTTCCCCGATCCCGACAGACCGGTAAACACCACCAGCTTGTCCCGCGGGATGGTGATATCCACGTTTTTCAGGTTGTGCTCGCGCGCACCTTTCACAATAATTTGCGTGTTCGACATACGATATTCTTCCCCTTATCTTGTAACCGGATTTTCAGGATTCCTTCAATTTGGCGATTTTATCCCGTAAATAAGCGGCATGTTCAAATTCCAGCAGTTGCGCTGCTGCCCGCATTTCCTTGGTCAGCCGTTCAATTTCCATCTGTTTTTCCGCGCGGGTCAGTTTTTTGCCCGGGCGCTTCTTTTCCTCGTGCGCTGTGATTTCCAGTACATCCCGCACATCCTTGACAATCGTTTTCGGTACAATCCCGTGCGCTTCATTGTAGGCGGTTTGGATGGAGCGGCGGCGGTTGGTTTCCCGGATGGCGTTTTCCATGGAGGGGGTTACAACATCCGCATACATGATGACCTGGCCGCCCGCATTGCGCGCAGCTCGTCCGATGGTCTGCACCAATGACGTCTCCGAACGCAAAAAACCTTCTTTGTCCGCATCCAGAATAGCCACCAGTGAGACTTCAGGAATATCCAGGCCCTCCCGCAGCAGGTTAATTCCCACCAGCACATCAAATTCGCCAAGCCGCAAATCCCGGATGATCTCCATGCGTTCCATAGTGTCGATGTCGTGGTGCATATACCGCACTTTTATGCCGGCGTTTTCCAGATATGCGGTAAGGTCTTCCGCCATCTTTTTGGTCAGGGTGGTCACCAGCACCCTTTCCTGCCGGGCGGTACGCTGCCGGATCTCTTCCATCAGGTCATCGATCTGCCCCTCCACCGGCTTGACGATCACCTCCGGGTCCACCAATCCGGTCGGGCGGATCACCTGTTCCACGATCTGGGTGCTGTGCTGGCGTTCCCACTCCCCCGGAGTGGCGCTCACATAAACCGCCTGATGGACATGCGCATAAAATTCATCAAAATTCAGCGGCCGGTTATCATAAGCGCTGGGAAGCCGGAATCCGTAATCCACCAAACTCTTCTTTCGGGCAAAATCGCCGCCAAACATCCCCCGCACTTGCGGGAGCATAACATGAGATTCATCCACAAACAACAGATAATCCTTCGGAAAATAATCCAGCAGCGTACAAGGAGTGGAACCCGGGGCACGGCCGGACAGCACCCGGGAATAGTTTTCGATTCCTTTGCACACGCCGATCTCACGCAGCATTTCCATATCATACTGGGTACGCTGCAAGATTCGCTGGGCCTCCAAAAGCTTCCCTTCGCTTTTAAAATATTCCACCCGTTCTTTTAGTTCCTGTTCGATCTGTTCAATGGCTGTCTGCATTTTTTCGGGTGGCACGATATAATGCGAGGCCGGGAAAATAGCCACATGGCTTACCACGCCCTTAATCTCACCGGTCAGCGGATTCACTTCACTGATACGGTCGATTTCATCACCGAAAAATTCCACCCGGATGGCCGTCTCGCTGGAATACGCCGGGTAGATTTCCACCACATCGCCCCTCACACGGAACTTGTTGCGGACAAAATTGATATCGTTGCGTTCATACTGCAAATCCACCAGTTTGGCGAGCAGCTCGTCTCGCGGCTTCTCCATTCCCTGACGCAGTGAGATCACCATGCTGCGATAATCGATGGGATCGCCCAAGGAATAAATGCAGGAAACACTGGCCACGATGATGACATCCCGCCGTTCGGACAAGGCCGAGGTAGCAGAATGGCGCAATTTGTCGATTTCGTCATTGATGGCCGAATCTTTTTCGATATAGGTATCCGTGGAAGGGATGTACGCTTCCGGCTGATAATAATCGTAATAGGAGACAAAGTATTCCACCGCGTTCTCCGGAAAAAATTCCCGAAATTCGGAGCACAGCTGTGCTGCCAGCGTTTTATTATGCGCCAAAACCAGTGTGGGCTTGTTTACCTGGGCAATCACGTTGGCCATGGTAAAGGTTTTCCCAGAGCCGGTAACCCCCAATAGAGTTTGCTCCTTATCCCCCTTTTGAATCCCCTCCACCAACTTTGCAATGGCCTCAGGCTGATCTCCGGTCGGCTTGTAGGGTGATACCAGTTTAAACGGCTTGCTGTTTTGCTCCAAAGCGGCACCTCCTTATCCACCACATATCCTGTCGTGACAAAATTTCCAAATATATAGTATAGCACAAATTCTTCTTTTTTCAAATCCTTCTTATTTCCTGCTTTGGAGATAAACTTTGCATTGTTTCCATGTATTTTTCTCTGAGCAAAAGCAGTACAGAGAATAGACCTATTGTCTCATTTACGAAAAAATAGAAAAGGCCAGGAAGGCCGCTGCAAAGCAGCGGCCTTCCTGGATTCGAGAGAAAAAAGAGATTAAAAGTGGGAAATCTTTTGGGTGGCAAACTGCAAAATCAACAGTGCGTCTACCGAGGTAACGCCGGATTGGCTGTTCACATCCGCCGCCTTTTCCTCTGCTTCATTGAGCGAGAGCTTTCCGGTGGCCGCCTGCAAAGCCAGCAGAGCATCTGTCGCTGTGATTTCGCCGTCACCGTTTACATCTCCCAGCGCATAAACCGGTTTGGAAACCAATGCGTTTTGCGCTGCCGTTAAATCGGCCAGAGCCTGGTCCACAGCCTCTTGGGTGGCCTGGGGGTCATCGTAAACACTCTGGGCCTTCTCCAACGCCTGTGTATAAGCCTGTGCTGTCTGTGGCGTATAAGGCGTCAGATCAGTGAGTTTTTCATCCAATGCTTTTTTTAAGTCATCCTTGTTCACAGCCGGGGCGGCTTGCTTGGTCACTGTGACCACATACTCTTTGGTGGTAAGCTGGTCGGGCGCTGTAACCGTATACGTCACCGGCTGAGTGAAATCTGCTTCTCCCTCAGGCGATACCGTGGCTCCGGCCATCAGTCCGAACTCAGGGGTTAACCCGGTCACATCAGTATCATAGGGAACGGTTACGGAAATGGTTCCCTTTTCCAAATCAATGGTTCCGGTTTGCCCGGCCAGCGTAAAGGAATATACCCTTGTCGCCGCTTCGGTAATCCCTTCGGCAAACAGTTGGGCTAAAAGCGCGTGCCCTGCATCATTGGGATGGATACCATCCGCAAACTTATCCGCCGCGTTTTTGGTGGCGGCATTGGCATCGATCAGCGGGCAGCCCATTTCCTCGGCCACCTTCCGCTGGATCGGTGCGATGGTACCGGTAATCACTTCATCGTTGATATTCCAGTTACGGTTGTACGCGGTGGGCGATGTCGCCAGAATAACAGTGGGATGGCTGGGCAGGTCACGGTAAGCCTGCACCAACTCGCGCAGTTCCTGTTCGTATTTGTCACCGTAAGCGTTCCAGGTTGCATCCTTGGAATCGTTGGTACCCAGCATGATGGTGACCACATCCGGCTCAAAGGCAATGCTGTCCTGGTAAGTGTCGGTTAGGGTGTAGCCGTTGGAATCTTCCTTAATCAGGGTTTTACCGGAATTGCCGAAATTCTGTACCGTGTACCGACTCCCCAGCAGGTTTTGCAGCTGGCTGACATAATTCTGGCTGGTACTGGAGGCGCCGCTTCCCTGAGTAATGCTGTCCCCCACAACCGCCACCTTTACCTTGGCGGGCTCGGTGGTGCGAATGATCTTCCCTTCGGTCAGGCTCATGGTCATGGGGCCTGTAAACTTGTTCACGCTGTCGATGTACATGCGGAACCGGTTGACAGTGGACCAATCCATTCCGTTGTCTTCGTTGGACACAATCATCTCCGACAACGGGAAATACAGGATATTTTCACCCAGATGTAAGTCAAATGTGCGGGTATTCACATACACACTGCGCTCTTTTCCGCCATCATCAGTGGCACGCAACCGGATTTGTCCGTTGTTCAGCAAGCCATCGATTTCTTCATTGGGATCGCGGGTGATATTCACAATGGCAAACAAATAAATTTTGTTCAAATCTTCCTTGGAAAGGTCAATCTCCTGGCTGAGATTGCTCCAATTCAGACTGAGGATGTCGTTCGGATTGGTCTTTGTTGCAGTCTGATCGGAAATGGTGGCCAGCACGTCGCCGAAATCACGGAAAGTCAGATTTTCTATAGCTTCCAACAAGTCCTGTGTGGCCTCATCCACCATGTCCTTAGTGGCCTGGACCGATGCATACACGCCGTTGGCCACCGCCAATGCAGCTTGATATGCCGCATAGGTCTCCGCGGTATACACATCATCCCGCACACGGGTGTCGATGGCCTGCTTCAGGGCCGATTTGTCGGGATTTAGCTGGGACACAGCCGCTCCGTAAGCATTCACTTCCGCCACGGCGTAACCGGTGCCGGCGCTTTGCTCCATAACCAGCCGCACATACCGGGCATTGAGATCCAGCGGCACCGACTCGGTTCCGCCTTTGCCCTGGGACACCACAGCTGCGTCTTCCCAATGCGAACCGTCAGAAGAAAGCTGCCATTTATATCCGGTGGCATAAGGTTCGCCCCATACCACCTCCACACGGTCGAGCCGGTGGTTTTCGCCAAGGTCAATGGTGAGGGAATCGGTAGCTTTGTCGGATGTCCATACCGTGTCAGTCTTTCCATCGGTCACCGTATCTACCTGTGCGTCTGCCGTGTCGGTCGCCGGCTTGCCCAAAGAAGCGTTGCCACCGTCAAACTGCATGCTGCCGTAGATTTCCATTTCCCAAATAGACAATCCATACTGTGGTAAAGCCATCTCAACGCCTTTAATCCGTAGATACCGTCCGGTCGTGCCAGTGGGCAGAGCCGTCTGTACGGTCACCGTCTTCTCTCCTGCCGGAGGCGTATGTGTAACAGTCTGTACTGTTTCCCAAGTCTCTCCATTATCGGATACATCAATGGTATATTCTGTAGCGCAGGAGGCTTCCCAGCTGACCCGCACTCCGTCGATGCGGGTGTTAGCGCCCAGATCCACATAGATCCAATCGTCTTTTTTGCCTTTCGTCCCTACCCAACGGGTGGACATGTCGCCGTCCACGGCATACTCCGCCGGTTTATCATCGGCGCAATAGCTGGCGGTAGCCGGCTTATCCAATGCAATGTTGTTGCTGGTCGCGAAGCCGATTTCCTTTATCTGATAGCTGTCGCCGGAGCTTTCCAGGCAGCGCAGACGCCAGTAACGGCCGATAACATTGAAGGGAACAGTCTCACTGCCTCCTTGACCGTTCTCCTGGGTATAGACGGTTTCCCAGTCCACACCGTTTTCGGAATACTGCAGCTCATATTTGGTCGCGTAGTCCTCGCCCCAATGGATGGTCAGGCTACCCACATACAGACTGTCCCGCATATCGTAGCTGATCCAGGCAGGTTGTTCGCCGCTTTCCCAGTAAGTTTCCAAGTTTTTGTCGAAAGCATTGGCTGCGCTGTGTCCCTCAGCCGTGGCGCTGGACTGCATCAGGGTGCTGCCGCCTGCGGACAGGGTAGCAGGACGGCCGGCATAGGGTTCATCCTGCGAGCAGAATGTGGTCACGGTATAGTCTTCGCCAATAGTCAGCGACACGTTCACCAGCGTGTTTTCCAGCGTGTTGGACACCGCCTCGGAAATGACTGGTGCACTCCCCGATTCATCGATGATCAGCGAACAGGGGCCGTCCACCGACACAGTCTTGCCTTCGTCGTATTCCAGGGTTCCGGCCTCGTAGAAGTTGATCTGGGTCTGTTTGAGTCCCTCATGGCGCACTGCCTGCACTTTCTCGGTGTTGGCCACGATGGTGATCTGGTTGCTTTCGCTATAAGCGGCTACATCTTCTTCGGTTTTGTTGGGCAGCACGATGTAGGCGTAGCTTTCACTTTCGGGTTTTGTTCCATGGTCGATCCACAGCGAGAAGGTATCCTCTTCCGTGGTACCGAAATGATCGCCCTCAGTATCGCTGTATCCCAATCCCCGAACGCTGGGATACTTTTTATCCGTGTGGTTAAGATTGGAAACATGCACTTCGGTTTGCTGCGGGAACACATAGCCAATCTTGTTGTTATACACATAATCGGCCTGATAGGTTACATCATCGGTACCGGTAGCAACCGTCTCACCGTTCACCGAAACGTCATCCCCCGCCTTGGTCTGGTTCAGGGTGGTGTGGATAGCCGCATCGTGGTTGGAACCGATCCCGGCACCCAGAGCGACATATTCATCGTCAAAGAAGAAATAGCCGATTTGACCCCAGGTGCGTTTGTTGGTACCGTCGTGCTTATAGAAGGTATAGGCAGTAGCGCCGTATGTACCGTCAGACACGCCCCAGCAATCGTTGGCATCATTATCAAATCCGTAATGGGTGGCCAGCGCAAAGGGCGCGGTCACACCCGGTACATGCCGCCAGTCATAAGTGTCATAAACGCTGTTGTACTCGTCACCGTCGATCATCACGCTGGCAGTACCGTCCGCCGTCCAGAAGATCAGATTGCCGTAGTCGGTACCCGGCCAGGTAGCCCGCCATTCGGTGGATTTCATCCCCCGATTGTTCATGCGGACATTGACGCCGTAGTCCTCCCTCATGTGGGACATCAGAGCCGAGGTCCACATATAATTGTTGCCATTGGCCCCGTTATAAGTAGTGCCACTGTCGCCAGTGATGCTGTCCAGCACCTTCTTATATTCAGCCGCATTTTTCGGGTCATTCTTGATCATGCGCTGCAGGGGTTCGATATATCCGGACGCACTCTTGCCGCTACCTTTGTATCCATCGGCCAGCTCCAGCAAATCACCACGGATCATCCAGCGGGTGCCGCCCAGCATATAGTCCGCCATCAGGTCCAGCACATCCTGCGACAGGGCGTAGTCGGTCCCCGCTAAAAGATCAATCCACAGCGCCATATCCGAAAACAGGGATTTGCCATAACCGTTGGTATACAGCTGATATCCGTGGCAGTGGAAGGTGTTGTCCACCTGAATGGCTTCATCTGTCAGTCCACCCACCCGCAGGTTGACCGCCAAGTTGTTTTCTACTACCTTTTTAAGCTGGGCGGAATCTCCAGCCGCCAAAGACCAGTATAGAGCGTTCTGGGTATTCCAAAGAGCATTTTGGCCCGAATCGGCGGACCCCTCTTTGTTTACCCTGCTCAGGATAAGATCCATCGATTCCTCGGTCAGGGCTTCCTTCATCACCACGCCGATGGGGCCGAACCGGCGGGGCACCCCGTTGCTGTTTTCCCACCAGTTGGTGGACCAGGGCCCCACCCAGTTGGGATCGTCGGGGTTGGCGCCCTTGATGCTGGCCCAGTAGGTGAAAGCTTTGTTCACTCCATCCGCCATTTCCTGGCTGTGATAGTATTCTCCATCTTCCTTGGCCCAGGCATAGGACATCGCCAGCATCCGATCAAGAGCAAGATAGGGTTCCCATACTCCGCCGTTGGCGGCCGACTGGGTGCAGTAATAGTCCACGTCGCTCCAACTGCCATCCTCATTTTGCATTTCCAGATACTCGCCCGCTTCGGAGATGTAACAGATGCCGTTGTGGGCGCCACTGCTGTGAACCGCATCGTTGCGCAGAAAATAGTCTGTAATGCGTTGCCGAATCACATCCATCTGCTCCTCTAAGGTCAAATCTTTTTCAGGAATGACCGGTTCCACCATCGGAATGGTCGGATAGCTTCCCTCATTATACTGCCAGCTCACAGCTGGGACAGGCCGCTCGGTGCTGTTTACCCCATCGGCAAACACGATACCCTCCGCTACATTAGCGTTTAGGGTTTCGGCGAAAGAGGAAGCCTGCATATCGCTTTCACTCATTTTTGTGGTGGTGCCCAAAAATTTGGAACTGCTGCCTTCCAACGCATAACAATGAACAGTCTGAACCGCATTGGGCCAGGCGCTGCAAACAATAGCTCCCACCCTTCCGACAGCATCGGTCTCGGAAATATTCCCCACATTATAGCAATTTTCAATGGTATAAGTCCTATCCGCCTGTCCTAAGCCAAGGATGCCGCCGACCTTTTCCTTGCCTGTTACACTGCCGAAGTTGGCACAGTTGGCAATGCTAACGGCGTTGATGTCTTTGGTTGCATATGAAACCTTCCCCACCAAACCGCCGGTGCAAGCCCCGCCGGTGATACTGCCATAGTTCATGCAGTTGACCACGATCCCCTGCTTTACCCGGCCGGCCAGGCCACCGACTCCTTCTTTACCAGCTGCTGTGACCGAGGCGCGGTTGACACAACGGTCGATGGTGCCGTTTACCATTTGTCCCACCAGCGCGCCTGTGCTTTGGGCGGTGGAGGTAATGGTTCCTTCGACGGTGAGGTTTTCTACCACCGCATCGCCATTTATAGCAAAAAACAACCCGCCATTCCAATTGTTGATACCATTCAGGGCCACGCCCTCGCCGTCCGGCCCGGCGAAATCAATGGCATAGCCGTTGCCGTTGAAAACATCCCAAAAAGCATCGGTATTCTCATTTGTCCCGATCCCTTTAAAGGATTCTTCGGTGATGATGATGTCGTTGGTCAGATAATAATAGACCTTAGATGCCTGACTGCCGGTGGCTACTTTAGCCAGTTCTTCAGCTGTACCGACCGGTGTAAGGGTATATCCATCCGGCACATCGTCAAAGGCAGGGGCACTGTCCTCAGCTGCAACAAGAGAAACAGGAAACAGACTCAGGATCATGGTTCCTGCAGCAACCGCTGCCAACACTTTACGAAACCTTCTTCTCATAGTCATCCTCCTTAAAAAAGGCAGGGGTTTATATCTTTCGCATAAATTATATCACAAACAAACTTGTTTTTGTATGTTTTTTATGCTGAAAAATATGTAATTTTTGCTTTTTTAACAAAATGCGATTTTCACTTCTTTAAAAAGCGCCGTTTTTCTCTATGCTTTTTTAACAAGGCAGGTTCCCGCTTTTTTACATCGGTGTTTTCATATTTTAAATTTCCATTTAGGGGCATAATCTGAGTGTTATAAACAACTTTTTCCTTTCTTTTTGGTTTTCCCAAAGAAAAGATTTACACTCCGTTCACGTTTGCGTGGCCTTACCGTTTTACAATAATAACCATGTTTTCCATTTGGCACAACAGCGGCCGATGAAAGGATGAAAACGGGAATGCTCCAGTTAAAAAAGATTTGCAAAAGCTACAAAACCGGAGATTTTATCCAGCACGCCCTGAGCGATGTGGATTTGGATTTTCGTGAAAATGAGTTTGTCGCCATCCTGGGACAGAGCGGTTCGGGAAAAACCACCTTGCTGAATATCATCGGCGGACTCGACCGGTACGACAGCGGCGACCTGATCATCAACGGCACTTCCACCCGACAATTCAAAAATACCGATTGGGACGCGTACCGCAACAACAGTGTAGGATTTATCTTTCAGAGTTATAACCTAATCGGTCATATCAACGTATTGCAAAATGTAGAAATGGGGATGACGCTCAGCGGCGTTCCCTCCGCACAGCGGCGGGAAAAAGCGATGCAGTTGCTGGAAAAGGTTGGATTAAAGGACCATGCCCGCAAAAAGCCCTCCCAGCTTTCCGGCGGGCAGATGCAGCGGGTCGCCATTGCCCGTGCACTGGCCAATGACCCGGATATTATTTTGGCGGACGAGCCTACCGGGGCGCTCGACAGCGAGACCAGCGTACAGATTATGGATCTGATCCGGGAAATTGCCAAAGATAAACTGGTGATTATGGTCACCCACAACCCGGAGCTGGCTTCCCAATACGCCGACCGCGTGATTGAGTTGCAGGACGGTAAAGTCATCAGCGATTCACGGCCGCTGGCCGAGGACGAACCCACCGTTACCGATTACCGGCTGAAAAAAAGTGCCATGAGCTATCCGACCGCCCTCAAGCTCTCTTTCAACAACATCCTTACCAAAAAAGGGCGTACCATCCTGACCGCATTTGCGGCCAGCATCGGTATCATCGGCATTGCACTAATCATGTCCCTTTCCAATGGGTTTGACAAAAAAATCGACGAGTTCGAATCCTCCGCCCTATCCCAATATCCGGTGGTGATCCAACAGCAGGCCATGGATATCAGCGTGGAAAGCATGCGGGAAATGCAAAACGAAATGACCCAGCAGGCAGATAACGCGTTCCCCGATGACAAACTGGTGTTCCCTTACGACCGGGCAAACAGTTCCATCACCCATGAAAACGCTCTAACCCAGGAGTATATGGAATATCTGGATCAAATCGATCCTGAACTCATCTCCGGCGTGTCGTATATCCGTTCGCTGAACATGAACCTGTTAACCCAAAAGGGCGATACCGTTACACCGGTGAGTGCCACCACCGTACATTTTTCTGCTCTTCCCAAGAGCCCGCACGCCGGCGACGGTACCCTGGAAAACAATTATGACCTTTTAGCCGGCCGCTATCCCACCTCCAAAAACGATATCGTGCTGGTGGTAGACAACAACAACCGGGTGGACAAAGCGGTCCTGGAAGCCATGGGACTGGACGGCGACGCTGAATCCCTGCCCTTTGAGGACATTCTGAACCTGTCCTACAAGCTGGTGATGAACGACGATTATTATCAGGAGATCGCCGGACGGTATACCATCACCCCCAATTTGGAGGAAGCCTGGGACAGCGCGGATTCCATCACCTTGAATGTGTGTGGTATCATCCGAATCAAAGAGGACAGCATGCTGACCATTCTGGAAGAAGGATTGGCATACACCGATGAGCTGGCGGAATTTGTCGCAGAAAACGCAAAGGATTCCGCCGTTGTCCGCGCGCAGCAGAACAGCGATTACAACATCCTCACCGGTGAACCATTGGATACCTCCACCCAGGAAGGCGAACAGATGCGCGAACAGCTTTTGGCCTATCTGGGCGCCACCTCTGTTCCCCAAACCATTATGATCTATCCCCGCGATTTCGATTCCAAATCGGAGGTCCTGGCGTATTTGGATGATTTTAATCAGGGAAAATCCGACGAGGACACCATTGTGTATACCGATTTGGCCGATGTGATGACCACGCTCAGCGGCGATGTCATGGACGCTATCACCATCGTGCTGGTGGCTTTCTCGGCCATTTCGCTGATTGTCTCCTCCATTATGATCGGGATCATCACCTATATCTCGGTGCTGGAACGCACCAAGGAGATCGGGGTTCTGCGCGCACTGGGCGCACGGCGAAAGGATATCCACCGGGTATTCGACGCAGAGACCTTTATCATCGGTCTTTGCTCCGGCGGCTTGGGAATCCTCATCGCCTGGTTGCTGACCTTCCCGGTCAACGCGATACTGGAGGATCTCTCCGATCTGCCCAACGTGGCACAGATCAACCCCATCCACGCATTGATTCTGGTGGTCATCAGCGTAGCGCTGACGGTCATCGGCGGACTGATCCCCTCCAAGCTGGCTGCCAAGCGGGACCCGGTGGTCGCCTTGCGTTCAGAATAATTTAAAAAAATTATTTTGATCGCATTTAATCCAAAACTGAATGTTATAGAAAGATATAACAAAGCCGCACTCTTTTTGAATCAGATAAGAGAGTGCGGCTTTGTTAAGCTCAAATATTAAATCTAAGCTGCTAATATCAAAACCAATGTAGAGGAACCATCATACAGAATTATTTTTCGATATTCTTTTCCATACGGATATGGTCGCAGTATTCGTCCTTGTATATCTCCCCCACCGCATGGTAACCCTGCTTTTCATAAAAAGAACGGGCACGGCATTGAGCGGATAGGGTCACGCACGCATATCCCCGAGCAGCCGCCTCTTTTTCCAGCGCCTGCATAACCGCCGCACCGAGATGGCGTCCGCGATGTTCCGGGAGCACCGCCACCCGCCCGATGACGGCTTTGCCCTCCTTGTCGAACAGACGGCCGGTGGCAACGGCCTGACCGTCATCATAAAGCAGGGCATGGCAGGCAGAAGAATCCACGCTGTCAAACTCGTTGACAAAGCCCTGCTCTTCCACGAAAACCCGCCGGCGGATGGCTGCCGCCTGAGGGGGCAAATGATCGTATACAACACATCGAATCGCCATAGGAAATCCCCCGATCCTTAGGATTTTCCCCATGCTACCACAGGTAGCCCCTTTTGTCAAACCATCCTTACAGAAGGAAGCTGCCCTTATGCCATGGTAGCCAGCATATCCTCGGTCACCTCATAAAGGGAATCCCCCTGCAAAAAGCGCTCAAATGCATCCGCCATATAGGTACCCATCCGGGCGACCTCATCGTTCATGCTGCCTGCAATGTGAGGAGACAGAAAAACATTGGGCATCGTATAAAAGGGATGTCCCTCCTCCACCGGTTCCGGCTCGGTCACATCCAACAACGCCGTGCGGTCGGGTTCCTCCGTCAGCGCACGCACCAAATCATCTTCCACCACCTGCGCTCCCCTGCCGGTATTGATAAAGGTGGCGTTTCGCTTCATACGGGAAAACAGCTCATAGTTGAGCATTCCCTTGGTCTGCGCGTTGTTGGCAAGATGATTGGAAATGATCTGGCACTCGGAAAACAGGGTGGGCAGATCGCACAGGGTGACCCCCAACTGCTCTGCCTGCTCTGGCGGCAAAAACGGGTCAAACACCAAAACAGGAAGATGATAAGCCTTCAGCAGGCGAATCACCAGTTTTCCGATCATCCCCGCGCCGATGATCCCGATCTTTGCCCCGTAATTCCCACGGCTGCGGTTGGAATGTGCCCGTCCGGGATCGTGCTGTCCGGCGCTGTACAATGAAGCCGCCTGGAAATATCCCTTGTTGGCCAGGATGATCTGGGCCACTGTAAATTCAGCAACCGGCACAGCATTGGCCGGCGCCGCACTAAACACACGTATCCCCTTTTCCAGGAAAGGCCGGGCAAAAAACTGAACGCTTCCCGCCCCATAAAACACCGCCTTCAGATTGGGAAAATATTTCTCAATATCCTCCCTTGTAAACGAAACCATCCCCCAGGTGGAAAACAGGATCTCCGCCTGACGGCAATCTTCGCAGCGATCTTTCCAGCCCTCTTTTTGATAGATACCGTCGATAAAATGCAGATGTTCCGCCAGCCGCTTTTGGGTGTTGGCATCGTAGACCTGATCGATCAGCGGTTTTCCGGAAACAGAAAAAAACATGCCGTTCATTCATTGCCCCTCCTTATTCCATCGCAGTAAGGTCGCAGCGTCCTCCAAGAACCTGTCTCTTATACACATCTCCGAGCCCAC
>ENA-UALL01000440-UALL01000440.1-human-gut-metagenome-genome-assembly--contig:-NODE-440-length-20902-cov-6.267329_pt1 | contig 20902 bp, 9 predicted proteins | sample MGYA00243699_ERZ654466 | MGnify/ENA primary metagenome ERZ654466 (study PRJEB26926, sample SAMN06164635) | human gut metagenome | biome: ENVO:00009003; feature: ENVO:2100002; material: ENVO:00002003...
GATGTGTATAAGAGACACGGGGATGTGACCTCGGCTGACGCGCTGATGATTTTGCAGTTTTCCACCCGGAAAATCACATCCTTTCCGGTGAACAACTAACCAATCATTCTCCTAATCCATTCTTTCATATCGGAGCGATCCTCCTGGAAATTCCCATTTCCGGGAGGGTTGCTCTGTGTGCAAAAAGCTTTACAAGAAGGATAGGATGGAAAAAAGAATCTTGTTTTTCAGTTTTTAAGCCGCTGGTTTTTGTGTGCAGGCGGCCCCGTCATACTGAAATACCGGGATCTTCTGCTTTATCCGTAAAGAAATGGATGCGTTTTTCAGTGAAATTACAGCTGTTTTTTGGCGCTATTTTCAAGTATACTGTTTATATAGTCGGTTTGTCGATGAAATAAGAAAGAGAGGGTTCATACGATGAAAGGCTGGAAACGATGGGGCGCTTTGCTTTCGGCGATGTCTGTGTTGCTGGGAAGTTCGGTGGGAATATTGCCAGTATCGGCCCAGACGGACGATTCGGATGCGCAATGGGAGGAAATGCAGCAGATGATAGCACAGTATAATGCCCAATGGACCGAACCAACTTATGAGGGTCTCATCACCGACCGGGTACCGCATACGGCCCTGCTCGGCAACGGAGACGTTGGCATCGCTTCGGGTGGAGATGTATATTCCAAAAATTTTTACATTTCCAAAAGCGATTTTTGGGGATACGGCGATGGCCCCAAGGCAATTGGCGGTGTGATGATTCAACCGGCGGGGGAAGTACAGCGGGGACAGACATCCCTTGCCCAGGGAAAACCGGCGACTTCGAGCAGCCATCATCCCGATTTTAAACCGGAGCGCGCTGTCAGCGGCGACTGGCAGAGCGGCTACGAGGGCTGGGTCAGTGATGTGGGGAATCCGCAGTATCTGGAGATTGACCTGGAGCAGGAAACCACCTTTGACCGCATTGTGATTCGTCACGATTCCGCTGCCCGCTCGGGACAGGAGGCCAACAACACGATGGCCTTTTCGGTCCAGGTGCGTTCTGACACAACAGACGATTGGGAAACCGTCTTTGAAATTGCCGATAATCACGAAGCCATTACCGACGTGACATTGGACGGGGCGGTCACGGCCCGTTATGTGCGGCTGTATGTGGAGAAAGGAACTCAGGAAACCACTACCGACAGCCAGCAAAATCCCCGCGCCCGCATTGGACAGTTTGAGTTGTACAACACCGCTTTGGGCGGGGAAGGCTCCGCTGATACCGGTGATTTTTGTGAGACACAGGACATTTTGAACGCCCGGATTCTGACGGACATGCAGTTGGATGGAGTTCCGGTATCCATGGAAACCAAAATGATGGAGGGGGACAATCTGCTGGTCACTTCCATCGTATCCGAAGGGGACGCCGATGTGGAGCTGACGGTTCGTCTGTGGGCCAAAAACGATAATTCCGCTTTGAAATGGTCGGCTCAGGCGGAGCAGGAGCGTATTGCCGTTACCCGCTCCATTCCCAAGGCCAATGCATCAGACCCGCAGTCCTTTACCACCACGGCCGCTTTGTCGGCACAGGTGGTAGGAGCGGACGTGACGGAGGCAAAAGCAGACAATACCGCCGGGACCGCCGATCTCGTCTTTACACTGCCGGCAGGAAAAACCGTATATGTGGTAACGGCTGTCGGTGGCGGCGGACAAACCTATAATTATCAAAATGAGTTACAGGGACAGGACCCTGTCGCCCAAGCCCGGGCACTGCTGGAAAAGGCTTCCACACAAGAGCAGTTGCAGTCCCTGTCCGACGCACATGCCGCCTGGTGGAAAGATTACTGGATGTCCTCTGCCGTTTATCTGGACGAGCGGGATGAACGGCTGCAAACCATCCAGAAATATTATTACGCAGCGCAATACGAACTGGGCTGCACCGTGCGGGAAGGAAAGGTGGCCGCCGGTTTGTATGGCATTTGGCACACCACGGATAACCCCAGCTGGCGGTCGGATTACCATTTAAATTATAATTTTATTTCCACCTTCTACGGTTCGGCAACCGCCAACCGGGTGGAGCAGCTGCTTCCGGCGGTGGAGGCCATCACCGACTATCTGGAATCGGGGAAGGCCGATGCGGCCACCATACAGCGCTTTGCCACCGAAAAGGGAAATGAGGCAGTTGAGGCATTTGTCCAGTCCAAGATTGACGATGGCTCTATTGATGCACAAGAAGGAATTCCCGGCGCGGTTTTGTACCCGGTTGGGATCGGGCCATGGGGGATGAAGCTGGATCCCAGCTACCACAACCAGACCTTAAATGCCGCTTTCAGCGCCTACCCTCTGATTCAGTATTATGAGTACACACAGGATGAGAGCTTTCTTAAAGATGTACTGTATGAATATCTTAAACCCGTTCTGACCTTCCTGGAAGCATGGGTGGTGGAAAATGAGGATGGCGGATACGATATCTATGCCGGCTACAACGAAGGTTCTTGGGCGCTCAATTCCGCAGTGGAGCTGGCCTGCTACAAAAACTGCCTGCGGTATGCTATCCTGGCCAGTGAAAAACTGGGCGTAGATGCGGACAAACGTGCCGATTGGCAACGGCTTTTGGATGGTCTGGCCGAACAACCGACCGCAACCTATAACGGTAAAACCATTTACTCTCTGGCTGAAAAAGAGTATAAAGACGGCGAATGGGTGGAGATGGCTTCTCCTGTGCCCGGCGACGGCAACGCACTGACGCTGGAAAGCATTATCCCCGGCGAGGTGCTGGGATATTATGCCACCGACGAGGAGCTGCAGATTCTGCAAAATACCGTGGAGGCTTTTATTGACCGCAACGCGTGGGGCTCTATCAATAACTTCCCCAAGATTTTTGCCACGGCTGTCAATGTACGGTATGATGTGGATACGGTTATCGATCAGTTCGTGCGGGTGATCGAGCAGCAGATGCAGGCCAATCTCACCATAGATGACAACGTGCACGGCATTGAAAAGGCGGGTGCTACCGAAGCGGTGCACAACATGCTGTTGCTCAGCGATCAGGGCGTTGTCAAAGTATTTCCCAACTGGCTGTCCGGTCGGAGTGCTTCTTTTACACAGCTGCGGGAAAAGGGCGCGTTTTTGCTGTCGGCGGCCTATGACGGCGACCGGCAGGAGGTGACATATGTCGATATCACCAGCCAAGCGGGAGGCGATATCACCATTGCTTCGCCGTGGGCGGATGCGATCGTGACCGATGACAACGGCAATGTGATATCCACCACAGTGGGGACTGCTCCCAATCATCCGGAGGAAATAACCTATACTTTTGCCACACAGGAAGGTATGACCTATCATTTGTCGAAAGGCCCCAAGGCCCAGGTGGTGGACAAAACGGCTCTGCAGCGGCAGGTTGACCGCGCGCAAAGCGGTGCGCTGAGCCAGGATGTCTTTACACAGACTTCCTGGGGGACATATCGTGAGGCGGTCAATGCGGCGCAGGCTGTTTTAGAGAACGCGGACGCCACACAGGGAAATGTGAACACGGCTTTGGAGACTTTAAAACAGGCGTTTGGGCAATTGGAGACTCTGCCGGTGACCGTGGCTCGTTTCTCTGCTGCAGAGCAAACCTATGCCATCAACAATACAGCGTCTCAGAAAGCATCACTGTATACCGATTGGAAGACGGTGGACGGGGGGACTCCTGTGGATCTGACGGAATACGACCCGAGCCGGTTGTATCTGCGCATGGATGTGTCCCTTTCTAAAGAGGATACCATATTGTCCGACGGAGAACTGTTTAACGGAGGCATGGTGAAGCTGCGTTCGGTAGACGATGGCGGAGAAAACAACTTGGGATGGGGCCTTGGAGGCCGCGGCCTGGCCTGCGGAGACAATTTCCTGTCCTTCTGTCTGGCTGATTCGCCTGATTCGACGACTGGAACCATCGACTGGAAACAGGTGGACCGGCTGAATATGTATATCGACAGTGTGAATTCCAAAGAAGGGCGGTTTACGATGACGCTCTCGAATGTGGTCATCGTGGATACCACCATATCCGAACAGAAGCGGGAACTGCTGGATCTTTGGTATACGGACATTGACAAAGCCGGGTTTACGCCGGAATCGGTTGCGGATTATGAAGCGGCTATGCAACAGGCACAGACGGCCATCAATGATGCCTCTGCCTCTATAGACGAAGTGACGTCGGCGATCGACGCGCTCACCCGGGCGCTGGATTCCTTGGTGCCGGTGATCCCCCCGGTTATACCGGGGGATGTCGACGGCAGCGGCGTGGTAACGGCAGCGGATGCACTTATGGCGCTGCAGGCGGCTACCGGAAAGATAGAGCTGGACGGTGATGGGCTCCAGGCGGCGGATGTGGATGGAAAGGCGGGGATCACCTCATCCGATGCGCTCTTGATCCTGCAGTATGCGACCAAAAAAATATCCTCACTCTGATGGGAACGCTTTGTCGATACTGCAGGAAAACGATGCGCTGCAGCATTTATTGCGGAAAAATTGCCAGCCAGTAGAATGATAGGCTATTTTTCATAGGATATCGGCGCGTGGGAAGTGATAAAAATGGGATACCGGTTTCATGAAGATACTTTGCAAGTTCCGGGCAACGTTATGGTCAAGATGTCTACGGTAGAGTTGGACGCCGGTTCCCATATGGATCCGCACACGCACCATACATTGGAATTGTCTATGGTTGTGTCCGGCAATGGCGAATACCGTGTAGGGGAACAGGTATACCCGGTCGAGATAGGGGATATTGTATTGTTCAACAATATTGAATCCCACGGCATGTGGAACACTGGAAGAAAGCCGCTGTTGAATGTAGCTTTGGAGTTTGAACCACGGTTTATTTGGTCAAACCCGCTGTATCCTTTTGACCGAGCTTTTCTGGCCATGTTTTTTACCCGCAATGAGCATTTCCGTCATAAGCTGGATCAGAACAATCCGGCATTTAGTTCCATCCAAAGTCAATTCAGGGAAATCCGCAAGGAATTTATCCAGCAGTTGCCGCGGTACGAAATTGTTATCAAGGTGAAGCTGATGGCTATATTGGCGGACATACTGCGCTATTACGATATGACCCAAGCTGATGAATCCAGTATTTCGCGGAGCCGCCGACAGGAGATGGAAGAGATGCTGTCCTATATTGCTACGCATTATGCCGAGCCCCTGCCGCTGAAGAAGCTGGCGGAAAGGATGCATCTTCATCCGTCGCATTTTTCTCGTGTGTTCCATGCGGTGAATGGCCTGAGCCCCAAGGAATACATTGTCCGAATGCGGGTGACGGCGGCAACACAAATGCTTAACACATCTGATGCCGATGTGTTGGAAATTGCTCAGGCCTGCGGATTTAATAACCTGTCGAACTTTTATACAGCTTTTAAACGCATCACTGGTAAAAGTCCTGCAAAATACCGCTCCCATCCGGTCGATTGATTTCTCTGCTGTTTTTAGCAGGTGGGGATTTTGCAAAAAATCCGGAAATTATTCTCCTAAAATTGGAAGAAATGTAACGGCTTTTGCGCTATAATGAATTCACACGATGGTGTGAATTGCTGCTTTCCGGCGGTCACACATGGAGCCGTCCGTTTAATAAGTGCCTTTTGGGGAGGATAGTTTTATGAAAAAGGTGTGGAGTGTCATGCTGGCGATATCGATGCTGTTAGGAAGTTTACCGCTTACGGCCTCTGCTTTGCCCAGCGATGCAGATATTGGGGGCCGGAAGGTGGCGCATACCCTTTATGTTTCGGCTGATGGGGATGCGAAAAATGCAGATGGGACAGTAGAAAAGCCATTCGCCACCATCGAGCAAGCAAAAGAGAAGGTCCGGACGCTGAATAAGGCCGATGGTGATATTGTGGTGAAGATCGCTGACGGCCTGTATGAATTGGATGATACCATTGTCTTCGATGAGCAAGATTCCGGCAATGAGAATTGCACTATCTACTATGAAGCGATGGATGGGGCAGCCCCGGTGATTAGTGGTGGAAAGCTTGTGACCGGGAAATGGGAGGTAGCCGGGGAAGTGGACTGGCTGGAGGATGGCCTGACCGCTTACAAAACCACCTGGCAGCGAGATGATAAGCTGCGCGCCATTTACGTTAACGGCGTACGCGCTTCCATGACCAAACGAACCGGTATGCCGCTGAAAGCGGTCGGCACCTACACCGTCACAAAAGGGCAGGCGGATTGGGCGTGGATCAGCGGGTCCAAAAGCGCGGGCAATGTGTTTGCGGCATCCTTTGGGTTGCCCGCCGATACCCGCAACCCGCAGAATATCGAGCTGGAATCCGGTTCCACCTGGATCAAGCAGCGGATATGCGCCGCTTCGCTGGCGGAGGATGACGACGGCAACACGCAGGTAAATTTCCAGATGCCCTATGCGGCGATCGCACAAAACACCGGATGGGGTACCGGCTACAATCCCACCGGCAGCAACGACGTGTCCAATGTCTTTGAGTGGCTGAGCAGTCCCGGCGAATTTTATTTCGATCAGGCGGGCAGTACGCTGTATTATATTCCCCGCGAGGGGGAGAATATGGCCACGGCCGAGGTGATCGTGCCGGAACTGGAAACGCTTATCAACGTGCAAGGTTCCACCCCCAAACAGGATTATGCGCAATATATCACCTTCCGGGGCCTTACCTTCGCGCATACGGATTGGAACCTGCAGGAGGTGGACGGTTCCCACGGAAATGCCACGGTGCAGGCCTGCGTTGTCGTGACCAAGTTTGCCAACGGCAACTGGCACAACGATCTTTACCGTTCCTACGATGTACCTCCGGCGGCGATTCACCTGTCCACTGCCCATGACATTGCGCTGCTGGATAACACGGTGACGCTGACCGGATATCAGGGCGTTCATTTGGAGAACGACGTATACAACATGACGCTTACCGGCAACACCATCAGACAGACCGGTGGTTCCGGAATTGTGGTGGGGCATCCCCAGCACGTGTATGAGAACGACACCATTATACACCAGAAAAACAGCAACAGCGCCGGACCGGATAAGGAGAAATTCCAAAACGGAACCGAAGGCGTACCGTACAACATCTATATCCGCAACAACTATCTGCCGGAAAACGGCTGTTTCTTCCCTGGTTGCGCTCCCATCACCTCGTTTTATACCTACAATATGTGGGTGGAACATAATTTCATCTACAAATGTCCGTACAGCGGTATGAGCATTGGGTGGGGCTGGTGCAATTTCGACGGCACCAGCGGCTCCGAACTGCCGGGCGTGCCGACTACCACCTCCCGCAACAACCACATCAACTACAACCGTGTGGAGGAGATCTGCTCTCTGCTGCATGACGGCGGCGGGATCTACACGTTGGGACAGCAGGGCAACGACGACTGGTCGGACGCCAGCGAAGCCAACAACAATTACATCAACTGCTTCCGGGGAGCGTCCAGCGGGGGAGGCGTCAACGGATTCCATCCGGACGAGGGAAGTGCCTATATTACCTTTGACAGCAACGTGATCACAAATACTACCAATAATGTGTATGAGTTAAACGATTGGCAGCGTAAGCACGATCTGATTGTTACAAACGGGTATTCCAACACCAGCAAGACCACGACAACTGCACCAAACTGTTCGTTGGAACAATACGTCAACGAGAATTCCGTTTGGCCTCAAGCGGGTAACGATATTGTGCTGTATTCCGGGTTGGAGGATGACTACACCTATCTAATCGATCAGGACGTGATGCCGGACAGTTACTATGAACTGGCTTCCAACGTAAAATTAGCTCCCGGTGATGTGCTGCATCGCCGCGGTTTGCTGACGGCGGAGGACGAGGTCTGGCTGGCGCCGAAGAACACTACCGACTTTTCCGCGAGTACCACCATGACCAAAGCCGCCGGCAATGCCAAAGAGATGGCGATTCCCGAGGAACTGGGAGTCTATACCCTCTATATCCGGTATGCGGACGGCAGTACCGCCGTGTCGCCGTTCACGGTGACAGTCAGTGAATCCAAGGATATGGCCAATGTACTGGAAGGCCGGGATTACGACGTTTGCCCACTGCGTCCGCTGACGCTGGCCCTGGATACCGATACCTACCGGTTTACTCTGAACGGTCAACCGGTCTCGGACGGAGATACCATTGATACCGCCGGTGTATGGGAGCTGACTGCCACACCCCGCAGCGGCGGCAGTGGCAGCACCATCACGTTTACCACGTCTATTACGGCGGCCAATCAACTGCTGCCGCAGAATGTGACGACCACCACGACCGGTATCGTCATCTTTGCCGCACCGCTGAACGATCCCGCCAAAACTATCTGGCTGGCGCCGTCGGGGCTGACGGCGTTTGACGAGACGGATCCCGTCCAAGCAAAGGCCGCCGGAGACAGCTTGTCCATGCCGGTGCCTGCGGTTCAGGGAGACTATACCCTCACCGTCGTAAACGCGGAAGGAAAGATCGAGAGCCAATCGGATGCAACCGTATCGGTAAAAGACGTCGTGTCGGACAAGGTACCGCTGGAAGGCTTGGGAATTTGGCTGTCGGCCGACCGGGGCATAACGCTGGCGGATGACGGCTCTTCCGTGCTGGCATGGGAAAGCCAATGGGATGCTGTGAGCTTGACAGCGCCCAGTGCCGCACAAGCACCACAGCTATCGGTGAACGAATATGGGGCGAAGGCTTTGTCGTTCGACGGTATCGATGATGTCCTATCTGCCGGTGGACTGGATTTTAACGATCGGTCGAAAATGACGATCGTTATGGTAACAAGCTATCGCGGAGGGTCGGCCGGAACCGCCAGCAATGGCGACCGGGGGTGTGCACTGTTCGTCCCTGAAACAGATTCGTGGGGCTGCGTGATTGTCACACCGCATCATGACCAGGTACTCACTCGCTTTGGCACCGGTCAGTCAAACGGCTATAACCGGTATATCCGCCCGTCCGAAGTGCGGAACTCGACTGTTACCGCTTCGGTGAAGGACGGGACAACGGAATATATCTATGTGGACGGAAAAAAGGTCAGCGAATTGACCGGTCGTTTTGAAAAGACCGCCAACAACGGATCGACTTTATATCTGGGCAAGGGTATCAGTGGTGGTAGCGATTACTTCTATAACGGGCTGATTTCGGAAGTGCTGATTTACGACCGTGCTCTGACCGAGGAGGAGATCGCCGCCATAAACGGCTATCTGGAACAGCGGTATCTGGGCGCGCCGGTGTCTTTGGAGAGGCTCTCAGTGAGCGGCCCCGCCAAAACGCAGTACACCGTAGGCGAGACGCTGGATCTAACCGGCTTGACGGTGACGGCGCATTACAGTGACGGCACCCGAGAGATGATCGCAATAGAGGACTGCGAGATCAGCGGCTTTGATTCTACTACTGTCGGTGAAAAGATGATAACCGTTCAGCATAAAGGCTGCACGGCCACCTTCACAGTTGCGGTAGTCGAAACAACGATTGTGGGTGATGTAAACCAGAGTGGTAAGGTAGATGCCGCCGACGCCCTACTTGCGCTGCAGGCGGCTACCGGAAAGATAGAGCTGGACGGCGATGGGATCCAGGCGGCGGATGTGGATGGAAAGGCGGGGATCACCTCATCCGATGCGCTCTTGATTCTGCAGTATGCGACCAAAAAAATCGACCGGTTCCCATCTGCTGGATAACCAAGAAGGAAAACTCCCTGGAAAGGCATCGCTTTTCCAGGGAATTTTTATCAGAACTGAAATTTGAAAGCAAAGAGAGCAAAAACTACATATTTTTAAGCAAAAAAGACCCACGCAAACAGGGAAAAGCGTGTTATAATGAAAACATCTTTTTGCACAGATTTTTTGAAAGGATGACCCTGTTTCTATGGCTTTTCATTATGATACGATAGCGGATGTGAATAAAGCGGCGACGCAGTTGGGGGTGAGCATCCCTCTGCAGGAGGATCTTTCCTGCCTGTCTCAAAAGCTAAACGCCGGCGGCCACACGGTGGCCAACCGCTTAGCGATCCAACCCATGGAGGGATGCGACGGCACGCCAGACGGCGCTCCGGATGAGCTGACGCTCCGCCGTTACCGCCGTTTTGCCGAAAGCGGGGCGGGGCTGATCTGGGGAGAGGCAACCGCTATTTTGCCCGAGGCGCGCGCCAATCCCCGCCAATTGATGATAACTTCAAAAAATCTTGATGCGTTTAAAAGTATGGTAAACGACATCAAGGAGCGCTGTCAGGCGGCCAACGGCTTTGAACCGGTGGTGATCGTACAGCTTACCCATTCCGGGCGGTATTCAAAGCCAAATGGAACGCCTGCGCCGCTCATCGCCTATCATTGCCCTCCTTACGAGGCAAACGGTGCTTTGCCGGAGGACTGTATTCTGTCCGATGATGAGTTGGACCGTCTGCCGCAGGCTTACGCGCAAGCGGCGCTTCTGGCCGAGCAGGCCGGGTTTGACGGGGTGGATGTGAAGGCCTGCCACCGGTATCTTTTGTGTGAGCTTCTGTCCGCTTACACACGGCCGGGACGGTACGGCGGTAGCTTTGAGAACCGCACCCGCCTGCTGTTGGATGCGGTGGATGCCGTGCGGGCGGCTCTGCGGAAGGATACCCTTGTCACCAGCCGCCTGAACATATACGATGGAGCGGTTTATCCTTACGGTTTCGGCATGAAGCAGGACGGCAGCCTGACTCCCGATCTCACGGAACCCTTAAAACTGGTCGAAAAGCTGCACCGCGACCGGAATATTCCTTTGCTGGATTTGACCATCGGAAATCCTTATGTTAACCCGCATGTCAACCGGCCTTTTGACCAGGGACCTTACGACCCGCCGGAGGATCCTCTGGTAGGGGTGGCTCGTATGGCGGATTGTATTGCCACGGTAACCGAGGCTTTCCCGGATTTGGCGGTGATTGCATCGGGGATGTCCTATCTGCGCCAGCTGTCCCCCTGCTTTGCGGCGGGGATGGTTGCCCAAAAAGGGGTGGCCATGGCTGGGTTTGGACGTGAGGCGTTTGCCTATCCATCCTTTGCCGGGGACATCCTGAAAACCGGGCAGATGGATACGAAAAAGTGCTGCATTGCCTGTGGGAAATGCACGGAGCTGATGCGGATGGGACAGCGGGCCGGGTGCGTGGTGCGGGACAGCGCCATCTATGCACCGTTTTACCGTGAAGGAAAGGAGAGCATGAAATAATGGAAACGAAGGTTGCTGTGGTTACGGGTTCTGCCAGAGGAATTGGCTACGCAACTGCTTATAAGCTTTGTCAGGAGGGATACCGGGTGGTGTTTTCCGACATAGCGCCGGAAGATGAAATGGCCGGTATGCTGCATAAGCTGCAGGAGGAAGGATTAAAAGCGGATTACATCCGCTGCGACATCAGTGTGGCGGATGACCGCCGGCATCTGGTGGATACGGTCGTGGAGCGGTATGGCCGGCTGGACCTTCATGTGAACAACGCCGGGGTGGCACCCAATGTGCGGCTGGATATTCTGGAAACAACAGAGGAAAGCTTTGACCGGCTGATGCGTATCAACCTCAAGGGCACTTTCTTTATGTGCCAGACGGTGGCGCGCGCTATGATCGCCCTGCAGCAAAAGGGTATTGCTGGTTATCACCCGCGCATTGTGAACATCGCTTCCATGTCCTCCTACACCTCCTCCACCAACCGGGGGGAATACTGCATATCCAAGGCAGGGATTTCGATGGTCACCAAGTTGTTCGCCGACAAGCTGGCGGAATACGGCATCGGTGTGTTCGAAGTGCGGCCGGGTATCATCATGACCGATATGACCAAGACCGTAACCGAAAAGTACCAGAAGTTGATCGACGAGGGTGTGACACCCATCAAGCGTTTTGGTCAGCCGGAGGATGTGGCCAACTGTGTTTTGGCGGCAGCCAGCGGTTTGCTGGATTTTGCCACCGGCCAGGTTCTCAACGCCGATGGCGGTTTTCATATCCGGAGGCTGTGATGAAACAGGAGATCAAAAAAATAGCGGGAAGAATGGTCCCGGTCACCACGGTCGATACGGTGATTATCGGATCGGGCTGCGCGGGGTTTAATGCGGCCGACTGGCTTTACGACTATGGCCGCCGGGATATTCTGCTGGTTACTGAGGGGATGAATATGGGAACCTCGCGTAACACCGGCAGCGATAAACAGACTTATTACAAGCTATCCCTTTCAGGGGATGAGACCGATTCGGTCATGGAAATGGCCCGTACCCTGTTTGCGGGTGGTTCGGTCAACGGGGATACGGCTCTGGCCGAGGCGGCAGGATCGGTTCGCGGCTTTATGAAGCTGGCCAATCTGGGCGTGCCCTTTCCCACCACCCGCTACGGTTCCTATGCCGGATACAAAACCGATCATGATCCCCGCCGGCGGGCTACTTCTGCCGGCCCGCTTACCTCCAAATTTATGACCGAGGCCTTGCAGCGGGTGGTGATGGAAAAACATATCCCCCTGTGGGATCATTGGACGGCTATCCGTTTGCTCGAACAAGAGGGGAATGTGCGGGGCGTTGTGGGAATCGACCGTACCCGGGCCATGGAAGAAGGCGGAGGGCTTTCGGTTATTTGTGCGGATCATGTGATCCTGGCAACCGGAGGCCCGGCAGGGATTTATGAGCGTTCGGTTTATCCCGAGAGCCAGACAGGCATGACCGGGTTGGCGCTGGAAATTGGCGCACAGGCCTGCAATCTGCAGGAATGGCAGTACGGGCTGGCCTCGGTCGAATTTCGCTGGAACGTGTCGGGCACCTACCAGCAGGTGCTGCCCCGATATATATCGGTGGATGAAAAGGGTGTGGAACGGGAATTCCTGCTGGATTATTTTGACACACCCGCGCAGGCGCTGGACCGGGTGTTCTTAAAGGGATATCAGTGGCCTTTTGATGCGGCCAAGGTGGACGGATCATCCCTTTTGGATCTGATTATTTACCATGAAACCTGTGAACTGGGCCGCCGGGTATTTATGGATTTCCGCCGGGAACCTTCCGGACTGGAAGATGGCCAGTTTGATATACTAAGTGAGGAAACCTATACCTATCTGAAAAATTCCGGCGCATTGCTGCCCACTCCCATTGGGCGCCTGGAGAAGATGAACCGGCCGGCTATTGAGCTGTATGCGGCACATGGCATCGACTTGTACACTCAGCCACTGGAGGTAGCTGTCTGCGCACAGCATCACAACGGCGGCATTGCAGTGGATGAAGATTGGCAGACCAGTATATGTGGGCTGTATGCAGCAGGGGAAGCGGCCGGAACTTTTGGTGTATGCCGGCCGGGAGGGTCCGCCCTCAACTCCACGCAGGTGGGCTCTATGCGGGCGGCGCAGCATATCGCCTGCCATCCTAGTGCGGGACCGCAGGATGCAAAAGGGTTTGGCCGCTTGGCGGAGGAAGTCATCCAACAATTGCTGAAGGGCTGGCAAGAATCCCTGTTGGCTGGAGAACAAACGGTACAGGAACGTTACCGGTGGCTGCGCTCCAATATGAGCAGCCGGGCGGCCCATATCCGGCGGGCAGACGATCTGGACAGACTGGAAAAGGAGATCCGGTATATCCGGGAGAACTACTATAGCCTAACAAAAACCGACCGGTGGGAGGATATGGTGCAGCTTGAAAAGGTGCGGGACATGTATCTGACGGCGGAAGCGGTGGTATCAGCTATGCGGCAGTCGGCTGAAAAGGCCGGCAGCCGGGGATCAGCACTGGTTCTGCAAGACGGCGGTATTGCGGTGGGAGACTGCCTGCCGGAAATAGCCTATCGTCCCGAAGACCTGCAATGGCGCAGCCAGACGGCAATAACTGCGAAAGAAAATAGCGCGTTTTTGACCCAGTGGCGTCCGGTGCGGCCTATCCCGCAGGAAAACGATTGGTTTGAACAGGTATGGAACGAGTACCGGCAGCGAACGGCACCTCTTTATCGGACATTAGCCTGTGAAACGGGCTGATAATAAATTCAAACGAGAGGAAGGAACACAAACATGAAAAGAATGCGAACGAGATTTCGCCGGCTGTTAGCCGCGTGCCTTTCCGCCGCTATGCTGGTCACCGGCATGGGCGCATGGGGCGCTGCGGCCGCAGACGACACGGCGCAACAGCTAGAGGATATGGGAAAAATCAAATCCCGGTTTGCTGAGTATTTTTTATCAATGGATTACTCGGATGACCGCTATGCTGACATGACGCAGGCGGAAGCCTATCTGGAAACGATACAAGACGATGGATCGTGGGCAGATATTGATTATTACGACCAGACGCATACCGCGAACGGCTTGACCTGGCAGCCCAAAAAAGCTCTGGCCCGGATGCTTGCGATGAGCATGGCGTATTGCGACGCGGACGGAAAATATTATCAGGACGAAGATATGCTGAATGCGGTGCAAAAGGGTCTGGAGCACTGGCGCACCATCCGGGATGCCAATCCGGATCAGCCCGATTACGAGGGGCCATGGTGTTCCAACTGGTGGGAAAACGGATTTGGAATCGGGCAATATCTCTATAAGATTGGCATTTTGCTGGAGCAGGAATTGGCCACGGACAATCTGGCAATGATCTGCCGCAAATTGGACAGTTTCGGTAACACTGGAACGGGACAAAATGCTTTATGGCAGACCCAGAACGCTCTTCACCGGGCCCTGCTGGAAAACAATGCGGAGACATTTACGCGGATCGTGAACGAATGCCTGAGCGTGAACCTGGGGCGGAGCGATGATCTGGCCGCTGAGGCGCTGATGGTGGACAACTCCTTCCACGCCCATGGCAACCTGATGTATTCCAACGGGTACGGCAAGTCACTGATTCAGGATCTGTCCTTATGGATTTATTTCCTGCGGGATACCAGTTTTGCCCTGCCCCAGAAGACATTGGACTTGATGGCGGATTATATTCTCGACGGCAATCGCTGGATGATCCGTGGGGAACTGCTGGAGATAGGGACGCTCTATCAATCCTTTGAGGGCAACTGGGCCTATAACAATTATGCCGCCCCGATCGAGCGGATGATTGCTTCCGATCCCGACCGTGCGGATGAGTACCAGGTTCTTCTGGATAACATAACGGGAAAACGGACCGATAACGGCCTGTCCGGTAACAAGGCGATGTGGACATCAGCCTATATGGCTCATGCGCGGGAGGGCTACGGTGTCAATGTGCGCACAGACAATGCAAGCATGAAATCCACCGAATGGCGTTCCACATGGCCGGATGAGGAGTTGGGATGCCTGGTGTTCTGGACCACGGCCGGCATGACCACGGTTGGTGTGGACGGCGACGAATACAACAGCGTGATGCCCACTTACGACTGGCGGCATCTTCCGGGCACCACCACGCCGTACTATTTTTCGGACCGTTACAATGACTTTGACAACGGCAACGACGACAGCATTGGCGTCTCCAACGGTGAATACGGCGCCATCTCCTATACTTATGAAAAGACCGACATTCGCCAAACAAGCGGCAACGAATACAGCGGCGCCACCACTGGTGGTAAAAAGAGCGTGTTCTTCTTTGACGACGAATATGTGGCGCTGGGTGCGGATATCCATTCGAATCATAAGGCAGCTATCCATACCACTGTTAATCAGACCAAGGCGACAGATGTGAGCGTGGACGGTAAGACGGTCTCCAGCGGTACCAATGGCGCGGATTATACCGCGAATTGGGTATACAACAACAAGATCGGCTATGTTTTCCCCGAACAGACGGCGGTAAAGGTATCCAATTTGGACCAGACAGGGATGAATCCCTCTCTCTTTGAGCAAACCGGAGACGTTGAGGACACCTTTACCCTGTGGATCGATCATGGCGTGGCGCCGGAAAACGCCGGCTATGCGTATATTGTGCTGCCGGATGCTACCCAGACGCAGGTGGAAGCGTACAGCGAAAGCAATCCCATTGTGATCGTTGCCAACACGGCGCAGGTGCAGGCTGTGCGGCACGAGACTCTGAAGCAAACACAGATCAATTTCTATGAAGCCGGCACGTTGGAATACGCTCCCGGCAAAACAGTGTCGGTGGACGGCGCCTGCTCTTTGATTATCGACGAATCGGGCAATGTCCCTGTCATCACCGAGGCGGTGTCCAATCTACAGCCGGAGACTGTTCGCACCGTCCAGCTGACCATTGACGGTCAGACTTCCCGCACCATGTTCCGTTCGGGGGCTCAGCCTTATGCGGGCCAGAGCATCACCCTGACGGCAGGGGATAGCTCCATGATCCAAGCAGGCGCTTCGGCAGAAGGCCACTCTGTGGGGCAGGCGTTTGATGGAGATGCCAACACCGTCTGGCAGGCGGCTTCTGCTGCGGACAGCTGGATTATGTACGACATGCGGGAAAATATGGATCTGGATGCTTTCACCATCCAGTGGGGAGATGTGTACCCCACCAAATATGATGTACTGGTTTCCACAGATGGGAAAGATTGGACGACGGCTTATACCACCGAAAACGGGGACGGCGGAACGGATGAGCTCTCTCTGGATGATTCCGCCCGCTATTGGAAGCTGGTCTGCCGGGAGATGAACCAAAACAGCGGGGTGAAGGTAGCCGAAGTCACCTTTACCGACAAGGATTTCCCGCTGGCCACGCCAGATTATCCGGATATGACGGCTCTACAGCAGGCTATTGGCCAGTCGGTGCAGGAGGATTTGTATACCGAAGACTCGTTGTCGGTCTACCGGCAGGCTCTGAAAAAGGCCCAAAAGCTGCTGGTGCTGCCTTATGCGACCCAAAGTATGGTGGAGCAGACGGTAACCGAGTTGAATAATGCGATCCAAAACCTCGCTTTCCGGGATTTGGGACGGGTGATGGCCACCCTGGTTTGGGATAACCCCACCATCAGCGGTCATAAACAAACGTTGGGAACGGCCTGGACAGATTTTGACAGCGTGGTGGATGTGGACGGCCGGGATTTGAGCAAAATCTATCTGTTCTTTACCCTGCGTATTGACTGCGAAGAGGAACGGACGGGAATGTTCAGTTCGGGACGGATCCTGCTGAAATCTTCCACCACCAACGGACAGGAGAACAGCGTTTATTGTACCATTCCCAGCTTAAAGCTGCACGAAGGGGAAAATGTGCTGTATCTGCCCCTCTCCTCTCTGACGGGGCAAAACGGCAGTATGGACTGGAGCGATGTGCGCGCCTTTCGGATGTATGTGGACAGCCTGAACCAGTACGCTTTGGATGTATCCCTGACCTTCAGCGACATTGAAATTCGGGATTCGGAAAACCGTCCGCCTGATTCACCCGAAAAGGCCGAGCTCAAACAGCTGCTGCGGGCGCAGCGAACCGACCTGACCCTGTACACCCTGGAATCGGCAGCCGCCTATAATGAGCTGTTCTTGAAGGGATGGGAGGTATACAACGATTTTGAGGCAACGGACGATGAAGTCGCGCAGATGCTGGCCGATATAAAAGCGGCCGACAGTCTGCTGGTTCTGGACGAGAACGCAAAGACGGTTGTGGGGACTTTGTTGGACGGAGAGAAGCAATCCACCGAAAAGCACGATATGCAGGTAACAGTTGAGGTGGATACACCTATCGATCTTACACCTTATACCGAAGGGGAGCTTTATCTGCAATTCGACATGCGGGTGGATACCAGCCACACCGATCCGGCTCCTTCCTCTGATGATTGGCTTGCGAAGGTGTTAAATGGCCGGGTGGAACTGGGCGAAAGCGACGCTGCCTCCCGTACTGTGATTATTAAGCCACTACACAGCCTTGGTTATGTTACTCGTTCCGGCGCATGGGCCACGGTTCGCGTGACCATCCCGGAAGAACTGCGAGCTAAAGGAAATGTTCAGAGTTTCTTTATGAATCTGTTTAACGACACATCCGCTCTCAATGGTGCGGACGGGACGGATGCGGACGGAGTCGCCTGGAGCAATTCCAGCGGCGTGACCTTCAGTGTCCGCAATATCCGTATCCTGGCGGACAAATTTGAAGAACAGCCTGAACCGGTGGACCGCAGTAAATTGCAGCAGGCGCTGGCTACCCGCAAAACAGGCAGCCAATTGGATGGCTATACCGACGAATCGGTTGTCGCCTACAATAAGCTGTTCGATGATGCCCAGGCTGTGTATGACAATTTGGAGGCAACCCAGCAGCAGATCGACGATGCGGCAGCATCTTTGAAGGATGCGGATCAGGTGTTGGTGGAAAAAACGCCCGAACCGGTGGTTACTCCCGGCGATGTGGACGGCGAGAATGGCATTACGGCCAATGACGCTCTGCTGGTCCTGCAGGCTGCTACGAACAAAATTATTTTGGAAGGGGACGCTCTTACAGCCGCCGATGTGGATGGGATTCCCGGTGTGAGTGCTAACGATGCACTGATGGTTTTGCAACGGGCGGTCGGCAAGATTACCCAATTCTGATCAAACAGACGCCCATCTCCGCCCTTAATAGGGTGGAGATGGGCGCAGAATCAACGGGGGAAACAGTATGCATCCGGACATTGACGTCATCAAACAGCGGCTCAGGCAATATTTTTTGTCGGTGGATACCATCGGGGACGGCGCCAAGGTCAAGCTGTGCCGGGTATCAGAGGCGGAGGATTACGCCGCCATACAGCAGTCCGACGGAAGCTTTGCCGATGTGGACTATTATTGTACGGCTTCGGCCGCCAACGGGGTCAATTGGGACCCTTATCTGGCGCTGGACCGTATCCAGATGATGGCCATAGCTTATCAAAAGCAGGGACATCCCTGTTACCACCGTCCGGATGTGGCACAGGGAGTGGAACGGGCTTTACTCCATTGGAAGACCATCCATGCCAATCCCGACAATCCGGCCGAAGAAGGCTGCTGGTCGGTGAACTGGTGGGAACGGGAAATCGGCATTCAGCTGCGCTTTGCCCGCATTGGGTTATTCTTAGAAAAGGAATTATCCAATGAGGCGATGGCCGTTATCCTGAAAAAGCTGAATGCTACCGGCTCTAAAGGCGCGGGACAAAACGCATTGTGGAGCACCCAGAATGCGCTCTACCGCGCTTTGATTACCGGTGATGAAACAGCGCTGCACACAGTGGTGAACGATTGCCTGGCCATCAATCTGCGGATGCAGATCACGGATAAGGCGGAGGAAGCCATTCAGGTGGACTACAGCGCCCATTGCCATGGAGAGCTGTTTTTCAGCAACGGATACGGTATGGCCCTATTTCGGGATATGGCGTTTTGGATGGACATGCTGCGCGCCACGGCTTTTGCTCTGCCCGATGCGGTGGGAGAGCTTATGGCCGATTATATGCTCAACGGTACCCGCTGGACCATCCGGGGAGACCTGCTGGAAATCGCGCAGGGATACATCATGTACTGGGACACCTCCTATGCTCACTGCTATGCACGTCCCCTGCAAAGCCTGATTGATATGCAGGTTCCCCGTTATAAGGAGCTGCAGCAGGTATTGGACAACATCCAGGGGAAATGTCCGGACAACGGCCTGTCCGGCAACCATTACATGTGGACCTCTGCCTATATGGGGCATATGCGTGCGGAATATGGGGTGAATATCCGCATGGACAGCCATGTTGTGAAAGGGGCGGAATGGCGTGCCACCTGGCCAAAGGAGGCATACGGCAACCTGGTGTTCTGGACGACGGCCGGTACCTGCAGCATCATGCTAAAGGGAGACGAATACCGCACGGTGTTTCCGGAATACGACTGGCGGCATGTGCCGGGGGTAACGGCTCCTTTTGCCTTGTCCCGGCAATATGGGGCTGATAAAGACCGGGACTTTTGTATGGGACTATCGGACGGCCAATATGGTTCTACCGCCTTTGCTTATCAAAAATATGACGGACAGGGAACCACCAAAGGCACCGTTGGGTATTTCCTGTTTGACGGGGAAATTGTCGCTCTGGGAGCCGGGATTTCTTCCGACAGTCCGGCTGCGATCCACACCACCCTGAACCAGACGCGTGCGGATGAAGCGACCGCCGGCAATGAAAGGGTGGCTTTGGGAACAAAGGACTATACCGGATACGGGCGATTTGTCTATAACAACGGCGTGGGATACGTGTTCTTGGAGGATACGGTGTATCATGTGGAGCATGCTCTGCACCAAAAAGGGGAGTATCCCTCCTTGTGGGACACCGGCTATACCCAGTTCAGCACCGACAGTGGGGAGAAACGTTCTTTGCGGCATCCCTTGGCGCCAAGCTTTTCCCTCTGGCTGGATCACGGCGTGAAACCTCAGGATGCCTCCTTTGCTTATGTGATGCTGCCCGCCTCTTCTTTGGAGAAGACGCAGATTTACAGCCGGGACGTGCGTGTTCAGGTGATCTTGAATACGCCGCAGATCCAAGCGGTTTATCATCCGGACCTGCAGATGGTGATGGCCAATTTTTATCAGCCGGGGCAGGTGGAATACCGGCCGGGCTGCACTATAACGGTGGATAAAACCAGTTGTGTGTTGTTGCGGGAAGGGGAAGAGGGACTCACCCTGTCGGCGGCTGTGCCGCATGACCGGCCGGGGGAAACTTTGCGCATCACGGTTGCGTCCGGCCGAGCGGATACATCATGGCTGTTTGAGTTCCCGGCATTGCCTTACACCGGAAAAACCATTACGAAACGGAGAGAAAAAGCATGACAGGACTGACTTCCATTACCTTTCGGCAGTTAACGCCGGAAGACATCATTGCCCTTGTCCGGCAAAGTGGGCTTGACGGCATCGAATGGGGCGGTGACGTGCATGTCAAGCCTGGGGACGAGACATTGGCCCGTGAAATCGGAGAAAAGACCAGGCAGGCAGGACTGCAGGTGCTGTCCTATGGTTCCTATCTGCATGTGGACGGCCCGGAAAACATTGAGGCCGAATTTGAACCGGTGCTGAAAAGTGCGTTGGCTCTGGGGGCTCCGGTCATCCGGGTGTGGCCGGGCGGCCGGGAACCGGAAAAGGCGGACGACAGCTATTACCGCTGTCTCTTATACACATCTCCGAGCCCACGAGACTCCTGAGCATCTC
>ENA-UALL01000453-UALL01000453.1-human-gut-metagenome-genome-assembly--contig:-NODE-453-length-20235-cov-6.683697_pt1 | contig 20235 bp, 19 predicted proteins | sample MGYA00243699_ERZ654466 | MGnify/ENA primary metagenome ERZ654466 (study PRJEB26926, sample SAMN06164635) | human gut metagenome | biome: ENVO:00009003; feature: ENVO:2100002; material: ENVO:00002003...
GCCCTATTCCACGGATTTTGATGCGGTTGTGGACCGCAATCATGAAGAAATCAATGCCGGAACTTTACCGGAGTTGGCGGCCGGCCAGTTGGATGTTTCTGGATATGACACCGTGTTCATCGGGTACCCCGTTTGGGCCACCCGTGCCCCACAAGCCATCTTTTCCTTCCTTTCGCAGTACGATCTATCCGGGAAGACCATCGTTCCTTTCTGCACCCATGACGGATATGGCGCGGGCAGCAGTTACCAGGACATCGCCGGGGCCATTGAGGGAGAGGCGGCGGTGCTGGACGGCCTTGCCATCCAGGCGCCGGATGTGCCCGGCGCAGCCGATACGGTTGCGCAGTGGCTGCAAAGCATTGGCATCCAAAAGCAGCAGCCCGCAGACAGCGCACAGAGCGGGGAAACCGCCATTACCATTACCATCGGCGATACTTCGCTGGAGGGCGTTCTTTACGACACGGCCCTGGCAAACGAAATTCAGCAGTATTTTCCGCTCACCATTTCCATGGTGGGGTTTGGCCAAAGGGAATATTACGGCGGCGTAGACTTCTATCCCGAAAACCTGGAGGGAGGCCAGAGGACCTTTGAAAACGGCGACATCACTTACTGTGAGGCGCACCACAACATGGCGATTTTTTATGCGCAGACCGATGATCCCGACCTTTCCGTAGATGTCATCCCCATTGGCCGGGTAACGTCTGACCTGAGTGTTTTTGACGGATTGCCCGATGCGGTGGACGTCACCTTTACCTTAACGGAATAAAAGAATCCTACGACACAGGAGGAAACCGATTATGAAAAAGTTTTTAGCGCTTTTATTGGCGGGATGGGCGGCTGTCTCCTTTACGGCCTGCAGCAATGGGGGAGAGGAAGGTGCACAAACGGACACATCTTTTGCACTCTCCCAGACCTCCACAACCAAAGCCCCTTCTCTTGTGCAGGAGGAAACGCCGTCCTCTTCTAACGCACAGACTGCTGGAGAAACCACAGCCGAAAGCTCCGCGGCCAATAGATTGGTGGCTTATTTCAGCTATGCCGAAAACGCCGGTCTTCCCGACGGAGTGGATGCTTCGGCTACAGCCAGCATCCAGGTCTGGGACGGGCGGACGACCGGCAATACCGGCGTGGTGGCGGCCATGATTGCGCAGGCCGCTCAGGCGGATTTGTTTTCCATCCAAACCGAGGAGAAATATCCCGACTCCTATGACGCCACCATCGATCAGGGGCAGGAGGAGCGCAACGCAAACGCCCGTCCCAAGCTGGCCACCCATGTGGAAAATCTGGAACAGTATGACGTGATCTTTCTGGGATTTCCCAACTGGTGGGGGGATATGCCCATGGCTCTGTACAGCTTTTTGGAGGAAACAGACCTTTCCGGCAAAACCATAGTGCCTTTTGTCACCTCCGGAGGGAGCGGCTTTTCCGGTACCATCCAAGCTATTGAAAGCATGGAGCCCGGCGCAACCGTGGAAGAAGGGTTATCCATCAGCGCTTCCGGCGCCACCGGCGCACAGGAGCAGGTAAACGAGTGGCTCCGCGAGCTGGGCTATACCGGCTAAAAGGGAGAGAGCATTTTGAAAAAGCGTGTTTTGGGAAAGAAAAATTCTTTGACCCTTTGAATGTAACGCTTAGACGGGAAGCCGATTTGAAGTGCCGCTTGGGAAACACGGCATCAAGTGAACAAAAGACTTTGCCGGAAGGGAGGACTTTGTATGCGTATACGGTGGCGGGCAATTGCAGCTTTGTCGGTTGCCTTACAGACAGGGGTTTTAACCTCTGCCGGAGGGGCTTTGCCCTGTGAGAGCACGGATGCAGTCGTGCTGTCCTGCGCCGCACAGGAGGAGAAGGAAGGAACGCCTTCACAGACCGTGGCAGAGGCACAACCATCGACGGGGGAAGTTGCCTTGCCGGAGGAAGGGGAGAGCGTTGCCCCTTTGCAGGCAGAGGAGCCGGAAAAAGCGGAGGAATATTTGATCGAGGATTTCGAGATTATATGGCAAATGCCGGAGCTGCCCACCGGATGCGAAATCACCGCCATGACCATGGCGCTGCGTTATTACGGCTTGCCGGCGGATAAAATGGAAATGGCCACGCGCTACCTGCCCACGGCTTCCGCCGGTTTTTACTACGGCGACGGCGGACGGCTGTATGGCCCGGATTTAGAGCGGTATTTTGTAGGGGACCCCGCCACCCAGGCAGGCTATATTTGCGGGCCGCAGGCGATCCTGACCGCTGCCAATGCCTATCTTGCAGACCAGGGCAGTTCTCTTCGGGCGGTGGAGAAAACCGGTGCTTCCCCCGAGCAATTATACCGGTACATCCGGGAAAATACCCCGGTTGTGGTGTGGGTGACCATCTCCATGGAACAGCGGCGGCCGCTGCAGGGCTGGTATACAGAGGACGGGCGCTATGTGGAATGGAGCACCAACGACCACGGCGCTGTGCTCATCGGGTATACCCAAGAAACGGTCACCATAGCCGACCCGATTTCCGGCCTTGTGGAGTATGACCGGCAGGTGTTTGAGGAGGTGTTCGCCTCCAGAGGGAACCAGTGTGTTGTACTGGAGTAACGGCATCAAGGAGAAAACACCGGGTGCCGGGGAAAATGCACCGGCTCAAAAAATTCGGAATGGGAGGCGAAGAAGCATGGCACAGATCGAGGCAAACGACCGGGCGCAACCGTTCTACCTTTGGATATCGGAAAAACGCAAAATCCTCTCTTTTCATCCAAGGGAGGAATATGAACAAAAGCGGTATTGGAGCCAATCCGCCATGCAAAAAGACATCCAGACTTTGGTGGAAGAAGGGTACTGGCTTGAATAGACATACGGTCGCGTGCGTGGTAAAATAAATCCACTTGAAAGGGATCAGGCCGCCATTGTACCCCTTTAAAGCAGGGGGGACGGCAGGGCACGTGTCCCCGCTCTCAAACGGAAGGACCCTTTCGGGGAATGGAGTCCCCGTGCTGCGCACGGCCGGTTTGTGTTATTATAAAACGGCTGGTTGTACGCAGCCGGGAAGGATGGGAACACACAATCAGATAACAGGGGGAATACAGAATATGGAATATCGCAAACTGCCTCACGGAGAGGAGCGCATCAGCGTATTGGGGCTTGGCACGAGCTCCATCGGCATGGCCGGGGACAAGGAAGCGCAGGCCACCATGACGCTGGCCTTGGAAAACGGCATCAACTATTTTGATATGGCGTCCGCCGATGAGGTCCCGTTTGCCGCTTTCGGCCGGGCGCTTGCCGGGCAGAGGAAAAACGTGTATTTCCAGATTCATTTCGGCGCCGATTATTCAGGGGGAAAGTACGGTTGGACAACCGACCTTGACACCATCAAACGCTCTGTCAGCCGTCAGCTCGAAGCGTTGAAAACCGACTACATCGACTTTGGCTTTCTCCACTGCATCGATGAGCAGGCCGATTGGCAACACGTGTGTAAAGACGGCATTCTGGATTATATCCTGCAGCTGAAAAAGCAGGGGGTGGTACGGCACATCGGCCTTTCCTCCCATACGCCTCAGGTGGTGCGCCTGGCACTGGATGCGGGAATCCTGGATATGCTGATGTTCAGCATCAACCCGGCTTACGATTACCGCAAGGAAGGGGAGTTTGCCATTGGCGATGTGGATGAACGGCAAGCCCTTTACCGGCGGTGTGAAGCCGAAGGGGTGGGGATTTCCGTTATGAAAGCCTTTTCGGGCGGCCAGCTGCTGAATGCCAGCACGTCGCCTTTTGGAAGGGCGCTCACGGAATACCAGTGCATCCAGTACGCACTGGATAAGCCCGGCGTTTTGACCGTGCTGCCCGGGGTGCGCGACCGGGAGGATTTGAAGCGTATCCTCGGATTTACCGGCGCATCCTCCGAAGAAAAGGACTATTCCGTGCTGGGTACCTTTGCCCCCCAGGAGGCAAAAGGGACTTGCGTATATTGCAACCATTGCCAGCCCTGCCCGGCCGGACTGGATGTGGGCCTCATCAACAAGTATTATGATCTGGCCCTTGCCGGAGATGAGCTGGCCAAAAGCCACTATGCCCATCTGGACAAAAAGGCGTCGGACTGCGTGGGCTGCGGTCACTGTGATTTCCGCTGTCCCTTCCATGTCCGGCAGATGGAACGCATGCAAACGATCCGCTCCTATTTCGGCGAATAGCACACCAACCATCTTTTAACTGTTTTTCGGATAACCTGCGTACTATGCAGGGATAAATCAGCGACGGTTTATTGTGACAGGAGGTATTTTTATGAGCTTTCAGATGTATGTACCCACCAGAATTTTATTTGGCGCCGGTCAGCTTTCCAGCCTGCACAGCCAGGTGCTGCCGGGCAAAAAGGCCATGGTCGTCATCTCAAACGGCAAGTCCACCCGGGAAAACGGCTCCCTTGCCAAAACCCAGGAACAGCTCAAGCTGGCCGGTGTGGAAACGGTCGTGTTCGATAAGATCATGGCCAATCCCTTGAAATCCACCGTTATGCAGGGAGCGGCCTGTGCCAGAGAGAACGGCTGCGATTTTCTGGTGGCTTTGGGCGGCGGCAGTGTTATGGATGCTTCCAAAGCCATTGCTGCCATGGCAACCAATGACGGCGACCTGTGGGATTATGTTTCCGGCGGCACCGGCAAGGGCAAGGCTTTGGTCCATGAACCGCTCCCCATTGTGGCGATTACCACCACGGCGGGCACCGGCAGTGAGGTGGACCAGTACGGCGTGATTTCCAATGAGGAAACCAATGAGAAGATCGGTTTTGGCGGCCCGGACTCCCTGTTCCCCCGGCTGGCTGTTGTGGACCCGGAGTTGATGACCACTGTCCCGCCCCGGTTCACCGCTTATCAGGGATTTGACGCCCTGTTCCACAGCGTGGAATGCTACATTGCTGCACCGGCCAATCTGATGAGCGATATGTATGCTCTGACCGCTATAGAAAACATCGGCGCGTATCTTCCCCAGGCGGTCAGGGATGGTTCGGACCTCACGGCCCGGGAGCGTGTGGCCTTTGCCAACACCCTGTCGGGTGTGGTGATGACACTCAGCGGCTGCACCAGTGAGCATTCCATGGAGCATGCTATGAGCGCTTACCATCACGACCTGCCCCACGGTGCTGGCCTGATTATGATTTCCAAGGAATACTTTACCCACTTCATTGACAAGCACGCCTGTGACGAAAGGTTTGTCCGCATGGCAAAGGCCCTTGGCAAGCAGGATGCGGAGGAACCGATGGATTTCATCACGGCTTTGGTGCAGCTGCAGCAGCAATGCGGGGTGGCGGATCTGAAAATGTCGGATTACGGCATCCGCCCGGATGAATGCATGACGCTCGCCCGCAACGCCCGTGCCACCATGGGCGGACTGTTTGCCTGTGACCGGGTCCCCCTTTCGGATGAGGAATGCGCCGCTATTTTTGAGAAATCCTATCGTTGAGCGTCTGGCTCAAGACGAATTTTACAACCGGAAAGGAACGGACCAACCGGCCGGATGACAAAAAACAGCCTGGACAGGGAAAATGCCTCCCTTGTCCGGGCTGTTTTGCTATGGCGGGATTTCCGCTTTGCCGTATTGCGGGAATAAAAGACGTTCCCAAAGCGTTTGGAAAAACGTGGTCAGGATTTTCCAAGATGTACGGTGTTCTGAAAAAAATCGGCGCTGCTCACCCCGTTGGGGCGCCGGTAACGTCCCAGGCCGTACAGGCATTCGGGGTCCCGGGTGATTCGGTTGGTGCGGGATTCGCAAAGCATGGTACAGGCAAAGCCCATCTCCTTGAGGATGGGAAGTGCCTCCTTGCTGACGGCGCCGTAAGGATAGACAAACGCCGTCGGGGTATACCCGATGTGCTGTGTGACCGCCTCCTGCATCCGACCCACGTCCTCGGTCAACCGTTTGCGGTATTGGCCCTCGGTTTCACCGCTGGCCTTTTTGGAGCCCTTATGGATGTTGTCATAAGCGTGCAGGTTGTAAGTGTGGTTTTGAATTTCCACCCGGCCGGAATCGGCCATGGTTTTCAGATCCTCCCAGTTGAGATAGCTGTATTCAGCGTGCTTATCTCCATTTTCGGTAAAGGTGTCGGTATAAGACCCAACCGGAGACAGCACCATTTTGGCATCGTATTTTTCCAAGAGGGGATAAGCATACACATAGTTGTTATAAAATCCGTCGTCAAATGTCAGCATCACCGGCTTATCCGGGAGAGGCGTTCCTTTTTGTACATAGTCGATCAGATCCTGCACCACAACGGTGGTATAGCCCTGTTCCTTTAAGTATTTCAGATCGCTTTCAAACTCCTCCACCGCGATCACGTAGGGGCCCTGGCGGCTTCGGTCCGTTAAAAGGCCATGATACATCACCACCGGCAGGGAAATCCCATCCTGCGCAGAGGATGCGGGAACCGAGTTGATCAGCAGGGTGCCGGCCAGCATCACCAGCGCGGCAAAAACAGCAATTAAGCCGGTGCGAGGCCGGAAATGTATTGTGCGGACAAACAATCCTTCACCCCCCTTGGCGTTTGCTATACTATACGCGGCGGGGGGAAGAAATTATGACAAAAACCGAAGCAGAACAGGAAAGCACTTTGCCGGTGGTTGCGCCCCGTTTTTTTCGCCGGGTGACAGCTGGCAAAAAACCGGTCCTGGCATAAGCCGGACCGGTGGGAAAGGACTGTGTAAGAAACGCTTTCGGTTTCTAAAAGCCGGATCAAATGCGGGACAGGTCGTAAGGGGTCTGCTGATATACGAAATAATTCAGCCAGTTGGAAAACAGCAGGTTGGCATGGCTGCGCCACAGCATGGTGGGCACCGCCTGCGGGTCGTTTCCCGGGAAATAATTGCGGGGAACGGTAGGGGAAAGGCCGCGCTGAACATCCCGCTGGTATTCGTTGGCCAGGGTGTATCGATCGTATTCGCAATGCCCAGTCACAAATACCTGCCGCGCGTCGTGGGTGGCGACAATAGCCACGCCCGCCGTTTCCGACATGGCCAGCACCTGCAGGGCGGGGTGGCGGTCGATGTCGTAGCGGCTGACCTCGGTATAACGGGAATGAGGCATATAAAAGACCTCGTCGAATCCCCTGAGCAGCGGATGCTGCAGGTCCAGGGGCCGGTGCCGGAACACGCCGGACAGCTTTTCCGGCAGGGGATGCTTGGGGATGTGGTGGTGATGGTACAGACCGGCCATTGCCCCCCAGCAGATGTGCAAGGTGGAATAGACATGACTGGTGGACCAGTCCATAATGGCGCACAGCTCGTCCCAATAATCCACCTGGGTGAAGTCGAGGCTTTCCACCGGCGCGCCGGTGATGATCATGCCGTCGTATTTGTTGTCCTTGAGCTGATCGAAGGTCTGGTAGAATTCCAGCAGATGTTCTGCGGAGGTGTTTTTGGAAACATGGGTGGCCGTCTGCATCAGGTCGATGTCCACCTGCAGAGGGGTGTTGCCCAACAGGCGGAGCAGCTGGGTTTCGGTTTCGACCTTGGTGGGCATCAGATTGAGAATGAGGATCTGCAGCGGGCGGATATCCTGGTGCATGGCGCGGTGCTGCGTCATAACGAAAATGTTCTCCGATTCCAGTATGCGGGTTGCCGGCAGATTGTCGGGAATACGGATCGGCATGGCCATCCCTCCTATGAAAGTAGGCTACCAGTATACCAAAAACCGTCAAAACACGCAAGCAGGCGCAAAAAAATTCTTTTCTTTGGCCGGCTTTTTTGCTATACTGGTTAAATACGGTGAAGCGGTTTTTCCCGACAGAAAAGCCGTGCAGCCGATTTTGGCACAGTGGGAAGATTTGCCCGCCTGCCGAAAGGAAGGAACAGCATGAAGATTTCTACTTTGTTTAACAACGGCCACATCAGCTTTTCGTTTGAAGTTTTTCCGCCCAAGGCGGATACCGATTTTACACGTATCCAGGAGGCGACCCGCGAGATCGCGGCGCTGGGACCGGATTTTATGAGCGTGACCTATGGCGCGGGAGGCGGGACCTCTCAACATACGGTGCGTATCGCAGAAGATATTCAGCATGCCTGTGGGGTCCCCGCGCTGGCACATTTGACCTGCGTTTCCTCCACCCACGACATGGTGCACGATAGTCTGGAGAGGATGAAACAGGCAGGGCTTGAGAATGTCCTGGCCCTGCGGGGGGATATTCCCGCAGACGGCAAAACCGCCGGTGAATACCGGTATGCCAGCGAACTGATCCGGGAGATCCGGCAGGCCGGGGATTTTTGCATTGGTGCGGCCTGCTATCCGGAAGGACATGTGGAATGCGGCAACTTGGAGAAAGACATGGACCACCTCAAACAAAAGGTGGAGTGCGGCTGCGACTTCTTGACCACCCAGATGTTTTTTGACAACAGCGTTTTGTACAGCTTCCTTTACCGCATCTTGGCCAGGGGGATCGATGTGCCGGTGATCGCGGGGGTGATGCCGGTCACCAACAGCCGGCAGATCGCCCGTTCCTGTGCCATGTCGGGGGCCACGCTGCCCGCGCGGTTCCGCTCTATGATGGATAAATTCGGCGATAATCCTGCTGCGATGAAGCAGGCGGGTATCGCCTATGCAACCGAACAAATCATCGATCTGGTGGCCAACGGGGTGCGGGGCATCCATGTTTACACCATGAACAAGCCGGATGTCGCGGCTCAGATCACCGCCAACCTGTCGGCGATTTTAGGACGTCAGCCATGAATGTTTCGCGCAGAGAGATCGAGCGCTACCTCGGCTGCCGCGGTGGGGCGGATGAACGCACCCGCGGCCTGATTGAAGACTGCCTGAAGGAATTAGAAGGGGCGGTGAGGCCCCATTCGGTCACGCAGGAAACGGATGTGCGCATAGAACCCGGCCGGGTCTACCTGGGCGGATTGGTAGCGGAAAGCCGGGATCTGGCAAAGCATCTAGCGGGCTGCCGCCGGGGAGTGCTGATGGCCGCCACATTGGGGCCGGCGGCCGACCGCCTGATCGGGCGCAAGGCCTGTGTGGACATGAGTGCGGCGGTGGTGATGCAGGCCTGTGCAGCCGCGATGATCGAAGGGGTGTGCGACGAGGTGCAGGCACGGGTGGCGCAGGAGGCCGGGCAAAAGGGGTTGTTCGTCCGTCCGCGGTTCAGCCCGGGCTACGGTGACTGGCCTCTGACGGCACAAAAGGAGATTTTGGATACTCTGGAAGCGGGCAAGCGGATTGGGCTGACGGTGACCGACAGCCTGATGCTGGCTCCCACAAAATCGGTGACGGCGGTGATCGGCCTGACTGGTGAGAAGGGAAGCTGCCACACCCACAAATGCGCCGCCTGCCCCAAGACCGATTGCCCTTTCCGTCAAACGGAGAAGGACTGAGACAACCCCGGCAATAGGAGAGGATACAGATGGATATACGACAGGAAATAAAAACGCGGCGGCTGATTTTTGATGGCGCCATGGGAACCATGCTGCAAGAGCAGGGACTGTCCGGAGGCGAGCTGCCGGAGTTGTGGAATATAGAGCATCCTGAAAAGGTGAAAGCGGTCCACCGGCAGTATCTGGAGGCGGGCTGTGATATTCTCAAAACCAATACCTTTGGCGCCAACGCCCTGAAAATGGCGGATACCCCTTATACCGCACAGGAGATCGTGCGCGCGGGTGTGTCCCTGGCGCGGCAGGCGGCGGACGAGTGCGGCCGTCCGGCCTTTGTGGCCATGGATATCGGGCCCACCGGCAAACTGTTGGAGCCGTTGGGGGATCTGTCTTTTGACCGGGCGGTGGAACTGTTTGCGCAGATGGCGCGCGCCGGGAAGGAAGCCGGGGCGGACCTGGTGCTCATCGAGACCATGAGCGATACCTACGAGGCCAAGGCGGCTCTGCTGGCCGCCAAGGAAGCAACCGGCCTGCCGGTGTTTTTGACCCTGATTATGGATGAAAACGGCAAACTGCTCACCGGCGGGGACGCGGCTGCCGCAGCGGTGATGTTTGAAGGGCTGGGAGTGGATGCTCTGGGCCTCAACTGCGGGCTGGGGCCGGCGCAGATGGCCGGGCCGCTTGCGGCCATGCGGGAGTATTGTTCCCTGCCCCTGATCTGCAACCCCAATGCCGGGCTTCCCCGCAGCGTGGACGGTCGCACTGTGTTCGATATCGGACCGCAGGATTTTGCCGCCCAGGTGGCCAAACTGGCCGCCGGTGGGGTGGCGCTGGTGGGAGGATGCTGCGGCACCACCCCCCAGCATATCCGGCAGGTGGCGGCCCGCTGCCGGGAACTGCCCCTTCCGGCTCCCCGGCAGGTGCGGCGCACGGCGGTGTGCTCTTATGCCGGCGTGGTGGAGATCGGCCAAACGCCGGTGATCGTGGGGGAGAGGATCAATCCCACCGGCAAGTCCCGTTTCAAGCAGGCCTTGCGTGAACAGGATATGGATTATATCCTGCAAGAGGGGATCACCCAGATGCAGGATGGCGCCCATATTCTGGACGTGAACGTGGGATTGCCGGAGATCGACGAGCCGGCCCTCCTGCCGCAGGTGGTGCGGCGGCTGCAGGGTGTGGTGGACCTGCCATTGCAGATGGATACCTCTGACCCGCAGGCGATGGAAAACGCCCTGCGCTGCTACAACGGTAAGGCACTGATCAATTCGGTCAATGGCAAGCAGGAGAGCATGCAAGCCATTTTTCCGCTGGTGAAAAAATACGGCGGAGTGGTGGTGGCCCTCACGCTGGACGAAAGCGGCATCCCTGAAACCGCGCAGGGCCGTTTGGAGATTGCCCGGCGGATTGTGGAAACCGCCGCGGGTTATGGGATCGACCGGCGGGACATTGTTGTCGATGCTCTGACCATGACCATCAGCACCGGCGGGGATGCCGCCGGTGTCACGCTGGATGCTTTGCGGCTTATCAAACAGGAGCTGGGGGTGAGCACCATCCTGGGGGTGTCCAACATTTCTTTTGGGCTGCCCCGCCGGGAGCTGGTCAATACCGCTTTCTTCACCATGGCGTTGCAGGCGGGGCTGGATGCGGCCATCATCAACCCGCATTCAGCCGCCATGATGGACGCCTGGCGCGCCTCCTGTGCGCTGCTGGGCAAGGACGAAAACTGCGGGGGATATATTGCCCGGTATGCCGGGCAGGCCAATTCTGCCGTCCCGGCGTCAGGCAAGGAAGGGACGGGGGAATCCCTGTCTCTGGAACAGGCGATCGAGCAGGGCCTTAAGGAACGGGCATTTTCCTGCACCCAGGCCCTGCTGGAACAGATGCCACCGCTGGACATCATCGAAGGCCAGATGGTACCGGCCCTGGACCGGGTGGGGAAGGGCTTTGAACAGGGCACCCTGTTTTTGCCCCAGCTTCTGATGAGCGCCGAGGCCGCCAAGGCCGCGTTTGAAGCGGTCCGCCAGCATCTCAGCCGTTTTGGGGAACAGCCGGTAAAAAAGGGGAAGATCGTGCTGGCCACCGTCAAAGGGGATATTCACGACATCGGCAAAAACATCGTCAAGGTGCTGCTGCAAAACTACAATTATGATGTGATCGATCTGGGCAAGGATGTGGACCCGCAGCTTATCGTGGATACCGCTATTCGGGAGAAGGTGCCGCTGGTGGGGCTCAGCGCCCTGATGACCACCACTGTCCCCAGTATGGAGCAAACCATCCGCCTGCTGCGGCAGCAGGCCCCGTCCTGCCGGGTGATGGTGGGCGGCGCGGTGCTTACACCGGAATACGCCCGCCAGATCGGGGCCGATTTTTATGCCCGCGACGCCATGGCGTCCGTCCACTTCGCTGAAGAAGTCTTCTCCACCCCACAGCAGGAATAAAACGGAACATGCGAATGAAAAGCCGCCGGACAGCCTTTTGCAGGTTGCCCGGCGGTTTGGTGTGCCGAAAAAACCGGCATACAAAAGGGTGCGATGGCATGGGCTTTTATGGCGCTGCGTTGGTCTGTCCCGCCCGTTTGCCCTGCCCATTTTGGGAGCGTGTGTTTCCCTGCTGGTGTCCGTATTGTCCGAGTCCCTGTCCCTGCCCTTGTCCCTGTTGGGCAGTAGTGGAGGTGGTGGAGGTGTCGCTGGTTTGGTTTTGCAGACTGGCGATCCAGTCGCGGATCTGCCGCATGGTAAGACCCTGCACCTGTGTTGCTGTTACAGAGGGGTCCAGTTCGCGCAGCTCCAAAAGGGCCCGGTATTTCCCGTAAGACAGCCCCGCCTGCTGGGCGGCAGCCATATCCGTGCTGCTGGCAAAATAACAGTAAGCATTTTGCTGCCCTGCGGTGCATGTTTCCAGCCCGGAAAGGATCTCTTCGCATTGCGTTTCGTCGTTGCCGGAAACGGCAAAGGTGATCACCTCGTTTTGGGCAAGCAGACCGGCGACCGGTTCGCTTTCCAAGATCTGTTTGACCGCTTCTTCGTAACTCTCGTAGCCGATGTCCAGCGCGTCGGCCAATGCATCTCCATCGCGGTTCGTCCCGACCGCTTCCACCACCCGGCCCATCCGGTTTACCTTAAGCTCCAGAGAAGGATTTATCTCCATGCTGATGGTGGCGGTGGGGAGCAGAAACGCCCAGTATCCTCCGGCAAACAACACCAACAGCAGACACACTGCGGCTGCCGCCCACCGCAGGAGCGGCCTGCCGGTGTGGTGATCCTGTTTTTTTATTGCCTGTTCGGCCACATAGGTTTTGGTTTTTTCAATCAGTGCATCTTCCGCATGGATCTTGTCAAACGCCTGTTTTATGCGGTCGTTCATACCTCATCACCTCCCAGCTTTTGTTTTAGCAGTTGCCTGGCACGGGTAAGGTGCGTGTAGACTGTGTTGGTGTTTTTGTGCAGGATCTGTCCGATCTGCGCAGCCGTGTATCCCTCATAATAGTGCAGATAGACCACGTCTTTCAATTTTTCCGGCAGCGAAAGAACCGCCTCCAGCACGTCACGGTCATCTTCCGGAACATCGGCCGGCTGCTCGATCAGTTCGTCCCAGGAGACTGTACGGCTCCGGAACGCGCTTTTGAGCAGATCCTTGCACGCGTTGACGGTCACACGAATGATCCAGGCTTTTTCGTGCTCTTCACTCTCAAAAGGCTGGTCGTGAAGCATATATTTCAAAAATACCGTCTGGAAAATATCTTCCGTATCGGCGTGATTTTTCAGATGTACCATGCAAATCCGCTTTACCGTATCGGCGTATCGCCGGAGGGCTTCGCTTAATTCACGGTCACTGTGCATAATTCCTTTCCGCCCCTCATACAACGTCTTGCATTTCTTTCCCCTCGCCCTGTGGTACGGTTGTCGCACACGCCGTCGCCGTCGTTGTCGATGAACCCGGCCCCCTGCCCGGCCGCCGCCTGTCCGGCAATCCGGGTGGCGCGGTTGTCGCACACGCCGTCGCCGTCGCTGTCGGTGAACCCGGCGTCCTGCGCCACTGCCGGTATAGTGGCCATGCCGATACACACGGCTGCGATGCTTGTCAAAATGCCTGCCATCATTTTTTTCATTGTTGTTCCCTCCGCTTTTGATTGGATAATCCTTATAGACTTCACTCTTAATACGCTTTGCAAAGGGAAAATCATTCAAGTGGACAAAAAATTTTTCTATGCCATGCATTTTTTATTGTAGTCCTTTTTTTCGCAAAAGCCAACACCCAAGCATAAGAGAAGGGAAAAAGTCACAGAACAAACAAAAGACTTTACTTTCACAATTCAGTGTGCTAAAATAACACCATGACAAGCGGGAGGGATATCCATGAATTCCAAAATAAAAGATGCCAATACGGATTTTTTGTTTGAAGCCATCTTGCAGCTTCATACCCTGGAGGAGTGTTACCAGTTCTTTGAGGATTTGTGCACCGTATCGGAGATCAAGGCTCTGTCCCAACGGATTGCTGTGGCCAAAATGCTCAGCGACAAACGGGTTTATAGCGATATTGTGGCGGCGACCGGCGCTTCCACGGCGACCATCAGCCGGGTCAACCGTTCGCTGATTTATGGCTGTGACGCATACGACATGGTGTTTTCCCGGTTGGAGGAACAGAAAAAGGCATGAGCGGCTACGGAACGCTGGCCGCCTTTTATGACCGGCTGATGGCGGATATCGATTACGGCGAGCGGGCGGACTATGCTCTGGCTCTGATGGCCCGGCATGGCTGGCCCCGTCCCGAAACCCTGCTGGACCTGGCCTGTGGTTCGGGAAACCTCACCATGGCTCTGGCCGAACGTGGCGTGGATATGATCGGGGTGGACGCTTCGCCGGATATGCTGGCAAAGGCACAGGCAAAGCAGCCGCCGGATGGCGGAATCCTGTATTTGCAGCAGGATATGCGGCAGCTGGATTTGTATGGGACCGTCAGCGGTGCGGTCTGCGCACTGGACGGGCTGAATCATCTTTGCCGTACCGATGAGCTGGCACAGGTCTTTGAGCGACTGGCCTTGTTTATTGAACCGGGCGGACTGTTGATTTTTGATGTCAATACACCATACAAACACCGTCATGTGCTGGGAGACAACGCCTTTGTGTTTGAAGAAGAGGATTTTTTCTGCGTATGGCGCAACCGGCTGTTATCCCGCACCTGCGAAGTGGACATGCAGCTTGATTTTTTTGTGGAAGGCCCTGCCGGGTATCACCGGCTGACCGACCGGGTGCGGGAGAGGGCATATGCCCTTTCCACCTGGGAACGGCTTTTAAAACAGGCCGGGTTTGAACTGCTTGGCGTTTATGGGGACCTGAGTATGCAGGCCCCTGCCCCGCAGGAAGAACGCCTGGTGATTGTGGCGTGCAACAGAAAGGAACAAGGAACATGAGCAAAGCAATTCGCTGTCTGACTAAGGATGCCACCGTGATGGCCCTTGCCATCGATTCCACCGACATCGCGGCGCAGGCAGAGCAGATTCACAAAACCAGCGCCGTGGTGACGGCGGCCTTGGGGCGCATGCTCACGGCGGCTTCCATGATGGGCATTATGCTTAAAGGAAAGGACGATTCCGTCACCTTAAAGGTGGCGGCAGACGGCCCGGCTGGTACTATTACCACCGTTTCCGACAGCCAGGGAAATGTGCGGGGCTATGCCCAGCACCCGGTGGTGGAGATCCCCCTCAAGCCCAATGGCAAGCTGGATGTGAGCGGTGCTGTGGGACACAACGGCATGTTGTATGTGATGCGGGATACCGGCGGTGCCGAGCCGTATGTGGGATGCACCCCTTTGGTATCAGGAGAGATCGCCGAGGATGTCACGAGTTACTATGCCGTGAGCGAACAAACCCCCACTGTTTGTGCTCTGGGCGTACTGGTCAATCCCGATCTGACGGTGCGTAAGGCCGGGGGATTGCTGCTTCAGCTGCTGCCTTATTGCCCGGATAGTGTAATCGACAAGGTGGAGCAGAATATTGCATCTCTTCCCCCCATGACGACCATGCTGGACGGCGGCATGGCGGTGGAGGAGATTGTGCAAAAGGCGCTGGCGGGCATGGAATTCGACGTGCTGGATACCTACCATCCGGAATACCGCTGCACCTGTTCCCGCGAAAGGGTTCAGCGCGCATTTTTGACCATGCAGCCGCAGGAGGTGCTTGAGCTTCCCGATGAAAACGGGATTGCCGAGGTTACCTGCAGCTTTTGCGATCGGGTCTATCGCTTCACTAAAGAGGACCTGGAACAGCTGATTTCCCAAAAATAATTGCCGGGAATCTCCATTTTTCCATTGACAAACGTCGCAATATATAGTATGATAATCTTCGCCGCTTACAGAGCGGTCGATGAAAGGGGAGCATAGCTCAGCTGGGAGAGCACCTGCCTTACAAGCAGGGGGTCACAGGTTCGAGCCCTGTTGTTCCCACCATATGGCCCGGTAGTTCAGCTGGTTAGAACGCTAGCCTGTCACGCTAGAGGTCGACGGTTCGAGCCCGTTCCGGGTCGCCAAATAAAAAAACATTGCCTCTGCGGCAACGCAGAGGCAATGTTTTTTTGCCAAAGTCTCTCGGTACTGCCGAGGGGCTTTGCTCAGGAGGTATTCTTTTTTTATTCTTGTATCGGAGGACGTGGCTGGTGCCAGGGCGTGGGGCTCTGCGGACGGGCAGGGGCACAGCCGGGCGGACACCCGGCTGCAAGCTATGGGACACTGTGGGACACAGCGGAAATGCGCTCAGGACTGTGCGCTTTATTTGTCCTCCCTGCGCCGGACGGAGGGGTTACCTTGAATTCACGCCGGACGGAGGGGTTACCTTTAAATTCAGCGGATGGTCCGTTCAGCCGGGCACCGGTTCGCTGTGAGCGGTACCGGCGGCTTTCAGCATCAGTACGCGGTTGTTTTTCAGGCGCTGGTCCCCAGGGGAAAGCGCAATGGCGCGTTCCACCTGGCGAATGGCCCGGGGATAGTCTCCCAGATGATAATAACCCAGGGAGGAAAGGTCATAGGGAAGGCTGCCCCAGGAATCGGCTTCGGTGATATAGGTGCGGGGCCGCTGCCGGATGGACAGCGCCTGACCGGTGGTGAAGACCACCCCCGGCCAGTTTTGCTGCCGGTACAAAAAGAGTGCATAATCCAGCCAGGGTTCCCGCAGCCAGGGGGCTTCGCCCACCGCTTTCAGATGAAACTGATGGGCGGCGGCATCGTTGCCCAGTGCGGCCCAGGAACGGGCGATGAAGCGCATGGAAGCGCAGCGTTCATCGGCCCAGGTGGCCTGGGGCATGGCCAGATGGCGGGTAAGGGTGTCGATACAGCGTTTCCAGTCGCCGTAATACATGTATTCCCGCCCCAAATAGTGCATGTTGCGGTCGTTGTGGGGATCTTCTCTCACGGCCAGTTCCAAAAGGGGAAGGTATTGCCCGCGGGACTTGGCTGGATCGGGATGATGATCCAGCTGTACTCCCTCGGCAAAAGCGGTGGGACATTCGCCCTCGCCGTCGTAGGCCAGCACCTCATGCACTGGGTTGACCCAATGAAAATGTTGCCGCATATGGATTTTGTCGATCCAGAAGACATAGCCTTCTGAGCCGTCGGGATTAAAGCTCCAGGTATACCGGTAGCGGATGCGGCGGCCGCCGGACTCCCAGGCTTTTTCCACCAGCTGCCGCCAGCCGGGATGAAAGACCTCGTCCAGGTCGGTGCACACGCAGATGTCGGTATCCTCCGGCACCAGGGCGAGCGATTGATTGCGTGCCACATCAAACCGCCAGGGATGGATGAGCTGTACCGTTACATCGGCGCCGCGGCTGCGCAGTTTTTGAACCGTGTTGTCCTGAGAACCGGTATCCAGCACCACAATCCGGTCCGCTTCGGCCATGGAATCCATCCAGCGGTCGACAAATTTTTCTTCGTTTTTGCAGATGGCATAAACACATACGGTGGGCATAACGGGTCTCCTTTCAGGATGGAAGGGACAAAGCGGCGGGACGGCGCCCCGGCAAGGGCCCCGTCCCTGCGGGGCTGCTGCCGCACAGGGACGGGACAGGAAGCGAGCCGTCCAGCCGCATCCTCAGGTCGAAGGGTGTGGCTGGAAGTGTCTGCTGTTTTGACGGATGGTCATGCGGTGGTATCAGCGTCTCCCAGCCGGAATACGGTGATGGAAAGGTCGCTGAAAAGGAAACCGGCGCTGTCGGTTACAACATTCAGCACGGCGGGGGTAGTGGTCACCTGGACGGGGATGCTGAAAGAAACGGTGGCCAATTCACCGGATGCCGCAAAGCTGTGACGGCCCACACTGCCCTGTATGGTGGTGCCGTTATTGGTGAGAAAAACGGAAACCGACGCCGGGATGGTGTGCCCGCTTGCGACGCCAACGGTGGAATAGAACAGCACCTGATAGATCCCGCTGGAGCTGATGGTGATATTGGGCGAATTGGAAGCGTGGGAGATGCTGCTGCCGGAGATCAGCGCATTGTTGCGGAACGAAAGCGCCTGATTGGCTCCGCTGGGCTGCGGCGGGGTATCGACAGCAGCCAGCACGTCCGGCGTGCCGGCGCTTCCGGTCGCTCCCTGGGGAATGACAAAGTTGAAAACGGCGGCCTGTGAGGTGCCGCTGTTGGTGACGGCGGCCCGGCTGCCGGGTTCCCCGGTGGTGACGCTGCCCACCTGAATGGTTGCGGCTTCGCCGTCGTCCCCGGCCGGGCCGGTGGGACCCGTCGGCCCCGTCGCGCCGGTCGGTCCCGTCGCACCAGTCGGTCCCGTTGCACCCGTGGGACCGGTGGGGCCGGTCGCACCGGTCGGTCCAGTGGGTCCAGTAGTACCGGTCGGCCCCGTCGCACCCGTGGGACCAGTGGGTCCAGTAGCACCCGTCGGTCCAGTCGCACCAGTCGGGCCAGTGGGCCCGGTCGCGCCAGTCGGTCCTGTCGCACCCGTGGGACCGGTGGGGCCGGTCGCGCCAGTCGGTCCTGTCGCACCCGTGGGACCGGTGGGCCCGGTCGCGCCGGTCGGTCCCGTCGCACCCGTGGGACCAGTGGGTCCGGTAGCGCCGGTCGGTCCCGTCGCACCTGTGGGGCCAGTCGCACCAGTAGCGCCGGTTGGTCCCGTCGCACCCGTGGGACCAGTGGGTCCGGTAGCGCCGGTCGGTCCTGTCGCACCCGTGGGACCGGTGGGGCCAGTAGCGCCAGTCGGTCCCGTTGCACCCGTGGGACCGGTGGGTCCGGTAGCACCGGTCGGTCCTGTCGCACCCGTGGGACCGGTGGGGCCGGTTGCACCGGTCGGCCCTGTGGGGCCGGCTATGCTAAAGCCCTGTGGTCCGGTGGGACCTGTCGGCCCGGTCGCACCGGTGGGGCCGGTCGCGCCAGTGGGTCCGGTGGGGCCAGTCGCCCCGGTCGGTCCTGTTGCGCCATCCGGGCCGGGAATACCTTGCGGTCCGGTGGGACCGGTCGGTCCGGGACATCCATCCCGTCCCCGTATGCCCTGCGGCCCGGTTGGCCCGGTGGGGCCTGTGGGGCCGCGGGGAGGGCATGGACAAGAGGGACAGGAACAGCGGTCGTCCTCCCGCGCATCATTGCCGGGACGGCCAAAATCCGCGTTGCCGTTGTTGTAGTAATGTCGCATGCCACATTCCTCCTTTCTGTAATGGCGGATGCTGTGCACCCGCAAATTCAGTATATGAAAAGGGGGGAGGGCATGTTCGCACCCAAGCCGCCGGGTGCCCGGCAGCGCAGGGGGACAATTAGTTGACAAATGGGGGAACGCCACAAAAAACAAGGGACAAAAAGTGGCATAATTTTCTTGTACTGGGACAAAAAAATTCTGGCTTTATGAAATTTTGGTGAAAACTAAAGAAACACGAAAAACTGTATTGAAATATAGAGAAAACTGTGGTATATTGTATTTGCTTCCGAAAGGTGTTTGTATGCATCTTTTTGATAATATTTTTCACTTTTAAAGGCCGTGTGATGGTGTGTGCGGCCCATTTTCGGCGCGCTTTTGGGGTGGCGGATTGTGGATGAATGGCCGCATATCCCCAGGCGGCGTGCCGAAAGGGCCTGTGGCGGCGATTGCATCGCTGTGTCAGAGAAAAGATAGGGGAAAAAGACAGGGAAAAAACAGAAGGTGTGAAAAACGAAAATAGGTGATGCAGGTGGAAAAGGCAGTCTGCTTGCGTGAGAACCCGGCTGAAGCATTCGGCCGGATGTGAGTGGACAGAGAGAACAGAAGCGAAGGACTGAGAAAGTTGATTGCCTTTATGGCCTTGTTTGACAACGAAGAAGACCGAACACGGTTTGAAGAGATGTACTACCGCTACCGGAAAAAGATGGTGGTTGTGGCGTACAGCATTCTGGACGACCGTTTCGAGGCGGAAGATGCAGTGCATGAAACGTTTATGGCCATCGCCCGCCATATGGACATCATTGGCCGCATGAACGAAACTTCCGTTTCAGCCTATGTGATAAAGGCTACCCGCAACCATGCCCTGAACATGCTGAGCAAAAAAATCCACGGAGGAGAATCGACGCTTTACATTTCCGATATGATGGAAGACCAGATGGTGGACAAGGACTTCTGGGACCGGATGGAAAAACGCCTTACGGTGGACGAGATGACAGAGGTGCTTTTGGAGCTGGACCCCATCTACCGGGATGTGCTGTACATGTTTTATCTGGACAACATCCCCAGCAAGGAGATCGCCGACATTCTGGGCCGCAAGCATTCCACCGTGAAGCAGCAGATCATCCGTGGCCGCAGAATGCTGCTGGTCATGATTAAACAAAAGGAGGGAAAGATAGATGACACCGACGAACAGAAACAACCCGGACGGCGCCGCCGTTATCGAAAAAAGAGCCATACTTGCTGTCTCTTATACACATCTGACGCTGCCGACGATAAGGCTCGTGTAG
>ENA-UALL01000455-UALL01000455.1-human-gut-metagenome-genome-assembly--contig:-NODE-455-length-20133-cov-6.852824_pt1 | contig 20133 bp, 14 predicted proteins | sample MGYA00243699_ERZ654466 | MGnify/ENA primary metagenome ERZ654466 (study PRJEB26926, sample SAMN06164635) | human gut metagenome | biome: ENVO:00009003; feature: ENVO:2100002; material: ENVO:00002003...
AAGTGCCCCTTTGGAAACCTTCCTGCACTTATCGCCGCCGGTAGTGGGATTTTTGCAAGTTGTCAGCGTTCCTTTGGGCTTTGGGGGCTGCAACAGGCAGCGGTCGAAAATGTTGCCTTGCATCCTTTCTGCCGCCAGAAAGAACGCACCCGCGCGTATAGTGAGAGAAGAAACCCACAAAAGAACCCCGGCCGGAGCAATCCGGCCGGGGTTCAGGTTTTAAGATTTATCCTTATTTCAGCACGCTGATGGCGTCGGTGATGGTCTTTTCGTAGGCTTCCATCCCGTATTTGTCCACGTCGCTTTTGTTCTTGTCGCCGTGGGTGAGGCAGCCCGCGCCGCCGATGCAGCCGCCCACACAGGCCATGCCCTCGATAAAGTTGTTGGTCAGCACCCCTTTGGAGGCTTTGAGCAGCGCCACGCGGCAGGCCTCGATGCCGTCGCAGGCAACGGGGTCGTAGGCAATGTGCTGGTCCAGCTCCTGCTCCTTGAGGCCCTGCCTCACCGCGTCGGACAGGCCGCCGCTGCGGGCAAAAATACGGCCGTAATAGGAGGCGTTATCCAGCACCCCTTCCTCCAGGGTGGTGATGTCGATATCCCGGCTGTCAAACAGGGCCTGCAACTCTTCAAAGGTGATGACGCTGTCGATATAGGGACGGACTTCCTCTTTTTGGAACTCCATCTTTTTGGCCGTGCACGGCCCGATAAACACGATCTTGCAATCCGGGTCGGTGGATTTCATGTATTTGGCGATGGTGGCCACCGGGGACAGGTTGTGGGAGATGTGGTCCACAAGCTCCGGGAAAGCCTTGTGGATGTAATCCACAAAAGCCGGGCAGCAGCTGCTGGTGAGGAAATCATCCCGCTCGGTCAGCTCCCGCGATTCGGCATAGGCCACCATGTCCGCGCCCAGGGCGGCTTCCACCACATGATAGAAGCCCAGCTTTTCAATGCCGGTGATGACCTGGCCCAGCTTGGCATAGCTGAACTGGCTGGAAATGGAGGGGGCGATGACGGCATAGACCTTGTATTTCTGGTTTTGTTCGCTCTTTTTAATCAGGTCGATGACGTTGAGGATAAAGGATTTGTCCACAATAGCGCCAAAGGGGCACTGGTACACGCACGCGCCGCAGGCGATGCACTTGTTGTTGTCGATGGCCGCCGCCTTGTCCTCGCCCATGCTGATGGCCTTGATCTTGCAGGCGTTTTCGCACGGGCGCTTGCGGTTGATGATGGCGGAGTAGGGGCAGACCTTGGCGCACGCGCCGCAGTTGACGCATTTGGACTTGTCGATGTGGGCCTTCTGGTGCTCGTCAAAGGTGATGGCACCCCGGCGGCAGACGTCCTCGCACCGGTGGGCGATACAGCCCCGGCAGGATTCGGTCACGTCGTAGCCGCTGACCGGGCATTCATCGCAGGCGATGTCGATGACCTCAATCACATTGGGGTTGCTCTTGTCGCCGCCCATGGCCAGCCGGATGCGCTCGTTGACAATGGCCCGTTCCTTGTACACGCAGCAGCGCATGGTGGCTTCCTTGCCGGGGACAATGATTTGAGGGATATCGGTGATTTTTTCCAGCAGCTGATCGCTCCAGGCATAGCGGGCCACTTCCCGCAGCACCTTGTATTTGAGGTGCTGTACTTTGGTGTCGAATTTTCTCATGACCGTTTCACTCCTCTTAGAAATAGCTGACCTTGATGCGTTTGCCCATTTTTTTCAGGCATTCCGCCAGCTGTTCCACCAGCTGCATCTTGATGTTGAAATTGATGGGAAGATTGGGGTTTTGGTGGGCCGGGTTGACCGCCCGCCCCACAAAGAAGTTGATGTCGGTCGCTTCCTCAAACAGCATCCGCGCAATCAGGGAAGCGCCGTCCTTTTTGTAACTCCAGTCGGTGTAATGCTCGTTGTCCTCCAGATAGTTCTGGGCGTATTGCAGCACCCGGTTGATGGTGATGACCCCTTCGGTCACCAGGTCCACCCCTTCGATCTTGGAGATGGGGGGGATATCCGGGTCCACGTAGACCGGCAGGCCGGTGTCCACCTCTTTGCCGAGATACTCGGCCGCCAGGGTGGAGGTGGTGCCGCCGCACACGATGTGCTTGCCCCCCTTGGAGAAGAACAGCGACATCATCTTGTTCACGTCCTTCGGGTCGGAGGGAGGGCCGATCATCAGGTTCATGGGCTTGCGCTGCCGGATCTTGATGGCGCACACGGTGGTGTCGTCCCCCGGCTGGTTTTCGTAGAGCCTGCCGCATTCATCCAGCAGGATGGTGCTCAGCGTCTTGGCGGTGAAGCCGGGGTCATACATGGTTTCCATAAAGTCGATGATGTTGTCCCGCTGCCAGCCGTAGTTGAGGGATTTTTCCACCCCGGCGTAGATGGCGCCGTCGCTCATGGCGATGAACACATCGTTTTCCTGCAGGGGGATGCGGGACTGGTAGATGGTTTTGCCGCCGATTTCCACGGCGGATTCGGGATAGACCAGGTTCTTGCCGTCCCGCAGCAGGATGACGTGGGGGTTGTCGTACTGGATGATCTCCGCCTCCCGCCGGTTGCCGGAGATGCGGATGATGGTGAAGGTGGAATAGGCCACCTTGCGCACATCGCAGACCGGAAGGGTGGCGGCAATGGTGGATACGCAGTCCTCTAACTTCATGGAATTGGCCATCATGGTGGAGATGATGGTGGCGGTCAGGGTGGACAGGATGCAGGCTTTCACCCCGCTGCCCAGCCCGTCGGCCAGCACCATCACCACCGAGTTGTCGTCCTGCTCGACCACCTCGATATGGTCGCCGCAGAGCTGTTCCCCGTGCTTATACAGGCTGTGATAGCCGATGTCGGTACACAGATCATTCATCTTTCAGCGACTCCTTCAGATGCGTCAGGGCAATTTTGGTTTCGGCCGTGGTCTCACCCAGCAGGGAGGCGATTTCCTGCACCACCCGCATTTGCTTTTCAATCACCTTGTCGGTGACCTCGATGGTCTGGCGGCTGATGTCTTCCTTGCGCACCCGCGCCCGTTCCTCCTCGGTCACGTCCCGCATGATGCTCATGATGATGTGGTAGCTTTTGTCGTACACAATCGACTGCTCCACATATTTGTCGTATTCGGCCAGGTACATCCGCTGGTCGTGGATGTTGCGGCCGGTCTGCATCACGTCCATAAAGGGGGTGGGGTCCAGGATGCGGATGACCTGATCCCCCAGCACGTCGGACGGGCTGCGCAGGTTGATGATCTGGCAGGCGGCGCGGTTGAGGTCCTGCACCTCAAGCTGCTCGTTGAGCACAATGATGCCGTTGGGGGTGTTTTTGATGATGGTATCCGAAAAACTCTCGGCCTTTTCCTTGAGGAAGGGCAGGCACATGGTCAGGTCCGCCTTGCCCTGCAACACCGCCACCGCTTTTTCCCGGCAGGTGTTGTAGCCGCAGCTGCCGCAGTTGAGCTCCTGCTCCGAACTGGTTTTGCCCATTTTCCGAAGGATTTCGGTGATGGCGGCGCTGCCCGGCATTTCCTTGCGCAGGCCGGTGGGGTCCATGGTCTTGGCCAGGTCCTCCGGGGAAACCGGGGCCACCGGGAAATCCTCCCGGCCGGCCGCGCGGTTGACCGCCACAAAGTCCCGCACCGGCGCGCGGCGGCGCTTTTCCATCACCGGCCCGCCGATGCAGCTGCCCGTGCAGGCCGACATTTCAATAAAGCAGTTGGTCAGCTCGCCGCTTAAAATATCCTGGATGGCCTGGATGCAGTTTTCTGTCCCGTCCACCACCAGGTAATTCATCCCCGGCTCGTCGCAGTTCATGGTGCGCAGGATGCCGCCGGAGGTGGGGAAGAGCCGGGCGCGGCTTTCGGGGCGGTGGTCCTCCCCGCGGGCGGGGACGATGCTTTCCTGCGCCAGCCATTCGGCCAGCTCCTCAAAGGTGAGCACGCAGTCCACCAGTTCGGGGTAGCGGTCGGCCTCGTCCTTTTTGGACAGGCACGGCCCAATAAACACGGTCTTCGCCTCCGGATGCTCGCGGCGGATGAGCGCGCAGTGGGCCTGCATGGGGGACTGCACGTGCGCCAGATAGGGCAGGGCCTCCGGGTAGTGCTTTTGCAGCAGCAGGTTCACCGAATGGCAGCAGGAGGAAATGATGACATCCTGCTTATGCTCCCGCACCATCTCCTCGTACCGCCGCTTGACGATGGTGGCGCCGATGGCGGTTTCGTCCGCACCGGCAAAACCCAGCTTTTTCAGCGCATCCCGCATGGTGTCGATGGTCACGCCGGGGAACGCCGCCACAAACGAGGGCGCCAGGCTGACATACACCGGCGCTCCGCTGGCGATGAGGGCTTTGGCCTTTTCGGTATCCGGGCGGATGACCTTGACGTTTTGGGGACAGACGACAAAGCATTGCCCGCACAGGATGCATTCCTCGTGGACAATGTGCGCTTCGTTATCCGAAAAGCGGATGGATTTGACCGGGCAGTGCCGGATGCATTTGTAGCAGTTTTTGCAGTTGGACTTTTGGGACTGCAACGCCTCGTTCATCTTGACCATCGTCCTTTCTCGTGTGAGCAGGGAAGGGGCAGGGGAGCCGGGGGCTGTTGCGGGCCCCGGCTCCCGCCGGCCGTACAGACCACAGTAGCCAGCCCCGGCTTCTCATGAAAAATCTTCCGCGAAAAAGGGGCAGATCATGGGAAGGGGGCTGGCCTGGAAAGTGGCAACAGGAGGTTTATGCTTTGCTCAGAATTTCCTTTTCAAAAAATTCCGATACCGTCTCGGGGGAAACCGAAAACCGCACGTCGTCTACGGTCACGTTCACGCCTTCGGCGCATTTGCCCATGCAAAACGCGCCGCGCAAATCTACTTTATCCTGCAGTCCGTGCTCGGCCACCAGGGCCTGGAGCCCTTCCACGACCTGGCGGGAGCCTTTCAGATGACAGGAACTGCCGATGCAGACAGTGACTTTCATGGGATTGCCTCCTTATGCTGCGGCAACAGGATTGCCGTGGCAGAATTTTATTCGTAATCGACCACGTTGACCCAGCTCAACAGGAAATCCCGCTCCTCGGGCTTTCCCTTTACCGACTGGGAGGCGGCCACGATGGGCAGCCACTGCTGCACATACTGCTTGGCGGTGTCGCTCTTTTTGCAGAACAGGTCCAGATAACGGTCGGCCAGCTCGCGGTCGCCCTGCAGGCAGAACAGCAGGTAGGTGCGGGCCACGTCGGCACTGGCGTTGCCCTGGGTGGCATGGGACCAGTCCAGGATATACGCATCGCCGTCGTCGGTGATGATGATGTTGCTGGGGTTGAAGTCGCCGTGGCAGACCTTGTTGTGCTTGGGCATGCCCTCCAGCCGGGTATGCAGCTCATACCGGGTGGTGGCGTCCAGGGTGGTCTGGGCGATCTTGCGGTTCATCTTGTCCTTCAGCTTGTTGAGCAGGGGGGCCTTCTGCTGGTGGACCTTGAGCTGCAAGTCCACAAACAGGTTCAAGTACTCATCCTGCTTTTCCGGATGCTCTTTCATCAGGGCGTCCAGGGTTTTGCCGGGGATGAACTGGGTGACGATGGCCCACTTGCCGTCGATCTTGGTGACCTCGATCACCTTGGGAACGTTCAGCTCGGTCTCTTCCACCCGCGCCTGGTTGAGGGCTTCGTTGAGGACGTCCGCCTTGGAATAATCTTCATTGAAGACCTTGATGGCCATGTCGCCGTCGCGATAGACGGTTTTGTCGGTGCGCACTGCAATAACCTTGTTCAAGTTCATAACCGCGTCCTCCTTTTATTTGCCGTAATAGGCGTTCAGATACATCTGCTTGATCTCGCTCATCAGCGGATAACGGGGGTTCGCGCCGGTGCACTGGTCGTCGAACGCCTGCTCCACCATGTCGTCGAGGGTATCCAGGAAGTACTTCTCGTCCACGCCGTAGTCGCGGATGGTCTTCTTGATGCCGACCTTTTCCTTGAGTTCGTCCAGGGCTTTGATGAGATTCTCCAGTTTTTCGCTGTCGTTTTTGCCCTTAATGCCCAGGGCGTCGGCCACTTCGGCGTAGCGGGCCAGGGTGTGCGGGTGGTCGTACTGCGGGAAGGTACCCATCTTGGCCGGGGCTTCCGCCGCGTTGAAGCGCAGCACCTCGTCGAGCATCAGTGCGTTGGCCACGCCGTGGGGCAGGTGATGGAACGCGCCCAGCTTGTGGGCCATGGAGTGGCACACGCCCAGGAAGGCGTTGGCAAACGCCATACCGGCCATGGTGGCGGCGTGGGCCATCTTTTCGCGGGCCACCGGATCGTTCGGGCCGTTGTCGTAGGCGCGGGGCAGGTATTCAAAGATCACCTGCAGGGAGCGCAGCGCCAGGCCGTCGGTGAAGTCGGTCGCCATCATGGAGGCATAAGCTTCCAGCGCATGGGATACCGCGTCGATACCGGAGGCCGAGGTCAGGCCTTTGGGGGCGTTCATCATCATGTCCGCATCCACAATGGCCATGTTGGGCATCAGCTCATAGTCGGCCAGCGGGTATTTCACGCCGGTCTGCTCGTCGGTGATAACCGCGAAGGGGGTTACCTCCGAACCGGTACCGGCCGAGGTGGGAACCGCGATGAAGTAAGCCTTTTCGCCCATCTTCGGGAAGGTGTACACACGCTTGCGAATATCCACAAACCGCATGGCCATATCCATGAAGTCGGCTTCCGGATGCTCGTAGAGCACCCACATGATCTTACCGGCGTCCATGGCCGAGCCGCCGCCCACCGCGATGATGCAGTCGGGCTGGAAGGCGCGCATGGCTTCGGCGCCCTCTTTGGCGCAAGCCAGCGACGGGTCGGGAGCCACATCGAAGAAGGTGGTGTGGGCAATGCCCATTTCGTCCAGCTTATCGGTGATGGGTTTGGTGTAGCCGTTGTTGAACAGGAAAGAGTCGGTCACGATAAACGCCTTTTTCTTGCCCATCACGGTTTTCAGTTCGGTCAGGGCAACCGGCAGGCAGCCTTTCTTGATATACACCTTTTCGGGCGCACGGAACCACAGCATGTTCTCTCTCCTCTCGGCGACGGTCTTGATGTTGAGCAGATGTTTGACACCCACGTTTTCCGATACCGAGTTGCCGCCCCAGGAGCCGCAGCCCAGCGTCAGGGAAGGCGCCAGCTTAAAGTTGTACAGGTCGCCGATACCGCCCTGCGAGGAGGGGGTGTTCACCAGGATACGGCAGGTCTTCATACGCTCCTGGAACTCAGCCAGCTTGGCCTGCTCGGTCACCACGTTGAGGTAGATCGAGGAGGTGTGGCCGTAGCCGCCGTCGGCGATGAGGTGCTCGGCTTTGTCCAGAGCGTCGGCAAAGTCCTTGGCCTTGTACATGGCCAGCACCGGGGAGAGCTTTTCATGGGCGAATTCCTCGCTGAAGTCCACGCTCTCCACCTCGCCGATAAGGATCTTGGTGGTGGAGGGAACTTCCACCCCGGCCAGCTCGGCGATGTGGGGGGCCGGCTGGCCCACGATCTTGGCGTTGAGCGCGCCGTTGATGATGATGGTTTTGCGGACCTTTTCGGTTTCCTCTTTGCTCAGGAAATAGCAGTCGCGGGCCTTGAATTCCTTCTTGACCGCAGCGTATACCTTATCCAGCACGATCACCGACTGCTCGGAAGCGCAGATCATGCCGTTGTCGAAGGTCTTGGAATGGATGATGGAGTTGACCGCAAGCAGGATATCGGCCGTGTCGTCGATGATGGCCGGGGTATTGCCCGCGCCCACGCCCAGAGCCGGTTTGCCGGAGGAGTAGGCCGATTTCACCATGCCGGGACCACCGGTGGCCAGGATGATGTCGGCTTCCTTCATGATCATGTTGGTCAGTTCCAGCGAGGGGATATCGATCCAGCCGATGATGCCTTCGGGGGCGCCGGCTGCCACAGCCGCTTCCAGCACCACCTTGGCGGCAGCAATGGTGCTGGCCTTGGCGCGGGGATGGGGGCTGATGATGATGCCGTTGCGGGTCTTCAGGCAGATCAGGGTCTTAAAGATCGCCGTGGAGGTGGGGTTGGTGGTGGGGATGACCGCGGCCACCACGCCAATGGGCTCCGCAATCTTTTTGGTGCCGTAGGCTTTGTCCTCTTCGAGCACGCCGCAGGTTTTGGTGTCCTTATAGGCATTGTAAATATATTCGGCGGCAAAGTGATTCTTGATCACTTTATCCTCCACAACGCCCATGCCGGTCTCCTCCACGGCCAGTTTGGCCAGCGGGATACGCGCTTTGTTGGCCGCGATGGCGGCCGCCTGGAAGATCTTGTCCACCTGCTCCTGGGTGTAGGTGGCAAAAATCTGCTGGGCTTCGCGCACGCGGGCCAGCGTTTTCTCCAGCGATTCCACGCTGTCCACAATACCGTACTGCTTGTCATTTGCCATAGCCAAGGTCTCCTATCTGTTTGAATTTGGCATCCGGCAGAGGAGGTTAAATTTGTTAATAATTTAACACATGGCGGCAAAAGAAAAACGCCGCTGTCGCCGGATGGCTGGGTTGGCTGCGCTGACGAAGGGAAGGACCACTGCGGGATGGCTGCGCCGCACCGGGCAAAGCTCCCTTCGGGATTACGTTTTAAGTATATCGGGTTTGCGGGCGGGTGTCAAGAAAAATCGGATGGGGCATACGACAAATTTAAACAAAAAAAGAAAAGGCTTTTTGGCCAACACGCCAAACGCCGCGAAGGCTTGGTTTTGCCATGAATTTTCGCATCCTCTTTTCCGGAAAATGGTAGAAAAATTCACAAACAAATTTTATCATACTATATAATACAATTATAAGGAACAGATTGGAAAACGGCGGCAGCCGAACGGAAAAGGGAGAAGCAGATGAACCAAACGCTTTATGAAAACGGGAATATTCTCACCATGGAGGACAGTCCGGCGCAAGCGGTGCTGGTGCAGGACGGGCGTATCGCCTTTGCCGGAGACAACCGGCAGGCCCGCCTGCTGGCCGGGCCGGACACCCACCGGGTGGACCTGAAGGGGGATACCCTGATGCCCGCCTTCATCGATGCACACAGCCATTTCGCCGGATATGCCCATTCCCTGCTGCAGGTGGACCTCGCGGGGGTGGACAGCCTTGCAAAGATGGAGGAGCGCATCCGCACGTTTATAGAGGAAAACGCCCTGCCCGCGGGCGAATGGGTAAAGGCGGGGGGATACGACCACAATACCCTGTCCCCGGCGCGCCATCCCACACGGGAGTGGCTGGACCGGGTCGCACCGGCGCATCCGGTGGTGTTGCAGCACCAGTCGGGGCATATGGGGGTGTTCAATACCCTGGCGCTGGAGCGGTTGGGGGTCACGGTGGATACGCCCGACCCCTCGGGTGGGAAAATCGGCCGGGAGGATGGGCAGCTGACCGGCTATATGGAAGAAAACGCCTTTGTGGAATACCTGCAGCGTCTGCCCGCACCTCCCGCCGGGGCCCTGATGGATGCGCTCGACCGCGCCCAGCAGCGGTATGCCGCCTTTGGCATCACCACCGCGCAGGAGGGGATGCTGACCGGCGAGCTGGCCGGCCTGTACGCCGCTTATCTCGACACCGGCCGCCTGGGGCTGGATGTTGTGGGGTATATGGACGCAGCCGATCCCCGGCAAGCCCGGCAGGTGCTCGGCCGGGCGCTGGATGGCTATTACCGGCATTTCCGCATCGGCGGGTACAAGATCTTTCTGGACGGCTCCCCTCAGGGGCGCACCGCCTGGATGCGGCAGCCCTACCAAGGGTCGCAGGACTGCGGTTATCCGGTGCTCACCGATGAACAGGTGAGCGAGCGCATCGGCCTGGCCCTGTCGGAAAACCGCCAGATCTTAGCCCACTGCAACGGGGATGCGGCGGCCGCGCAGTACCTGCGGGTGTACCGCGAGGTGCTGAGGCACCATCCCGGCCGGCAGATCCGCCCGGTGATGATCCACGCCCAGCTGGTCGGGCCCGACCAGCTCCCGCTGATGAAGGAACTGCGGATGATCCCCTCCTTTTTTGTGGCGCATGTTTATTACTGGGGGGATGTGCACATCCGTAACTTCGGGTTACAGCGCGCCTCACAGATCAGCCCGGCCGCGGCGGCCGGGAGGCTGGGGATCCCCTACACCTTCCATCAGGATGCACCCGTGATCCAGCCGGACATGCTGACAACGGTGTGGTGTGCGGTCAACCGGATGACCAAAGCCGGGGTTTGCCTGGGAGAGGACCAGCGGGTGGGGGTGATGGACGCCCTGCGGGCGGTCACCCTAAACGCCGCTTACCAGTACGGCGAGGAAGAGGAAAAGGGCAGCATCCGCGCCGGAAAGCGTGCCGACCTTGTCCGCCTGGACCGCAACCCTCTGACCACTCCGCCCGAGCGGCTGCGGGAGATCCGGGTGGTGGAGACCATGAAGGACGGCCGCCTCCTGTTTCGGGCCTGACCGCCCGGCCGGGAGAGGCAAACAAAGAGAAAGGGGAGTATGGACATGCGCAACTTTTTTCAGAAAATCAAACTCAACGCCACCCTGTCGGCGGTGCTGTGCATCTTGCTGGGAGTGGTGCTGGTCATCTGGCCCCGGATCGTGGGGCGGGTGTTCTGCTATGTCGTGGGGGCGGCGCTGCTGATCTGCGGCATCGTGTATGTGGTCTCCTATTTCCGGCGGCGGGAGACGCCCTCCCTGTTCCAGACCGACCTTCTGCTCGGCCTGGTGCTTTGCGTGCTGGGCATCTGGATTGTCCTGCGCCCGGATATGGTGATCTCCCTGATCCCGGTCCTGTTCGGCGTTCTGCTGCTGATACACGGCATTGTCAACATCCAGCAGTCCCTCAACCTCAAGCGGCTGGGATACGGCCGGTGGCAGGCGGGCCTGGCGGTGGCCATCATCACCCTCTTGTTCGGGGTGGCGCTGCTGTTCTGGCCCCTGATGGCGGCCGATGCGGCGATCATACTGCTGGGGGTGGGCCTCATCTTCGACGGTGGTTCCGACCTGTGGCTGCTGTCCTGCCTGTCCAAATTCGATGGCCGGTAACGCGGCAGGGGAGGGAAAGATGAAAGCGGATTTGTTTGGCCGTATCCAGAGGATCGTCTGGTGGATTGTGCTGTTGAGCTTTATCGTGCCCATCGTCTTTTTGACGGTGCGCATCATCCTGGCGCCGTCCGGCCCGGTGGAGCAGGAGCACACCCGCTTAAAAAGCGACTATGTGCTGATGCTGGTGCAGTGCATCCTGGGCCTGATCGCCATGCTGCTGCCGGTGATTTTGTCCCGCCGGTTTGAATTCAGGCTGCCTTCCACCATTTACTTTATGTTTGTTGTGTTCCTGTACGCGGCCATCTTTTTGGGAGAGGTGCAGTCGTTTTATTATCTTATTCCCTATTGGGACACCATCCTGCACACCTTCAGCGGGGGGATGCTGGGGGCGCTGGGGTTTTCGCTGGTCTCTTGGCTCAACAAGGACGAACACACCACCCTGCGGCTGTCCCCGCTGTTTGTCGCCATCTTTGCCTTCTGCTTTGCGGTAGCCCTGGGCGCTCTGTGGGAGATCTATGAGTTCACCTTCGACGGCATCCTGGGGCTGAATATGCAGAAATTCCGGCTGGAGGACGGTGCCTTGCTGGTGGGGCGGGAGGCTTTGAGCGACACCATGCAGGATCTGTGCGTGGATGTGCTCGGTGCGCTGGCGGTGTCGGTTTTCGGGCTGATTTCCTTAAAATTCCGGAAGGGAAAATACGAGAATTTAGGGGGCGGCCCCGCTGCCACCCGGCAGCCGGAAAAGGAAAACCGGCCCGGCTGAGCGGTTTACAAAGGGGAAGGGCTATGGTACAATAAAACATATCGCCCGCAGCTCGTGTGCAGCCCTCCCGTGCCCTCCATCCGGGCGGAAAGTCCCAAAAAGCGGGGGAACGGCGCCCTGCCGGTGCCGGGCGGCTGCGGCCATGGTTAGATCAAAGGAGTTTTCCTCATGAAAATAGATGTTGCGTCTACTTTGAAAAAATGGGCGGCCTCGGTGCGCCGGTGGGTGGGGGAAAAGCCCCGCCGGGCGGTGGCGGCAGCGTCGGCGGCTTCGGTGCTCTCCCTGTCGGTGGCGGTGGTGCTCACCCTTGCCCCGTGGGAGCGGCAGCCCACCCCTTCCACCGATACGCCCCAAACGTCGGATACCGAGGTCCAGCACCCCGCCCACAGTTTGGATGCCAAGCTGTATGCCCTGCGGGGTGCGGCGCTGGCGGAAGAAAACATAGACAAGACCCTGGCCGGGGACATGGGCTACCAGAGCGAGCAGGCCCCCTATGTGGTGTTCTTTTCGGTGACCGATGGCAGCGAGCGCGCCATGGTGCTGTCCGGCACCGGTTCCACCGTGTCAGCGGCCTGGGACACGGCCGCCGAGAAGGTACGGACCTGGGCCCAGACCTCTGGCGGGACCATCCGCTGGATAAAAGCGGATGTGGTGAATCATGTGGAGAAGATCGACTCTTCCGAGCTGCCGGAAAAGATCGGCGGGGTGCGGCAGGGGTATTTCCGCCAGGGCATCGCGTTTGACGAGGGCTTTGAAAACGCCCTGCTGGAAGGGGAGCTCAACGGCAACGCCGTCATCGATTACGAGGAGGGCGGCGTCAGCCTGCCTAACGTCAATGTGTATCTGGCCAATGCGGGACGCCCGGGGATATCGGTGATGCCGGATACCCTGCTTCTGTTCACCACTGCCGGCTATTTCTGTGACGAGAACGATGAAGTCTATCCCCTGTCGGGCGAGGGGACTTCCTACGGCCACCGGGTGGTGGAGAGTGTGGATAAGCAGACGGCAAGCGATATGATGTCGAGCGCGGCGGCGTATCTGGAGGAGTCGCTTGAGGAAAACGGGCAGTTCCTGTATGCGTACCTGCCCGCGACCCAGCAGCTGCTGACGGGTTACAACATGCTGCGCCACTGCGGGACGGTCTTCAGCCTGTGTCAGCTGGCGCAGCAACTGGAGACGAAATCGCTCCAGCTGCCGATCGATCGGGCCATCGCCTATCTGCAAACCCAGATCGTCACGCATGAGGGCGCCGCCTTTGTGGTGGAGGAAAGCGTTGGCCAGATCCGGCTGGGCGCCGGTGCCATGGCTGTGGTGGCCCTCACCGAATACGCCGAGGCCTTTGAATCCGACGGATACGATGCCCTGATCGGCCAGCTTGCGGATGGCATCCTTCAGATGCTCGACAGCGAGACCGGCGCTTTCACCCATGCCTGGAATGCCGAGGACTATACTCCGCTTGACGGTTCCATCACCCTGGCCTACGATGCGGAAGCCACCTATGCGTTGGCGCGGGCCTATGCCCACACCGGGGACGAACGCTATCTGAACGGGGCCCGTGCCGCGGCCGACCGGATGGTGGAAAACGGATACGAACAGTACGGCACCACATGGGTTTCCTATGCCATGAACGAGCTGACCAAACATGCGCCCGAGGAGGAATATTTCACCCTGGGGCTGAAAAACGCGGGGGACCATCTGGACAGCATCCGCCACAGCGAGACCCCCTCTGCCGGCAGCCTGGAGCTTTTGACAGCCACCTTTGAGATGGTGCAGCGGGTCCTTTCCCGCGGCGGGCAGACCTATCTGTCGTCGTTTGATACCGATGCGCTTTACGACGCCATCGGCGAGCGGGCCGTCGCCCTGACGGACGGGTATTTTTATCCCGAAGTGGCCATGTACATGGCCTCTCCCGAGCGGGTGGTGGGCACCTTCTTTGACCGGGAGAACCTTTTCCGCATCCGCATCGACGATGTACAACACAACATCAGCGCCTATTCTGCCTATGTCCGCCTCTACGACGCCTGGCAGGAAGCCGCCGGGTGACGGAGGACAGCCATGAGCGAACCACAGGAAAAAATCATTGTCAATACCGGCGTGGTGGCCCATGTGGACGCGGGCAAGACCACGGTCACCGAACAACTGCTTTACCACGCCGGGCAGCTGCGGCAGATGGGCAGCGTGGACAGCGGTACCACCCAGACCGACTGCCTGGAGATCGAACGGCAGCGGGGCATCTCGGTGCAGGCCGCCAGCGTCTGTCTGCACACGCCCCACCGGCAGATCAACCTGATCGACACCCCCGGCCATGTGGATTTTGCCGGTGAGGTAGAACGCTCGCTCCAGGTGCTGGACTGTGCCATTGTGGTGGTGTCGGCTGTGGAAGGAATCCAGGCCCAGACCGAGGTGCTGCTCGACGCACTCGTTCAGACCTCCACCCGCATCCTGCTGTTTATCAACAAGGCCGACCGGGCCGGCAGCCGTTGCGGGGAGGTGTTTTCGGCCCTGCAGGAGCGGTTGGGCCGCCGCTGCCTGGCCTTTAACCGGGTGCGAGGGGAAGGGTCACGGGAGTGCGAAGCCCATCCCCGGTCCCTGGCCGACCCGGCCATGCAGGAGGATGCGGTCACGCTGCTGGCCGAGTTTGACGAATCCCTGCTCGAACGCTATCTTTCGGATGGGACCGTGCCGGTGGATGCGCTGTTTTCGGCCCTTGCCGGGCAGGTGGAGCAGGGCAACATCATCCCGGCGGTGTTTGGCAGCGCCGCGCTGGGGGTGGGGGTGCAGGACCTGCTGGACCTGCTCGACCGCTACACCTTCCCGGTGAAAAACCGGGCGGACGATACCCTGTCCGGGGTGGTCTACAAGATCACCCACGACAAAGCCATGGGCAAGATCGCCCATGTGCGGCTGTTCGGCGGCCATATCCGCAACCGGGACAGCCTCACCGTCAACGGGCAGCCCCAGATGGAAAAGGTCACCCAGATCCGGCGGTTTTCCGGCGCCAAGTGGACGGATACCGGCGAGGTGGGGCGGGGGGACATCGCCGCGCTGTGCGGCCTGTCCTCCATCAAGATCGGGGACGTGATCGGGGAACTGGAACGGCCGCCGGCCTGTAGGCTGACAGCGCCGCTGCTCAAGGTGCAGGCCATCCCGGCGGGGGAGGAACAGCTCATGGATATGCTGGCCGCCCTGCGGGAGATGGCGGAGGAAGACCCCCTTCTCGAGACGGAATACATACCCGAGGAAAAGGAGGTCCACATCCAGATCACCGGCACCATCCAGCTCGAGGTGCTGCAGGCCATGCTGCTGCAGCGCTACGGCCTTTCGGTGACCTTTTCCCGGCCTTCTGTCATTTATAAGGAAACCCCCACCCATAAAGGGGAGGGGTTTGAGGCCTACACCATGCCCAAGCCCTGCTGGGCGGTCATCCGCCTGGCCATCGAGCCGGGGGAGCGCGGGTCGGGATTGGAATACCATTCGGTGGCCTCTCCCAAGGATATCGCCTACCGCTACCAGGCGCATGTTGAGGCTGCGGTCCCGCGGGCGCTCAAGCAGGGGCTGTATAACTGGGAGGTCACCGACTTAAAGGTCACCCTCATCGGCGGCCAGCACCACCACATCCACACCCATCCGCTGGACTTTTTCCTGGCCACCCCCATGGCGGTGATGAACGGGCTGCAAAACACCGGCACCACCCTGCTGGAACCCATGCTGCTGATGCGGCTGGCCCTGCCGGAGGATTGCCTGGGCAAGGTCATCGGGGATATGGTCGCCATGCGGGCCCAGTTCGATTCCCCTGTGATCCGGGGGGGCATCGCCCAGATGGAGGCGCGTGTGCCGGTGGCCACCTCGCTGGATTACAGCGTCAAGTTAGCGGCGCAGACCTCCGGCCGTGGAACGGTCAGCGCCCGCTTTTGCGGTTATCAGGAGGTGGATTTGGAACTGGGCGCCGTGGCCAAACGCCGGGGCGTCAATCCTCTGGACCGGGCCAAATGGATTTTAGCCAATCGCAGCGCCATGACCATGGACGGCTGATCCCCGCCCCTTTGGCGCAGACTGGCGCCGCGGCAAGAGGGCGGGCCGGGACAGTCCGCCTTGCGGCTTGGCTGTGCGGCAACGCGCACAGGAATTGCCCGCCGGGAAAATCGCCCATAACCCGCCTGCGGGAAATATAAAAAAATGCGACCGCCGCCCCTCCTTTATAGAGGGGCGGCGGTGTTGCTCAGGGCTATACAAAAGGGAAGATGGCGCAACCATCTTCCCTTTTTGTCCGGGTGACGCCCGCATATCATGCGGGGGGCGGCATGGATATCCGCCTTTCGCCGTTTCTTTTACAGACGTCCCCCGGCCGCTTAAAAATCTTCCAAGGGAAAGTGGGACTCATTTTTGGGCGACAACCTGACTGAACATATCCGCAAAATATGCCTGGCCGTTAAAGTTGCCGCCGTTGATTTGGATGTAACCGCTGTCAATATCGTAGTTACCGGCAACGGCGTGGGACGATTCGCGATAACGGAAATCACCCTTATTGATGATAAAATCATAGTTTTCGTTTCGATGAACGTCAAAAATCACTTGATCCGCACCATCAGCTGTAAACGTACCCCCATTGACTTCAAATCCCGCGTTACAGTAGAAAAGGTATGGATCCGAATCCCTGGCGGTAAAGGTGCCGCTGGTGATTTCCGCATTTATATCATGAATATCAAATTGACCCGTAGCGGTTACCTGGTCGATCGTAAGCTGGGAGGAACTCTTTAACCCGCCGGAAGAGGTAAACACGTGTTTTTCGTTGTCATCCGGGGAAATGACCAGGTCATGAAGGGTAAGCTGCAGACCGAATCCCTCAGGGTCATTATAAGCATCTATCAGGCCATAGTCAGACTCGCTGTTTCCGCCCTGGATGGTTCCGTGTTGGATAACAATATTCACGACTTCTTGACTGAACCAGCTGTACATTTCGATTTTTGGCGTTGTCAATGTGTTCCCACGCAGATCCAGAAGAAGATTCTTATCCCACAACGATATTACTTCCGTTGTAATATCGTTTTTCAATGCGACAACACTGTTTGTTGGCGCAACCCGAAGCGCTTCCTGAAGCTCATCCGATGTGCCGACCACGAACACGGCCTGCGCGTCATAATCGGAACCGAAGCTGTCCTCTTCCTCCTCTGCCTGGGTGGCGGTGACGCTGACGCCCAGATCAATAGAGGGGGCGGGCGTACCGCGGTAGTTTGCCTCGTTGCCAATGTCCTTTGGCATATACACCACAAGCGCCAGATACTTTTCCGCCCCTGCGGAAAGGTTGCCAGGTTCCGTGTGATCGGCAAGCGTCTTCGGCTCGGTCACTGCCGAAATAGCAGCGTCTCTACCCGTGAAAGTGGTCTGCTGATCCAAAACCAGGCCGAATTTCAGATAGCTGGAGAGCTTAAACTCCTCACCGTATACGTTGCGTGCGGAGGTTTCGGCCACTATATCGAGGGCAAAGCGGTATTTGAGCGCAAGAGTACCGGCGTTGCGAACCCGGAGATAGACCACTTCCGCATGGCCGGGTTCCCATAAGGTATTCTCTTCAAACAGGCTTGTTTCGCCCGCAACCGTGTTCCATTTTTCAAAATCTGTCGTATACTCCAGTTCCACGTCCAGACTGCCCGCTACGATTTTGTTTTTTCCGGACATTGCACTATCGGTGAACCACGCGAATGTGGAACCGATGAGCAACGCACAGCAGGCAAGGATAGACAGTCCGCTCGCCAGCAGCGCACGCTTGGTATGCTTAATATTTGTCATACTTATGACCATACCTTTCCGCTGCGCTCCAAGGCACCAAAGGGAATGAAACCGAAGTACCTCAGACGCAACTTATTGAAATTTGTTAGACTGTACTTGAGGAAGCAGGCACACTACAGAGCACGTGAAGGTGAGTAGGCCCAACTTTGCGCTGGACTGAATGCTTATGTGTGCCGGACGCTCTTTCAAGCACCAATGAATAGGGCTTTGCACCCTGTAACCTTATCTTTGGAGAGACGGACTACTTCAATCTTTCAGTGAGCGTCCAGTCCCTGCCTGTCCCCTCAAATACTGTTTCGAGGGGATGTGTTATGCTTAAAATCGTTTATCGTATCTGCTGTGGGATGGATGTCCACAAATCCTTTGTTGTTGCCTGTATCGCTTCTACCAATGAGCAGGGAGAACGACTTACAAAAGCAAGCGGTTCTCCACCTTCACCGGAGATTTACGCCGGTGTGCAGAGTGGCTTTCTGAAAACAACTGCAAGGATGTGTGTATGGAATCCACCGGGAAGTATTGGATTCCCATTTACAACATTCTGGAGCCCATCTGCAATATTGTCCTTGCTCACCCCAAGTATGTGAAAGCCATTCGGGGCAAGAAAACGGACAAGCGGGACGCCAGGTGGATTGCCGACATCTTCAAGCACGACCTTGTCACTGGAAGCTTTATCCCACCGGCGGATATTCGCCAGCTTCGGGATTTGTTCCGTTATCGTTGGAAACTTACCAGCTTCACCACCGGTGAGAAAAACCGGGCACAGAACTGTCTGACGGTCTCCAATTTCAAACTGGACGATGTCTTCTCAGATGTGTTCGGCAAGGCAGCATCCGCGATCACTTCCCGTATCCTGGAAAATCCAACGGAGAAAATTACGGATGTTTCTGGCTTCCGAACCAAAGGCATGAAAGCGACCAATGAACAGGTACTCGCCGCTGTGGACGGAGAGATGTGTGAAGAACAGGCTGAAAAGCTCCGCATCATCCGTTCCCACATGGACAGTCTTGAACTGTGTAAGCTTAATCTGGAATCGCTGATTCTGACAACTGCTGAGAAATACCTTCCCCAGCTCAATCTTGTTATGACGGCGCCGGGTATCCAATCCTTTGCCGCTATTGGCATCATCTCTGAAATTGGAGTGGATATGCCCGTGTTCCCCACCTCGAAGCATCTCTGCTCCTGCGCCTTAAACTTTAAGCATAACTTCATTTTTCGCCCGCTTTTAGGGGGCTTGGTTTTGTGCGTCCTTTTTGGAAATAGTGCTTAGATTACAATGGTTCAACCTTTCTCCTCCTTTGTCTTTTTATCGGCAAAGGGATTTCCCAAACAGCCGTTCCTTTGGAAGCGATAGATTCCCCGGATGGAAAAATCTGCTTTCATACTTTTCATTATACAAAAAAGCGCATAAAAGGCAAGGTTTATGTGTGAAATGCTGCTTTTTCGGCGCGAAATGTTGTTTTTAGTATAAACGCGCAAATTCTGACGGGAGAATTCCCGGCTTACGCTTACTTGCTTTTTGCAATAAGGTGCATACCAAAATCAAGGATAGGCTACTGCGCTTTTTGGTCGCAAAGTTGGCTATGCTCAGCTTAGCTTGAACCTTGAACAAAAAATAAGCCAAAGCTGATTCGGGCGTGTCTGCAAACGAATAGACAGCACGGCATAACTTTTTGCAAGGTCACCGGTGCTTTTACGAAAAAATCACCTCAAGCAATATAAAGCTTGCGGTGACATAGGCATTGAGTAGTAAAAAAGATGCCCGCCCTCGACGCGGGCCTACCGTTTGACAAAAGAAAACCCTGCGGTGTGCTACTTGCCCACCGCAGGGTTGGTGCGGATAAGAGGACTTGAACCTCCACCGAGTTGCCCCGATTAGAACCTGAATCTAACGCGTCTGCCAGTTCCGCCATATCCGCATATTGAAGCGCTGACCAACGAGTCAGCGTAGGTTATTATATCGAACCCAGGAAAAGATGTCAAGAGCTTTTTTGAAATTTTTTATCTTTCAAAGGATTTTTTCTGTTCGCACGAAAAATGTACGTTTGTCAATGAAGTGAGACCAAAAGTGGCAAAGAACATCCAGCTGTAGCCCTTCTCCTGGAAAAGCTTGCCGTATAACTCGCAAACGCTGATGTTGGGATTGCGCCGATGATAGTTCCGGATCCACTTCAGTTCTTCCTGCGTGTGCGCGTTGGGATGTTGGCTGTGGGGGCGGTGTGACTTGGCCGTAAGGGATTCTTTCGTGCCGTCATACGCCTTGTTCCACCGCATGAAAGATGCTTTTGAGATGTGATACCGGCGAAGTACAAAGTGTATATCCTTTGTTTGGCGGTATAGCTTCACTGCGCCCTGCTTTGTGCTCAACGTATGGGGCAAATACGCTTGCTCTTTCCCTTTTCCTGTGCTACAATATCCATGGCGATTGAGTTCTTTCGTTGGTTTGGGTGTGGTAGCTTTATTCTAACGTTCTCAATCGCTTTTTTCTTTCCCACTGGTCTCACATCTATTGTAACCCTACACTCACCGGGACAGGGCTTCGGACAGGTGTACGATTGTCAATGATGTGAGACTGAAAAAGGCGAGAGAGATTCAGGGATAAG
>ENA-UALL01000459-UALL01000459.1-human-gut-metagenome-genome-assembly--contig:-NODE-459-length-20023-cov-7.566456_pt1 | contig 20023 bp, 12 predicted proteins | sample MGYA00243699_ERZ654466 | MGnify/ENA primary metagenome ERZ654466 (study PRJEB26926, sample SAMN06164635) | human gut metagenome | biome: ENVO:00009003; feature: ENVO:2100002; material: ENVO:00002003...
CGAGATGCTCAGGAGTCTCGTGGGCTCGGAGATGTGTATAAGAGACAGTTCCAGGGTCAGCGGCTCGCGAAAATGCTGCATCATGTACTGGGCCGCCCGGTAGGTGATGTTGTCCAGCTTGGCGTTGACGTTGGGGACCACCTGAAGGAAGGGCCACAGACGGGCCATCAACAGCTGGGCATAGGATTTGACAATGGAGGGATGGAACCGTTCGGGATACAGCAGCTGGCTGTAAGACAGCAGCTGGTCGATGGCACCGGTCATATCCGGTTCCATCCGGTCTTTGTGAACAAAGGGGCGGGACGGCCGGGTGGAAATGACCTGATCGGCGTAGTCCCCGGTCAGGCGGGGATGGATGACCAGCACAACGACCTCTTCTTCACTCTCTCCCGGTTCGGGCAGGGTCTCAAAGCTGTGGGGAGTGTGGGGAAAGATCACCGCCAGGTCGCCGGCGTGGAGCCGTTCGCTCTGGCCGTCCACCGTCACATCCATGGCCCCCTTGGTCGGATACAGCAGCTCCAAATGGGCATGGACATGCGGGGTGTACGCCAGATGATCACAGCGGCAGGCAAACAGATCATGGGTGTGGATCTGATAAAAGAAATGCATATGTGTCCCTTCTTTCCCTTATCTGATGCCAGTATAGCAGAATTGGCGCGTTTTGTCTAATGGTTTATACACTGTTTGCCGCATGAGAAGAAAGCCTGGCCGCTTGGCAGCGCCTGTTTGTAAGCACGCGGAATTTTCAGGGAAACAAATTGGCGCTTTTTGGCTACTTTTATGCACCAAATAGCCTTGTACTATATCCCACAAAACAGTATACTAAAAGAAATAAATTTTGACAGAATTTTCAAAGGAGAACTCACCAAATGGCTGTCTATAAACCGCGTACCATTTGCAATCCTCTCAACATCAGCTATCAGTACCAGGCCGAATACCGCTCCCGCGAGTCCGCCGACCCGGCGGTGGCCGTTTACGGCGGAGAATACTACCTGTTTGCCTCCCACGGTTCGGGCTACTGGGTATCGCCCGATCTGGCAAACTGGGAGTTTATCCGGGTGGATGTGGAAAAGCATCCCGAATTTAAGCGCTTTGCACCCGGTCCTTGCGTGGTGGGCAGCACCATGTATCTCACCCATTCCGAGGGAGGGAGTATCCTGAAATCGGATAATCCCCGCGACCCGGATTCCTGGGTGGACATCGGCAAGCCCTACGATTGGGGCGACCCGGCCCTGTTTTTGGACGATGACGGCTATGTGTACGCCTACGAAGGCTTGAGCGACAAGGAACCCATCCATGTATCCAAGCTGGACCCCCGCGACAATATGCGGCTGGTGGAAGGCCCGGTGGACTGCTGCCGGTCGGATATGGCCCACCGCGGGTTTGAACGGTCGGGGGACCACAATGAAAACGAGCAGCGCCGCCCCTACTTTGAGGGGGCGTGGATGAACAAGCACGAGGGCCGGTATTACCTGACCTACGCCGCGCCCGGCACTGAATTTTCCACCTATGCGGACGGCTGCTTTGTGGCCGATTCGCCCATGGGTCCGTTTACCTATTGCGACAACAGCCCGGTGGTATTCAAAGCCACCGGATTCATGCGGGGAAGCGGGCACGGCTGCCTGTTCCAGGACCTGCAGGGGCGCTGGTGGAAGATGGATACCGTATCGGTCAGTGTCAACCATCCGTTCGAGCGGCGGCTGGCGCTGTTTCCGGCCAAATTCGGCGAGGATGGCCGCCTGTATACCAATACCATGCGGGGGGATTATCCCATGTATATCCCGGCGGATAACGACCGGCCCTTCGACCGCCCCGGCCCGGATTGGCAGCTGTTGTCCTGGGGAAAGGACGTGTGGGCCTCTTCGTCGCTGGACTGCGCCCACCGCGCCCCCTATGCGGCGGATGAAAACATGAAAACCTGGTGGAGTGCCGCCACGGGGGATGCGGGCGAATGGCTGGAAATGGACCTGGGACAGACGTACACGGTCTGTGCCTTACAGGTCAACTTTGCCGACCAGGACGCCGATGCAGTCGAAGGGCGGGACAACGATTTCTGCTATCGCTACCGCATCGACATATCGGTGGACGGGGAGCAGTGGAAGGAGCTTGTGGACCGCACCGGCAACAGAAAGGATATGCCCCACGATTATGTGGAGATGGAAAAGCCTGTCACGGCGCGGTATCTGCGCCTGACCAACGCCGGGCCGGTCCCGGCGGGCGGAAAATTTGCCGTGTGTGGCCTGCGGGTGTTTGGAAAAGGGGATGGCAAGCCTCCGGCCTTGGCTCCGGCAGCCCGTACCATCCGCCTGGCCGACGAGCGGAGCATGGTGGTGGAATGGGAAGCGCAACCCGACGCCCAGGGTTATATCGTGCGGTTTGGGGTTAACCCCGGCCAGCTGCACACCCATTACCAGGTCATCGGCGAAACCCGTGCTGAGATCGGCTGCCTGAACACCGGCGTGACCTATTACATAACCGTGGATGCCTATAATGAAAACGGCCTTACCGCCGGGACGATCGTGTGGACCATTCCGGCGAAAACATAAAAGGAAAATTTCGGGTTTACGAAGGAGGAAGCAGCAATGAAGTTTCTGAAAAAAGGCTTGGCCGCCTGTCTGGCCGCCCTGCTGGCCTTGTCCGGCATGCTCCCCGGCATGGCGGTATCCGCCGAGGATACTGCCGGGACAGATGCGGACGGCGGCGAGTATGTTGTCGGGCGTTTTCAGTATGAAAACGCGGTGGCCGAAAAGGACCTAGGCGGCAAGGGCTGGCTGGGCGTGACCATCGACGCACCGGTGCCGGTGGACATCAGCGGGCACGATCTCGATGACTTGGCCCTCCGATTCAGCATGCGGGTCACCCGCTCGGACGGAGTGACCGGCCCCGGTTCTCTCTCCCGCCTGCGAAACGGCTATGTGGACATTATGGATTCGTCCGGAACCAAGCGGGTGCGCTTTGGTTCGCCCACCCAAAACGGCGTGGCCGGCGATTTGCGGCAGGCCGACATCTGGATGGACGTGTCCTTCCCGCTGTCCGCCATGGGGGAGGGGACCGACCGCCTCACCAGCGTAACTTTGGGTGATTACAACGATTTCCCCAACCGGGTGGAGGGAACCGGGGAATTCGAGTTCCCGGACGGCGCGGATACCGGCATGTTTTTAGAGGTGAAAAACCTGCGGATCGTGGACACCTCCATGGACGCGCAGGGCAATCCCATCCCGAAGTATACCCTGACCACCTTTAACGGCTTTGGTGGCACTTATTCTCACAATGGCCGCAATCAGTGGTATGCCGATTGGAAATATGCCGATGTCTATCCGGTGGACCTGAGCGGCGACCGCAGCGGCTACCGGTTGCAGATGAAGGTGGCCTTTGCCAGTGAAGATGAATCGGTGGATGTGAACACCTGCTGGTCCAAGCTGACGGTCAAGCTGCGCTCGCCGGATGAGGCAAACAAGCTGAACGACCCCAATGGCGCGGATAACACCGAACACAACATCGGGTGGGATTTCACCTCCAACCCCGATGCTCCAAACTATCTGCCCATGACCGATGGCACCGCCCTGATCTCCATCGACCTGAGCAGCGCGGGAACCAACAGCCGCGGCCTGATCGACTGGGAGAAGGTGGAACGCATCATCACCATTGCTGAGGTCGCCACGGATGCACAGGGCAAGGCCGATGGGGTCACCATGACCCTTTCGGATGTGCAGATCGTGGACCTGGCAGCGGTGGAATCCCTGCGGCAGGAGCTCAAGGATGAGATCGACCGCACCCAGGATGAATCCCTCTTCAGCGAGGCGGACCTTAAGGTGTACCAGGCGGCCCGCGAGCAGGCGCAGGATGTTTACGAAAATGAAGCGTCTACTGTGGCCGACCTGCAAAACGCGCTGGCCGATCTGAAAGCGGCCGGCCTGGCCGGAGACGCCGGCAAGGCAGCCCTGCGTGCGGCGCTGGCGGAAAGCATTGACCGCACAGCCTATACCGAAGCGTCCCTGCAGGCCTATGACGCGGCCTGCCAGGCGGCGGGGCTCATCGCCGATGCTCCCGGCGCCACCGTAGCGGCGGTGGAAAATGCGCTGGCGGCAGTGAACGAGGCCAAATCCGCGCTGGAACCCTTCAGCGGCGTGCGGTACGGCGATGTGGACGGCAAAGACAGTGTGACTTCGGCGGATGCCCTTCTGGCCTTGCAGGCCGCTACCGAAAAGGTGATCCTGTCGGCCGGGCAGGAAGCGGCTGCCGACGTGGACGGCCAGGATGGCGTAACAGCGGCCGATGCGCTGATGATCCTGCAATATGCCACCCAAAATATAGATTCCTTCCCGGCGGAAGAGGACGGCGACCTGTCCGGGATGACCGAAGTGGTCATCAACGAGGACCCGCTCACCTTCTGCAATCCTCTTAACCTCAATTACGAATACCAGGCCGATTACAACGGTTCCCGCGAGGCGGCCGACCCGGCCGTGGTGGTTTACAAAGGTGAATACTGGCTGTTTGCCTCCCATAACGAGGGCTACTGGTATTCGCCCGACCTGTACGACTGGACCTATGTGCATGTGGATGTGACGAAACCCATCCAAAGCGAGTTTAGGAAATTCGCCCCCGCTACCATGGTCATCGGTGATTATCTGTATCTCACCCATTCCGAAAGCGGCGCCATCCTGCGCACCACCAATCCCAAGGATCCCGAAGCGTGGGAAAGCCTGGGACAGCCTTATAAGGATGCCGGCATCAGCAACTGGGGCGACCCGGCCCTGCTGTATAACGACCCGGCCACCGGCGGCGATGGCTATGTCTATGCTTACGAAGGCACCAGCGCCGAACGGCCGATCGTGGTCATCAAAATGGACCCGAACGACGGCATGAAGGTGGTGGACGGCCCGGTAGACTGCATTTATGCCGATCCCGATAACCACGGCTGGGAAGTCAACGGCGAAAATAACACCAATTACGATTCCAATCCCTTCCTGGAAGGGGCCTGGATCAATAAGTACGAAGGCAAATATTACCTGACCTACGGTATGCCGGGCACCCAGTTCGGCTCCTATGCGGACGGCTGCTATGTAGCCGACGACCCCATGGGTCCCTTCACCTATTGCGAGAACAGCCCCGTCATCTGGAAGGCCAGCGGCTTTGTGCGGGGCGCGGGCCACGGCTGCCTGTTCCAGGATCTGGACGGCAACTGGTGGAAGGTGGATACCGTGTCCCTGAGTGTCAACACCGGCTTTGAGCGGCGGCTGGCTCTGTTCCCGGCCATGTTCGATGAGGACGGCAGCCTGTATGCCAACACCGTACGGGGGGATTATCCCACCTACCGTCCCACCAAATCTCAAGATCCCTTCTTCGCCACCGGTCCCGATTGGCAGCTTCTGTCCTATGGGAAGGAGACGACTGTCTCTTCCACCCTCAACCGGGGCAAGGCTTCATCCAAAGCGGTGGACGAAAACATGAAGACCTGGTGGAGCGCCGCAACCGGCGATGTGGGCGAATATCTGCAAATCGACCTGGGCCGGTTGTACGGCGTGTGGTCGGTGCAGGTGAACTTCGCCGACCAGGATACCGAAAACAATCCAAACGGCCGCAATGGCGATTTCTCCTACAAATACAAGCTGGAATTCTCGCAGGACGGCGAAACCTGGTACACCATTGCCGACCGCAGCCAGAACGACAGCGAAACCTCGCATGACTACTATGAGTTTGCCAAGATGGTGGGGATGCGGTATGTGCGTGTGACCAATCAGGGGGATGTGCCCCAGAACGGGAAATTCGCCATCAGCGACCTGCGGGTGTTCGGGGAGAGCACCGGGGCCAAACCGCAGCAGGTGCAGGATTTCACGGTGGAACGGTATGTGGAAAACGAGCGGTCGGTCAGCCTGTCCTGGGATGCGGTCCCGGGCGCACAGGGGTACATCATCCGGTTTGGCGTGAATCCCGATGCGCTGTATAACCACTATCAGGTGATCGGCGGCACCGGCGTCACCCTGAACTGCCTGAGCATGGGGGTGGATTATTACTTCACCATCGACAGCTACGGGGAAGGGGGCGTGACCAAAGGGTCGCTCGTGAAAGAAGCCCCTTGGACAGTGGAACCCTCCGAACCGGAAGAACCCACCGATCCCGACGACCCGGATGATCCCGATCCGCCCCAGCCGGACGATCCTCAGCCGGCGGAAAAGGTGGATGGCTACGCTGTTTACGAGGCGGAAGCTGCCAGCTACGGCAACGAACCCGAAATTTCTTCCGGTACCAAGGTGGGCCCGGCAGACAATGCCTCTGCTTCCGGCGGCAAGATCGTGGGCAATATGCACACGGCCGGCGCCTTCCTGGAATTCGGCGGGGTGGACGGCGGCGAGGGAGGCGAAGCCACCCTGCGCATCGCCTACGCCAACGGCAACAGCAGTGCCACCAAAGGCCATCTGCTGGTTAACGGTCAGGATCTTGGCGAGATCACCCTGCCGGTCACGACGGATTGGAACACCTTTGTGGTGATAAGTATTCCACTCACAGAAGTGAAAGCCGGCGAGACCAATACCATCCGCCTGCAGGATTGTACCGGCGGCGTGAACGTCGATTTCATCCAGTTGATTTATTCCGCTTGATTGATTCCATCCCCTGATGGGGAAGTGCATCCTTTTTCCTTTTGTCAAAGGCCTCCGCAGTTTGCGGGGGCCTTTGGCCGTCATGTCTGGGATTGCCCGGCTTCTTTCTCTTTTTTGCCGGATGTATCCGGCTTTTTGCAAAGCAGCTCTTTCACCCCGATATAGAGCAAAAACACGCCGAAACAACGGCGCAGCAAGCTCACATCCATCATGGAAGCGGCAAAGGAGGCGCCGACTGCCGTTACCACTCCCGATGCGGCGCAGATAAGCGCGGCCTTTTTTTCAATCAACCGGTTTTTGATGTGGGAGATCAGGGCGGCGGGTGCGCAGAAGATAAAATACAGCAGGTTGATCCCGCCCGCACGGTACTGATCCACACCGGCAAAGCTGGTGAGATACAGAATCAGCAGAGAACCTCCCCCGATCCCAAACCCGCTGAGCACACCGGTAAAAAGCCCGATCAGGAAATTTAAAAGCATCACAGCAGCAGCACCGCCCTCACCCCTCCGTAGATGATCAGCAGGCCAAATATCCGCCGCAGCCAGGTCACGGATATTTTCCCAAAGATCCTGCCGGAAACGATCCCTCCGGCCAGGCCGCCCAGCAGATAGGGCAGTGCGGCCATGAAATCGATGCTCCCCTTCCAGAAATAGATGACCAGCGCCACCGCCGACAGAGGCAGGATCACCGCCACCGAGGTGGCAAAGGCCTTTCGCTGGTCCATTTTCAGCCATTTGGTAAACAACGGCACCAAAAACAGGCCGCCGCCCGACCCGAAAAAGCCGTTGGCGGTGCCTGCCAGCATACCGGTTATCACATATTTCGTTGTTTTTTTCATATTCAAAACCCCTTTAAAGGATAGGAGTATTGTGCGTAAAAAACCTTTAAAAATACTTTCCCCAGCAAAGGGATTTGACAACTGCGCATACCGGCGGTACACTGGTTATATACTGTATCCAAAGGCCGGTATATGGGCCTGGGAAGGGAGCACGGCATGGCCAATATTCTGGATTATATCGCCTGGCGGGGAGACTTAGCGCTGGAACAGTCCCCTTTTAACGATGTGGACGGCCTGATTTTATCCTGGCTGGCTTATATCCCGTTTGGAGGGATTGTTTCCCGTCGGTTCACCGAAGCCATCTCTCTGAAGGAGGCTGCACAGCAATTTTTGGCCTCGGAAAAGCGGAGGAGCGGTGTGCTTCACAAATACGATCTGGCTCTTTTGCATGCTGCAGCCCAGAGCCGGCGGTTCGGCTCCATGCAGCTGTGCGGATACCTGAGCCGGACCGACCGGGGGGCCCAGACCCAGTTTGCCGCCCTTACCGTGGGACTGGGGGGCGGTTCGCGGTTTCTCACCTTCCGCGGTACCGACGACACTCTGGTGGGATGGAAAGAAAATTTCAACATGGCGTTCATGTCGCCGGTACCGGCTCAGCAGGCTGCCCGGCGGTATCTGGAACGGGCGGCAGAGGTGCTGGGGGGCGCGTTGCTTTTAGGCGGTCATTCCAAGGGGGGCAATCTGGCTGCCTGGGCGGCCTCCTTCTGCCGGGAGGATATCCAGCAGCGGATCGTGCGCATCTACAACAACGATGGCCCCGGTTTCCCGGAGGAGGTCGTGGCCCGGCCGGGATACCAGGCGATGCGGGGGCGTATTGCCACCTTCGTCCCTCAAACCTCGGTGGTGGGGATGCTGCTCGAGCATGAGGAGGAATATACCGTTATCCACAGCCGGCAGCCGGTGTTTATGCAGCATGATTTGTTTTCCTGGGAGGTAATGGCCGACCATTTTATTTGCCTGGATACCGTCACCCGTTCCAGCCGGTTTGTGGATAAGACGCTGAAAAAATGGGTGGCGGATATGCTTCCGCAGCAGCGCGAGCAGGTAATCGACGCGCTGTACGGCGCGGTTCAGGAAACGCAGGCCACCACTTTTTCGCAGCTCGCATCCAAATGGTTTCACAACGCCGGGGTCATCCGCCGTTCCTTTAAAAACATGGATGAGGACACCCGCAAACTCATCTCCCAAACCTTCAGTCTGCTGTTCCAGTCTGCCCGCCAGAACATGGGAATCTTCAAGCCGGTCCTGTCCCTGCCCTTTGGAAAGAAGGGCGAAAAATAACAGCATATGACGGAAATGAAAACACAGAGCCGTTCCCCGACTCTGTGTTTTCATTTTGTATATCCCCGGCCATCCGGCCTGATTTACGGCCTCAAATGTCCTGTACTGCCCCGAAAAGATTCCCTCTTAAACCCGTCTCTTTTTTCTTGACATTTTCCGGGTTTTGGATTATAGTGTCAATCATCCGATTTCGGATTAAATGGAGGAGCCAATGGAAAAGTATTGTTCTGACCCGCTGGCGGTCTTCAACCAGCTGTACAAAGAAATGGATGAAATTTACCACTTGTATGCCAAAAGGCATGGTCTTTCGGACACGGCGCTGTGGATGCTGTATTCCCTGTGCCAAAGTGACACCGCCCATACCCAAAGGGAATTCTGTGCCACCTGGCATTATCCCCCGCAGACCACCAACTCAGCATTGAAAAACCTGGAAAACCAGGGGCTCATCGCCCTGAAGCCCATACCCGGCAACCAAAAAAACAAGTGGATTGTGTTAACCCCAAAGGGGGAAGAAACTGCGCAGACGGTCATTTTGCCCCTTATTCATGCGGAGCAGAGGGCCTTTCAGGATCTGACCGGGGAGGAACGGGATGCCTTGCTGGCCCTCACCCGCAAATACGTGGAGCATTTGCGCGGCCAAGTAGGTTGAGCCGATGGGGAAGCTGCTCCTGTTGTGATCGCCTTTTGCCTCCTCCATGAAAGAAGATTGTTTTAAAAGAAAGAGGTTTATTTTTAAATGGATTCCACTGCGTTGTTTTCCAAAACACCGCCGACCAAGCTGTTTTTCCTCGCTTCCATTCCGGGGGCAATCAGTATGCTGGCTTCAGCGCTCTATCAGACGCTTGACGGCGTTTTTGTCGGCCAGTATTTAGGGCAGACGGCCTTTGCAGCGCTGAATCTGTCCATGCCGTTTGTCATCATCAACTTTGCGCTTGCCGATCTGATCGGCGTGGGTTCCGCAGTACCCATCTCCATCTGCCTGGGAAAAAAACAGGGGGCGCAGGCTAACAACATTTTCACCTGCGCCTGCCTGATGATCGTAGCCGCCGGGATTCTCATCGGTGCAGTGTTGTTTGCCGGAGCGCCTTTGCTGATCCGGCTGATGGGTGCCGAGGGTGAATTTGCCGGTCTGGCGGTCCAGTACCTGCGGGTGTATGCGCTTTGCTCGCCGGTGACGACCATTATTTTCGCCGCCGATAATTACCTGCGTATCTGTGGGTACATACGCGGCAGCATGCTGCTGAATATCCTGATGTCGGCGCTCAGCGCTGTTTTGGAGTTTTTATTCCTTGGTGTGTTCCGCTGGGGGATCTGGGCAGCGGCGCTGGCAACCTGTTCGGGTATGCTGGTCTGTGCCGTCATTGCCTTTGTTCCTTTTTCCCGGGGACGGGCGCTGCTGCGGTTTTGCCGGCCACGGTTCAAAGCGCGAATGATTCGGCAGATCGTCGCCTGCGGAAGTCCGAACTTTTTAAACAACATCGCCGGGCGCATCACCTCCATTCTGATGAATGCTATTTTGGTGCGGATGGGGGGCGAGACGGCCGTGTCGGTATACGGCGTCCTGATGTTTGTGGACGGAGTGGTTCAGCCACTGCTCTACGGGATGTGCGATTCCCTGCAGCCTGCGGTAGGCTACAATTGGGGTGCACAAAAATTTTCCAGAGTACGGGCTATTGAAAAATGCTGTTTTACCGCCAGCGCCGTGATCTCGCTGGCATCGGTGGCGGTCATCGCCCTTTTGCCGGGGCCGATCACCAAGCTGTTTGTAGCGGATGCAGGGGAGGAGATCCTGCGTATGTCGGTGACAGCGCTGCAGATTTTCAGCCTGACTTATGTCACCCGGTGGATCTCCTTTGCCACCCAGAGCTATATGCTGGCCATTGAAAAGCCCCTTTCCGCTTCTCTCATTTCGGTATCGACGGCGCTGGTTTTCCCGGTGCTTCTGATAGGAGCGCTGTGGCCGCTGGGGTTGACGGGGATCTGGATGAATTTCGCCGGCACCTCTGTCCTGGCCGCAATTTTGTCGATTATCATCCTGCTGCGGGTTCGCTCCCAGCTTAAGCTGCTGGGAGCCGAACACAATATGGTTTTAAGCGGCTGATTCCCGCGCGTGCCGCGTTAAAATACTCGTTAATCGAAAGGATTAACTGCGTTTTGTGCCTTGCCCGCACAAAAATCAGCTCGCTTAAAACTGCGCGCACCGAAAATGATGGCGGCGCGGATGGATTTTTGCCTTTGAGACCGCAGGCGGGCTGACGCCCGGCAAGGGCGAAAAGGTGAAAATCCGCCGTACCGGCGCATTTTCGGCACATCGGGTTCGGCTTCCTGCAGCTTAAACGCCCCGACGCGACCGGGCAGCCGGAACCGGAAGAAACGCAAGCATAAGGGAGGGCCGATTATGAAGATTATCACCATCAGCCGTGAATTTGGCAGCGGCGGCCGTGAATTGGGCAAGCGTCTGGCCGATGTGTTGGGCTATGCCTATTACGACCGGGAGATCGAAGACGGCATTGCCAAGCGGATGAATATGGATGTAAATTATGTTGCCCACGCCATGGAAGGGGGCGCGGTGGGGAATATTCCTCTCCACTTCGGCCGGACCTTTACCGGTGCCTACGCGTTGCGGCAGCAGATGGATATTTTGGCCGAAAAGCACAAACTGCTTACCGAGATCGTGTCGGCTTCCCATTGCATCATTGTGGGCCGTGCGGCGGATGTGATCTTGGCGGACCACCGGCCCTTCAAGATGTTTGTCTATGCGGATATGGCCCACAAAATCAAACGCTGTCAGGCGTATGCCGAGGTAGGGGAAAATCTCAGCCCGGCCCAGATGGAAAAGGCCATTAAAAAGATCGACGCCGGGCGGGCCCAGTATCACCGGATGTTTGCGGGTGAAGAATGGGGCGACAAGGACCAGTACCATCTTTGCGTCAACACCACCGGCGTAACCATCAAAAGCATTGTTCCCATCGTGGCGCAGTACGCAGAGTGCTGGTTTGCGCAAACAGGGACGGAATGACCCCGCCGGTATGGATGCGTTTACACAAAATGGCCGGGCTGCGCTTCAGCGCAGCCCGGCCATTTTGTGCACTTTTTAAATGTCCTCCGGTATCACTGCCAGGGCTTGGCATCCCAGCGCCTTAAACCGGCTTTCCAGCCGTTCGCGGGGAATGGCCACAAGTCCGCGGCTCTCATAAGGGTCGTTGCAATAGTAGGAGTCGCGGTCGTACCCCACCAGCACCAGGCAATGCTCGTTTGCCAGCCACGAAACGGTGGAGCCGTCGGCCACATTGGTCCAGCTGGCGGAGGGATAAGCCTCCTTCATGTCGATGGTAGAAAATTTCTTCTCAATCCTCAAAACAGAGTGCATTTACCGGCACAAACCGGCTACCTTTTCTGAGGCGAACCAGATGATTGACCGCTATATCCACTTCTACAACCATGAGCGCATCCAGCTCAAAACTGGAGAGGCGCCGCTTGCGCAACGCCTCTCCGCCTAAAACTCCTTATCTCCTACCAGGGCCTTTTTTGTACTGTCCGCACAATCTGGGGCGGTTCAGTTATCCTACATCAGGAGGTATTTTGTATATTACGTATTTTTACTGGGCCTGTTCATTTTCCGCTTGCGGCGATTTTTAAACGGTAAGCGGCAGCGAACCACCGCTTTTTAAGCACCATCCGAACGCTCCGTTAGTGCCCCGGGACCCCTGCGCGCAGCCCCGCGCCGGACCAGCTCCGGTTATCCCAGCAGGGAGCTCAGCTCTTTTTCCAGGGCAACGGCTGCTTTTTGGTGGGCTTTCAGCGAGGGATGCCCTGCACCAAAGCTTTCGGCAGCCGGCAGTTCGAAAAAGCTCAACCGGTCCATTCCCTCCGCCCGGGCGCGGGCCACAGCCTGTTTTACATAGGGGGTGGCGTTGCTTTCCAGCAGACCGATGGTAGACAGGATATAGGCCTGCGGATGCGTCCGCCGGATGGTGTGCAGGAATTCCACATACCGTTCGATCACCAACCGGATCTTTTCCTCAGTGGGCAGGGACGGCTCCAAATTGATCCATCCCCCGTCGTTGGTGCCCAGGTTCACCACCACCACATCCGGTCGAAAGACAGAAAAATCCCAGGGAATATCCACCCCGTGCAATCCGTCCACATAGGGGTACAGGGGCGGTACATCCTTGCCAAAAGGGCTGCGGTAAACCCCATATCCCGATACGGCGAAGATCTGATAGTCAGCCCCAAGCGCCCGGGCGGCAATGGCGCCATAGCTATCGTATCCATCCTGTTCGCGGGTGGTGAAGGGCCCATCTTTGGTGGGGCAGCGGTTGCCAAAACCGGCGGTGATGGAATCGCCGATAAATTCGATTTTTGGGCGTGCTTTCTCCGGCAGTAGATCCAGCAGCCCGCCGCCGTCCGGCAGGTACAGACTTGCCACCTCCCAGCCGGATTGCAGCGCTTCACTCATCTTGAGCACCGTTACCGTGTGCTGCCCTTCTCCCAGACCCGATGCCAGGGTATAGCGGGCCATCCCCTCCCGGTTGACGGCGAGGGTGCTCCGGTTCTGGTCATCCCCGTCCAGGATAATCGTGAGATAAGGACAGGCGTTTTCGTTGTGCCAGGCATCGCTTCCCATATCGGCCTGTAACGAATCACCGCGAAAGGTCAGGGAAAACCCGCCGCAGGTCCAGGGGATACAGACATGGCCAGGGGTGTCCGGTTTTTGATAGGTGCGTCCGTGCAGGCGCACGCAGGGATGGTTGAGATCGAATTGCATGATGGCATTCCTCCTGCCGGTAAGAATAAAAGCATTATACGCAGCTTTCAGTGAATATGCAATATTTCACACAGGAAAATTGATGCATCGGACAAATTTAAGAAAAGAACATGCTTTTCTGCGTGTCCTGTGCTATACTGTGCCTACCCGATATGGCTTCACAAAGGAGATGGATGTATGAAACGTTGTGCATGGCTGTGCGCTGTTTTGCTGTGTATTGCCCTTTCCCTGTCCGGATGTATCCGGGGCGGGGAGGAAAGCAGCCCGTTCGAATATACGATTACCGACGAGGGAGCCGAGCTGACCCGCTACACCGGTTCGGCAAAAGAGGTGGAGATCCCGGATTCTTTTGAAGGCCGCCCGGTTACCTCTATCGGCGCGCGAGCCTTTTACAATTGCACCGGCCTGGAAACGGTAAGTCTGCCCGATAGTGTGGCCGGTATCGGACAGGAAGCGTTCGCCCTGTGCACCTCGCTGACCGCTTTCCAGGTGGACGAAAACAACGTCGCCTATACCGCGCAGGATGGCGTCCTGTTTTCAAAGGATATGACCACCCTGGTAGCCTGCCCGGAGGGAAGAGAGGGGACCTATATGGTGCCGGATGGAGTGGAAACACTGGGAGAACAGGCTTTCAGCCGCTGCGTGGGACTGACCGGCATCACACTGCCCGAAAGCCTCACCACCATTAAGGCAGCCGCTTTTTATAATTGCTCCGCCCTGACCGGACTTACGATACCGGATGGGGTCACTTCCATCGGCCCGACCGCTTTCTGCCGCTGCAGCGTATTGGCGCAGATCACCCTTCCCGAGAGTCTGTCCACCCTGGAAACCGGCCTGTTTTCCGATTGCCCTGCCCTCACATCCCTGGTTATTCCAGCCGGGGTCACTGATATCCAAGAGGCGGTGTTCTGGAATTGCACCGCTCTGGCGGCCTTTGAAACATCCGGAGAGAGCGCAGCGTTTGATGCGGTAGACGGAGTTTTGTTTTCCAAAGACCACACCCGTCTGATCCGTTACCCGGCTGGAAAAAAGGACGAGAGCTATACCCTGCCGGATTCTGTAAACGAGATAGCGGAGGAGGCCTTTAGCTACAACGCCTCTCTTAAAAGCATACGGCTGCCCGGACGGCTGCACGAGGTGGCGGCATCCGCCTTTTACAACTGTCCTGCACTGGAGGAAGCCGTGCTGGAGGAAGGGATCACTGCCGTTGGGGACAAGGCGTTTGCCTCCTGCACCTCGCTCGAGTCCCTGTCCCTGCCCTCGACTTTGGCAACCATCGGCGCCAGTGCCTTTAACAACTGCGATTCACTTGAGACTGCGGCTTTGCCCTCCGGCCTGACCGCCATTGGGGAGGGGGCTTTCAGCTACTGTGATTCCCTGCAGAAGATTACGGTTCCCGCCGGGGTAACCTCCATTGGAACAACGGCCTTTGGCGGATGCGAAAGCCTGCGCTTGTATGGGCAGGAGGGGAGCGAAGCCGAAGAATATGCCCTGCGGGAGGAGATCCCCTTTAACGATAACGATAAGACCACCACATCGGCGGCTACAGCTGCGGCCGGATAAAAAATCTAATATCAAAAGAGGGCGGGCCATAGGCCTCGCCCTCTTTTGATATATTGGAAAGAAAAAACACGAGTCGCCTCAATATTTGATTGGTTTTTCACAACATTTGACTGGTATAAGGCAAAAAAATATTTTATAATGAGCCCGTATACGTGTTCAGCACTATACCGAGGAAGAACCATGAGACCATGAGAAACGGAGGAACACAAATGCAGAAGAAAGCCCGTATGGGAAAACGGGTATTGTCCGTGGCGGCTGCGGCGGTTTTGGCCGTGGGCTGCGTGGCCATTCCCCTTCCGGCCCCCCAGGCGGAGCCGGATACCCTCCTCCCGTACCAGGATACCACCCTGTCGTTCGAAGAACGGGCAGCGGACCTGGTTTCCCGGATGACCCTGGAGGAAAAGGCAAGCCAGCTTGGCAACCGCACGTCGGCCATCAGCCGGCTGGGCGTTGCCAGCTACGATTACTGGACCGAGGCATTGCACGGCGTGGCGCGGTTGGGAGAGGCGACCTCCTTCCCGTATTCCATTGCCATGGCTGCGTCCTGGGATCCCGACATGATCCAGGAGATCACCGACGCCGTTTCGGACGAGGCGCGGGGTTACTCCAATGGAAAAGGGCAGGGGCTTTCCTATTGGTCCCCCACCATCAATATGGCGCGCGACCCCCGGTGGGGCCGTAACCATGAATCCTATGGCGAAGACCCCTTCCTGACTACCCAGATTGGCAGCGGCTTTGTCAAAGGCATGCAAGGTGATGACGAGAAATATCTCAAAACCATCGCCACCGTCAAGCATTATGCGGCCAATAACAGCGAGTACAACCGCCACACCGGCGATTCCCAAATGGATGACCGCACCCTGCGGGAGTATTACACCCGCGCGTTCAAGGGCGTGGTACGTGAGGCGGATGTGGCGTCGGCCATGAGTTCCTACAACCGGGTCAACGGCATCCCGGCGTCCGCCAACACCTATCTGCTGGATACCCTGCTGCGCAAGACCTTCGGGTTTGACGGCTATGTCACCTCCGACTGCGGCGCTATTCAGGATATCACCGAAAACCACAAGTGGGCGCCCGAAAAACTGGGCCGGGTGGTCACCAAGGAGGAATCGGTGGCCTACTCCCTCATGGCTGGATGCGACCTGGATTGCGGCAGCATTTACCCGACCTATGCGGAAAATGCTGTGAATACCGGTGTGCTGTCCGAGGACGTGATCGACCAGGCGCTGCTGCGGCTGTTTACCGCCCGTATGCAGACCGGCGAATTCGACCCGGCCGAGGACGTGCCGTATCGCAGCGAGACCTATTCCTTTGATAATCAGGTGGAAAACGCCGAGCACAAACAGCTGGCGGAGGATTCGGCGAACGACACCATCGTGCTGCTGAAAAATGAAGCGGCCAATGGAGAGAGCGATCCCATCCTGCCGCTGGATATCAGTGCTGGGAAAAACATTGTGATGGTGGGCGGTATCGCCGATGAAGTGGTGCTGGGCGGCTATTCCGGTACCCCCAGCGAAGAAAACACCTCCACCCCCATCCAAGGGATGGAAGCCCTGGGGGCCGACGTCACCTACATCGAAGGGGCGGCCACCGCTCCCGCCGGTTCGTATATCTGCAACATGCGCAATGTTATCATCCATAAAAAGGATGGCACCACCGTTACCCTCAAACCCTCCGACGCCAAGGAACTGGTGGGATGCCGGTATGAGGCGGGCAGCGGCAACATCGGCTACATCACCCCGGGTGCTACGTTGATGTATGAGAATGTGGACGTGAAAAACATCGATTCCATTTCCTTTGAAGTGGCGGGCGATACATCCGTACTGCCCGGCACCATCACCGTGACCATGGATTCGCTCAGCGGCATGCAGTTCGCCTCGGTCAAGACCGAGAGCACCGGCGGCTGGCAGACCTACAAAGAGCTGTCTTATACGGTGACCGATGCCGGCGGCTATTCCACCCAGGATCTGTATTTTTCCTTCAGCATGGAGTATCAGAATGTGACTTTCACCGATGAGGAAACCCAGCAGATTCAGAATGCCGACACCGTTATTGTCTGCCTGGAAGGCAACACCTCCGGTGAGGGCACCGACCGCTCCACCATCGTGATGCCCTCCGGCCAGATCTCCCTGATCAACACCCTGGCGCAGCTCAATCCCCGCACGGTTGTCTACCTGCAAACGGTGGGAGCGGTGGAACTGGGCGACTTTATGGACAATGTGCCCGCCATCCTGTGGACCTGCTACAATGGCCAGGCGCAGGGCAACGCCATGGCGCGGGTCATCTGCGGCGAGGTCAACCCCACCGCCAAGCTGCCCTTCACCTGGTATGCCCAAAATGCGGCATTGCCCACCATCGACGATTACGACATCCGCGGGGGCGAGGATTATGCCGGCTGGACCTATCAGTATTACACCGGCCCGGTCACCTATCCCTTCGGCTATGGCCTGAGCTATTCTTCCTATGAATACAGCAACCTGAAGATTACGAGTTCCACAACCGTAACCCCCAACGATACCCTGACCGCAACGGTGGATGTGAAAAACACCAGCGATGTAGACGGTGAGGAGATCGTGCAGCTGTATGTAGCCGTGCCGAACCCCGATGGGGTAAACCGCCCCTTCAAGCAGCTCAAATCCTTTGAAAAGGTGGCGATCCCAGCCGGCGAAACCAAAACGGTCACCCTGACGCTGGATCTGTCCGACTGCTATTTCTGGGACGAGGAAGAAGGCCGGAATGTATACGATCAGGGCGAATATACCCTGTTTGTCGGCCCCTCGTCCGACGAAGAGGATGCACAGATGCAGACCGCTACCTTTACCATGGACGGCGAACTGACCCCCGAACTGACGGTAGTCACCGCCACAGCGGACAAGGTGGTGCTCAACGCGGCCAATCAGGACAAGGTGATCACCACCGAAGTGACCGCTACCATGAACGACGATTCCTTCTATGACCTTGAAAACGGCGATGCGACCGTCACCTTCGAAAGTGACGATCCCACTGTCGCCACAGTGGATGAGAATGGCGTTGTCCGCGCAGTGGGCAGCGGCGTGACCACCATCACCGCCACGGTGAAGATCGGGGATGTGACCATGTCCGACAGCTTCCCGGTGGCTGTGCAGGTCGAAGTGGAAGAGATTCTCATCGATGGCGAGCCGCTGGCGGATTTTGAATCCAACATCACCGAGTATTATTATCCGGTGGAGGGCAGCACGGTTCCCACCGTCACCGTCCCCGGTGTGCCTTCAGAAAGCCTGACCATCCAGAACGCCACCTCTATTCCCGGCGATACGGTGGTGACCCTCTCGATGGGCGGGGTGTCCAGCACCTATACCATCCACTTTACCACCCGCAGCACCGACTATGTTGTGGCGCGTTTCAGTGCAGCGGAAGGGGAGTACACGGTCGAAAACAAAACCACCTTTGCCATCAACTGGCAGAACATCGACGGTGACCCGGTGGATCTCACCACCCACCCGCTGGGCGACCTGCACCTGCGGATGGTGCTCACCCTGGAGCAGACCGGAGATACCGTGATCGACGATGCCTCTGCCTACCGCAGCGGGTATATCAAGCTGCGTTCTGCCGATACCGACGGCAAGGAGAACAGCGCGGGCTGGGGTGTCGGGAGCCTGAACCTCAAAACTGGTGTCAACTATGTGGACATTCCCATCACCACAACGCCAGGTACCCGTACCGGCACCCTTGACTGGCGCACGGTCGGGCGCATCAATATGTACATCGACAGCCTGAATAACTACGACGGGCCGTTCAACATCAAGCTTGAAAACGTCATGATCGTAGATGCCGGGTTGGACCCGGTGCGGGAAGAACTGTGGACCCTTGTCAATGACGACGTGGACGAATCTCTGTACACCATGAACACTTTGGTGCCCTATCAACAGGCCAAAGAGGCCATCCGGGCGCTGATCTTTAAAGACGGCGAAGTTTCCGAGCAGGAAGCCGACGCAGCCATTGAAGCTTATAACACGGCCAAGGCGGCCCTGCGGGAGGACACCTACCTCGTGGGTACCTTCTCCAAATCGTCGGGCACTTATACGGTGCTGTACGAGGGGACAAAACCGGAAAGCCATTACACTCTGTATAACGACTGGAAGGACGGCGATAGCGTTCCCTTTAATCTGGATCGCGACCGCTCCAACCTGCGGCTGCAGATGACGGTGCAGTTCAACTCCGACAATCCCAATATCAAACCTGAAGATGTATGGGGTAAACTGACTGTCAAGTTGCGCTCCAGCGACGTACCCGGTCGGGACGGCAACCCCAACAACAGCGAGCACAACTATGGCTGGGATTTCACGCCCGACATGGTGGAGAACAAACAGACCGTGCAGCTTTCCATCGACCTGAGCAGTGAAGCCACCAACAGCAAAGGATTGATCGATTGGGCGGATATCCGCCGCCTGATCGTGCTGGCCGATCTGTCCACGGCAGCACGGAACGACCCGGCTATCTTCACCCAGTACAGCATGACCATTTCCGATGTGAAGATCGTGGACCTGACCAACATCTTTGCCGAAAAGGAGCAGATCCAGGAGCTGATCGATGAAACCGTGAACACTTCCGGCATCGATGAAGAACTGGTGACCGCTTACACCGAGGCCAAAGCTGAGGCCGAGGCTGTCTGCGCCACCGAAATGGCCACCCCCGAACAGGTCTACTACGCTCATGTGGCGCTGCAGGATGCCATCCAGGCTATTAAGGATGCGGGTGGCGATACACCTGATGTGGATAAGGCCGCGCTCAACGCATTGATCGCGCAGGCGCAGCAGGTGGACGCCGCGCTGTATACCGATGCAACAGCCCGGGCCCTGGAAACGGCTCTGCAGGCGGCCGAAGAAGTCGCCGGCGACGATGCCGCTACCCAGACACAGGTGGACGATGCACGGACCGCCCTGCAGGCGGCGCTGGACGCTTTGCAGATGGCTTGGGGCGATATTGATGCCACCG
>ENA-UALL01000462-UALL01000462.1-human-gut-metagenome-genome-assembly--contig:-NODE-462-length-19990-cov-6.552195_pt1 | contig 19990 bp, 10 predicted proteins | sample MGYA00243699_ERZ654466 | MGnify/ENA primary metagenome ERZ654466 (study PRJEB26926, sample SAMN06164635) | human gut metagenome | biome: ENVO:00009003; feature: ENVO:2100002; material: ENVO:00002003...
GGGTCTCTTCTGCGGATGCACTGCTGATTTTGCAAGCCGCCACCCAGAAAATCGGCAGCGTGGTTCCGGAACTGGAGGCAAGCATCCAGGCTGACCCGATCACCTTCTGCAACCCCATCAATCTGAATTATATGTATTCCTATTCCATTGACATCGGCAATTACGAGATCACCGGAAGCAACCAATCACGGGAAGCAGCCGACCCGGCCGTGGTGATCTTTAACAATGAATATTACCTGTTTGCCTCTCACAACGACGGCTACTGGGTATCGGACGATTTGGCCGATTGGGAATTCATTGAGCTGGACACCGAAAAATTCCCCCAGTTCCGAAAATTCGCCCCTGCTACCTGCGTAGTGGGCGACACCCTGTATGTCACCTTCTCCGAAGGCGGCGCTCTGATGAAGACCACCAATCCCCGCGATCCGGACGCATGGGTGGAGGTTCGGGCCAACAACGACTGGGTGGACCCGGCGCTGTATTACGAGGAAGGCGACGAATATGTGTATGCCTTCACCGGCCTGAGCCCGGACGCTCCCATCCGGGGCTGCAGGCTCGACCCCGTGACCATGGAACGGGTCGGCGATTGGGTGGATCTGTTCAATTCGGACCAGGAAAACCACGGCTTTGAAGTGCCGGGCAACGACAACACCAACTATGGCAGCAGGCCGTATCTGGAGGGTGCCTGGTTAAATAAGTACAATGGCAAATATTACCTGACCTACGCCGTCCCCGGGACCGGAGACGCCAGTTATTGCGATGGATGCTATGTGGCGGACGATCCCCTGGGACCGTATGAATTCTGTGAAAACAGCCCCATCGTCTGGAAAGCCAGCGGATTTGCGGTGGGCGCCGGGCACGGCTGCCTGTTTGAAGACCTCAACGGCAACTGGTGGAAGGTGGACACCGTCTCCATCATGACGATCGGTTGGGAGCGCCGCCTGGCGATTTTCCCTGCCACCTTTGACGAGGACGGCGATCTGTTTACCAACACGACCTTTGGAGATTATCCCACCTACATCCCGACTGAATCGGAAGACCCCTTTAACACCCCCGGACCCGGCTGGAATTTGCTGTCCTATGACAAAGAGGCGACGGCTTCCTCCTCGCTGAAAGACACCCGCTTTGCCTTTGACGAAAGCATCCGTTCCTGGTGGAGCGCCGAGACCGGCGACACCGGCGAGTGGCTGCAGGTGGATTTAGGGAAACTGTATCCGGTCTGGTCGGTACAGGTGAATTTTGCCGATCAGGACATTGACCCGGATGTGTACGGACGGGACAACGATTTCCACTATGAATACCTGTTGGAATTCTCGCAGGACGGCCAGCACTGGTTCACCATGGCCGACCGGCGGGACAATACCAAGGATATGCCCCACGATTACATTGAATTTGCCGAGGAGGTCACCGCCCGGTACATCCGCATCACCAACACCGGGGAAATCCCCGCCGGCGGAAAATTCGCCATCAGCGGCCTGCGGGTCTTTGGCGAAGGCGGTGGAATGGCTCCGGCTGCTGTGAGCGATGTGCAGGTGACCCGATATACCGAAAACGAGCGGTCAGCCTCCATCTCCTGGCCCGCTGTCAAGGGCGCGCAGGGTTACATGGTGCATTTCGGTACCAAAGAAGGGGCGCTGCACAACCATTATCAGGTGATCGGCGACAACTTTGTCACCCTGAACTGCCTGAACAAAGGCGTAGACTATTATTTCCGGGTGGACGCCTACAACGAAAGCGGCGTTACCACCGGCACCACCGTGGTGAAAGCGCCATGGACACAGGAACCCGTGCACGATGAAGACCTGGTCCCGTCCGTTCCGCAGCCGGTGCAGCAGCAGGAGGGCTACACGGTATACGAAGCGGAAGACTCCCATTTTGGCAACACCCAACAGATCACGGGAGAGGAAGTCCGCGTTTACGATGACACCGGCGCATCGGGCAACAAAACGCTGCACAATCTGGAGCATCCGGGAGCCTTTTTTGAGTTTACAAATGTAGACGGTGGACCCGGAGGGGAGGCTACGCTGCTGTTTGGCTACATGAACGGCAACGCTGGCTCTCAATCCGAAATTTTTGTCAACGGAACCTCGATTGGCCTGCAAGACATTCCCGGAACCGGCGGATGGGACGCCGCACATTTGCGGATGATCGCCATCCCGCTGACCGGGCTCACCCCCGGCGCGACCAACACCATCCGGTTCGAGGGGGGCCATGACGGCTTCAATCCCGACTGGATCCAGGTGATTTATTCCTGATTGGCAGACTGTCCCAAATACAAAAGTCCGACTTTTCTGCGGGCCTTTTCCGCTCGAAAAAGGCCCGCATTCGGTCGATCTCCGTACCGCGTCATATTTTTGCCATGCGATTGTTTTAAGGAGGTACAATCCTATGCGACGATTAAAAAAAGTTCTTTCAGGCTTTTTGTGCTTAGCACTGGCTCTTCCCCTTCCGGCTCTGTCCGGATATGGTGCTTTGGCTCTGGAAAGCTCCATACAGGATCAATTGGCCTTCGCTTATGAAATTGGTTTGCTGCAAAGTTCCTCCGAAACCGCCCAATCTGAAATACCGGGACAAGGTTTGGCTCTTGTTTCCATTTCTTCCGAATCGCCTATCTCCATCGAAGGTCTGGATGCAGACAACCTGTATATCCTGTTTGACCTGCGGGTGACCCGCACCGACGGCGTCACGGGAGAAGGCTCGCTCAGCGCGATACAAAACGGCTGGTTCACGGTAAAATCCAGGCAGGACGGTGCCACTGCCGATGCTCTAAAATTTTCTTCTCCTGTCCAAAGCGGAATAGAAGATCCCAGCCGGCGTGTAGCCGGAGAATGGGTGGAAATGACGTATTCGCTGTCGGGATTGGATACGGCATCCATCACCAATATCACCGGCGTAGAAGTGGCTGATTATAACGACTTTCCTAAACAGAACCCACCTGTCAGCACCGGCATCCTCTACGAGGTGCGCAACACCCGCATTGTGGATATTTCCCGTGGAAAAGACGGCGCTTCCATGGAGGAATATGCCCGCCACCTGCGGGATGAATTGAAAAGTGAAATAGACGAGCCCATCGATGAATCCCTTTTCTCCGAGGCTTTGCTGAATGCCTATCAGGATGTACTCCGCCGGGCAGATGCGGTCTATTCTGACCCCACGTCTTCTATGGCCGCCGTTTTCGAAGCCACCGAAAGCATCCGTATGGCACGGCCGGAAACCGATGAAGAAATTTTGGAGCGGTTGGAAGCCAAAACTCACCTGTCGTTCGACCGTTCCCTGTTCACCGCCCAGTCGCTGGCCGCCTACGACGAGGTGTGCAGCTGGGCTGCAGAGCTGCAAAAAGGCCCGATGTCCCGGCACCAGGCACAGGACGCCATAGCGGCGCTGGATTCCGCTGTGGAGCAGCTTCAAACTGTTGTTGTTTCCGATATCATCTACGGCGATCTCGACCACCGGGAAGGTGTAACATCTGCCGATGCACTGCTGGCCTTACAGGCTGCCACCCAAAAGGTGGAACTGGACCTTGCCGGTCAAACGGCGGCAGATGTAGACGGACAAAGCGGCGTTACGGCGGCCGATGCGTTGCGGCTGCTGCAGTATGCCACACAGAAAATCGACCATGTGGTTCCGGAACTAAGCGCCGAGATCAATGAAGCGCCCATCACCTTTTGTAATCCCCTGAATCTCAATTATATGTATTCACGGGATTATTATCTGGAAGGAATTCCCGATCCGGACCCGGACAATCCCACCGGCTACCAATCCCGCGAGGCGGCCGATCCGGCTCTTGTGGTTTTTAAGGGGGAGTACTATCTGTTCGCCTCTCATAACGAGGGGTACTGGGTTTCCGATAATTTGATGGATTGGGAATATATTTTTATCGACGTAACCGAAAGCGAGGCATGTGCATCCTTTAAGCACTTTGCCCCTGCCACCTGTGTGGTCGGCGACACATTGTATCTGACCCACTCGCAAAACGGCGCCATGATCAAAACCACCAATCCGCGCGACCCGCATGCATGGGAGCTGGTCGGCTATCCGGACAACTGGAGCGACCCGGCCATGTATTACGACGATCCCGCAACCGGCGGCGACGGCTATGTCTACCTGTATCAGGGAAGCACGCCGGAAGCTACCCTGACCGTCTGTAAACTGGACCCGAACAACAATATGCAGAAGGTGGGAGTCAGTAAGCGCCTGTTCAAAACCGAACCCGACCGTCACGGCTGGGAAGTCCCGGGCGAAAACAACACCGATTACAGCGGCCTGTCCTATGTGGAAGGCGCCTGGATGAACAAATATAACGGCAAATATTATCTCACATACGGAGCCCCCACCACCAGCAACGCCATCTACGCCGACGGCTGCTATGTCGCCGATTCTCCTATGGGGCCATTCACCTACTGCGAAAACAGCCCGGTGGCATTCAAGCCTTCGGGATTTATGGTGGGGGCCGGGCATGGTTGCCTGTTTGAGGATTTGAATGGAAACTGGTGGAAGGTGGATTCCGTTGTAATCATGACCAAGGGCTGGGAGCGGCGCCTGGCTATCTATCCGGCAATGTTTGACGGCGAAGGGAACCTGTACACCAACACCGTGCGCAGCGATTATCCCACCTACGCTCCCACCACCTCCGAAGATCCCTTCTTTGCCACCGGACCGGACTGGAACCTGCTCTCTTATGGAAAACCGGTTACCGCCTCCTCGGCCTTGATCCCCGCTTCCTGTGCCGTGGATGAAAACATGCGCACCTGGTGGAACGCCGAGACCGGCGACGCCGGTGAGTGGCTGCAGGTTGACCTGGGCCGTTTGTATCCCATCTGGTCGGTGCAGGTAAACTTCGCCGATCAGGACATCCCAAACACTGTGTTTGGCCGCACTGAATCTTTCAGTCAGCGCTATTTGATGGAATTTTCGCAGGATGGGCAGCACTGGTATACGTTGGTGGACCGACAAAGCAACACCAAAGACATGCCCCACGATTACATTGAGTTTTCCAAGGCGGTCACCGCACGGTATATCCGCATCACCAACACAGGGCCCGTGCCCGGACATGGCAAATTTGCCATCAGCGGTCTGCGGGTTTTCGGTGAAGGCCAAGGAACATTGCCCGCGGCAGTCTCCAATTTTGAGGTTCAGCGCGATCCCGACGATGGCCGCAGCGCAACCCTGACCTGGCAAAAAGCCCCCGATGTGCAGGGATATATCGTCCGTTTCGGCACCCAGCCGGATGCCTTGTACAATCACTATCAGGTGATTGGCCAAGATTCTCTAACCATAAACAGCCTGAACAAAGGGGTCGACTACTATTTTTCGATTGACGCCTACAATGAAACCGGTACGACAGAAGGTACAACCGTGCTGCACGCTCCTGCGCCTCCCGAAAAGGAGCCCGATCCCTTAAAACCTGTCACCATTGCCTCCTTCCCCGATGTAAATGATGACTTGATGTTCCTGTACGGCTTTTGTTATCAACTGAACTGGACCGCTATGGAAACCGGTGTGGATTGTTCATCCGATACCTCTCCGAACGGAGCAAAAGAAGACTATTATCTGGATGCCACCGTGACCTTGACCGGTGTGGAGGGAGCCGAAGTGGATTTGGATAGTTTCGTATCCTCCTTTGGCGTGAACCTGCGTTCTTCCGACGGGAAGGAGACGGACCTGCTGATGAACTATTATATTGATATGCAGGATACCGGTACGTTTACCATTCATGTTCCTCTTGCGGAAATGAACCGCAAAGACATCGACTGGTCGGATGTGAAAGAGGTTTTTATGCTGTTTTATCTGGCTGACGATTACCGTTCTGAAGATGGCCAGCCCAGCCCATATGCTTCCATGCAGATAACCGATGTTAAAATTGTACAAATGGTGCCAGATGAGACTTCCGCCGCCGTTCCGTAACTAAATTAGCAGAAAAAGGGTTCATCCATCAGAGGATGAACCCTTTTTCATACCGCTTGGCGGCCAGCGGCCTGTTTCATATGCTTGTCGGTTGCCCGTCAAAATCCTGTTTATAAATGGTCTGCTGGATGTCGATATAAGGGCATGACAAAAACGGCTCCTAAAACCGCTGACTTTTGCTTTTACCAATGTCTTTTAGCATAAGGGAACGCCTCCACTGGCTGTAAGCCGCAGCAGTGGAGGCGCGAAATTCTCTTTCCTGCCCCCCGACAGGGGGGGTAAATGTCTGTTGATTTTTTAAAAAGAGCGTGTCCCCTTTTGGCTTAAATTTTTCCGGTGGCCATTTGCAGGATCAGCAGCGCATCCGCAGCGGTAACGCCAGATGTTCCGTCCACATCCGCCGCTTTTTCCTGGTCAGAGTTCAGCGTGATTTTTTGGGTAGCCGCCTGCAACGCCATCAGTGCGTCGGAGGATTCCACCCGGTCACTGCCGTCCACATCCCCGGGAAGAATGTCCGGTTCGGGGGTTGGCTCCGGCCCAGGCCACGGCTCATTCCCCGACACATCCAAAACGGTAATGTCGCTCAGCGTCATGGTAAAAGGACCTTCCTCGCCACCCATGCTGTCGATATACATACGAAACTGGGTCCAGTTTTCCCAATCAAAATCGCCGTCCCCCGGTTTGCCAAAGCCCTTGGAAATGTCCACCATGGGAAAATACAGCACATTTTCCCCGGCGTGGAACCCAAACTGCATGTCGTACACACTGTAGACAAATTCATTGGCATGGCCGTCCGTCTCGGGAGACTGCAGGCGGATCATGCCGGTGTTGAAGATCTCCTCATCCGGCTTTTCGCTGGGGTTGGTCAGGGTCACGGTGAACAACAGGTAAACCTGCGTCAGATCACGGCCGGTCAAATCAATCGGTTCATCCGCCTGAATGGTGCCGATATCCAGTGCGGAATGGCTTGCGGTCGCCGTCTTGCCCTCGCAGGAGAAGCGGCCAATCTCCTCCCCCAGTTCGCGGAAGGTCAAGCCACTTCGCGCATCCAGCAGCGCAGCCAATGCCTCCATCACCTGATCGGGGGTGGCCTCTATATCCGCTTCCACCAAGCGTGCCTGTTCCAAGGCAAGATGATAAGCCGCCAGAGACTCAGGCGTGTACAAATCCTCTCGGACCGGCTGGGAGATCGCGGCGGTCAGCTCACTTTTGTCCGCCAGCGGCCGCAGGCCGTTTATCTGAAACTCATACAGGGAATAGCCGTATTTTACCCCGTCGATTTCGGTGCGGCTGATCCCCTGCATGCGGACATACCGCGCCGTGACAGACAGGGGGATGGTTTCGGTCCCGCCGCTCCCCTGGCTGGTCTCGTAAACATCCTGAAAGCTTTCGCCATCCTCCGACACCTGGATTTTGTAGGCCTCGGCATAGGCGGCTTCCCACATCAGGGTAACAGAGGTTATCCGGCAGCTTTCGGTCAGGTCAATGGTAATAAAGGAATCGTCCTCCCCCTTTGACGCCCAACGGGTAGCCGGGTCACCGTCCACCGCATACTCTCCGATATATGCCTCATCATAAGAGGAGACGGTAACAGGACACTCCAGCGCCAGGTTTTCACCGGCAGCCTGCACCGGTATCCCCCCTGCCAGCAACAGTGCGGACAAGATACTGGCGATTCCTTTTTTTAATTTTTCATACATAAGCTGCCTCTCTCCTTTCCGTTTACGTTGTCAGTATTTCACACACAAAATGGAAAGTCAAGGCGATTTTTCTGTTTTTAACTGCCAAAGTCCAAATCCGTAATTTTCTGTCTGGTTTCCCTTTCAAATTGTCCAGAAACCGGGAGGTGATTTCTTTATAATGAGAGTAGCCCCATATTGTCCGTACCGGAAAGGAGTTTCGACCATGCTTTCATTTTTATTGCGCAACCGTGCGGCGCGTGCTTCGCTGTCGCTGGTAACCGCCGCTGTGCTGGCCATTTCCGCCGCGCCTCTCGTCTCTTCTCCCGTCCAGGCGGCGGAGGAAGAAGAGGCGCGCAACATCGCCTATATGCGGGCGGCTTACCACTCCTCTGCCTACGATTACAACCAGACCGCCCATCTGGTGACCGACGGTCTGTTTTCACAGCAGGATATCTGGACGCCCCTCTTCAGCGACCAAAACGCGGACAGCCCTGCAAACGAACAACCAGCCCAACTTTTCGACGGGGATGCGGCCACCAAATGGTTGACCCGCCAGCAGCAGGGATGGGTACAGCTTGCCTTCCCGGCCGGGGAAGCTTACGCGGCGGTGGAATACCAGATGGTTTCGGGCAACGACGCCCCCGAACGTGACCCGCAGGCCTGGACCGTGCAGGGGTCAAATGACGGGACCACCTTTGTGGACCTGGACCGGCAGACAGAACAAGATTTCACCGAGCGCGGCCAGACCAAAACCTATACTCTGAACGCTCCGGCTGCTTACCGGTATTACCGGCTGGTGGTGGAGCAAAACAGCGGCGACACCAACACGCAGCTGGCCGAATGGGATCTGCTGGACGAAAACGGCAAGACGCTTTTGCGCCATGAGCAGACGCAAACCTCCGATTTTATCAGTATGTGGCGCTCCGAAACCGATGGCGAGCAATGGGTCTATATTGATTTGGGCGGTGAAAGCGAGCTGAACAGCGTCACCCTCTATTGGAACATGATGGGATACGCCACCAAATACGCCATCCAGCTTTCGGATGATGCCCGCGAGTGGACAACGGTTTACACCGAGGAAAACGGCCAGGGCGGCGAAGAAACCTGTTCCTTCTCCCCCTCTACCGCCTCCTATGTCCGCCTGCTTTGCCAGGAATCCGACACGGATACCTACGCATTGACCGAAATGCAGGTATGGGGAAGCAACGATGTTTCCTACCAGCCGGATGAGCAGCCAGTCCCTGAAGCCGACGGCACCCAATATCTCACCGGCGGCAACTGGACCCTGCGGCGTGCTTCCCAGGTGGAGCAGACAGGCGAGGAACTCTCCACCGCTTCCTTTGACGACGAGCAGTGGCTGCCCGCTGTGGTACCGGGCACGGTCCTTACCTCTTATACCCGTGCCGGTGCTGTTCCGGATGCCAACGTCAGCGACAACCAACTTCAAATATCCGACAGTTATTTTACCGCCGATTTCTGGTACCGCAACCATTTCATCGTTCCTGCATCGCAGCAGGGACAGCGGGTACGGCTGAATTTTGACGCCATCAACTGGAAAGCCGACATCTACCTGAACGGGACATACATCGGCAAGATTGAAGGCGCTTTTATCCGCGGGCAATTTGACGTTACCGACTACATCCGGTTTGGGGAGGAAAATTACCTGGCGGTCTTCATCCACTGCAACGATACCCCCGGTGACGTCACCGAACAGACCTATGACAATGTCGGGCCGAACGGCGGCGCATTGGGAGCCGACGCCCCTACCATCCACGCCAGTGTGGGCTGGGACTGGGTGCCCACCATCCGGGGCCGCAACATCGGCATTTATGAGGATGTTTACCTGACCTATTCGCAAAACGTGGTGGTACAGGACCCCTGGGTCATCACCGACCTGGACCTGGAATCAGGCGACTTTTCAACGGCGGAGCTGACGGTGAAGACCAACCTGATCAACCCGACCGATCAGCCGGTCACCGTGACGGTCGAGGGGGAAATTTCGCCCAGTGGGTTGACCTTTACCAGCGAACCGGTGCCGCTGCAAGCGGGCGAGACCCTTTCCAATATTGAAATTGCCCGTCTCACGATGTCCGATCCCCGCCTGTGGTGGCCCAACACCTATGGTGAGCAGTTCCTGTATACCTGTGATATACGGGTACGGGATGGGGATACCGTATCGGATGAAGAAAGCTTTTCCTTTGGGGTGCGCGAATACTCCTACGATACCAACAACAACATGAAGCTGTTCTGCAATGGGGTGCACATCATCTGCCGGGGTGGCAACTGGGGAATGGACGATTCCAACCTGGCCGCCACGCCGGAGGATTATGAGATCAAGATTCGTTTTCACCATGACCTGAACTTCACCATGATCCGCAACTGGGTGGGAATGACCAACCACCGCGCGTTTTATGAGGCCTGCGACAAATACGGGATCATGGTGTGGGATGATTTCTGGCTGGCCAATCCAGGCGACGGACCTAACCCAAATGATGAAGAGATGTTTATCCGCAATGCCCGCGACAAGGTGTCCCGCAACCGCAGCCACCCATCGGTTGTGATGTACTGCGGCCGCAACGAGGGGTATCCGCCCGAAACCCTGGACGAAGCCTTTGCCGAGATGACCGAGGAGCTGGACGGCACCCGGGTGTACATCTCCCACTCGGCAGCCGATTCGGTGGGGGGCGGCGGGCCATATGGCGTGCAAAGCCCCAAATGGTATTTCACCCACACCTATGAACGGTTGCAGAGCGAACGGGGATTGCCCAACATTCCCACCTACGAAAGCATGCTGCGCATGCTCACCGAGGAACACGCCTGGCCCATCGACGACGTGTGGGGCCTGCACGATTATTGCCGTTACGGTGCGCAGGGGGTGGAATTCTACAACCAGTACATGGAAACATCCTACGGCACCCCCGACAGTTTGGAGGAGTTTGTGCGTTACGCGCAGATGATCAACTACGAGGCGCATAAAGCCATGTTTGAAGCCGTTTACGCCTGCGAAAGCGACGGGGTGCTGATGTGGATGAGCCAGTCGGCCTGGCCGTCTATGGTGTGGCAGACCTACGATTACTATTACGATACCAACGCCGGTTATTTCGCTATCAAAAAGGCCAACCAACCGGTCAACGCCATTTACAATGCCGACACCAATTATATTGTGCTGTCCAACGCAACCGGCCAGGACCTGACCGGGCTGACCACCACACTGGAAATTTACGATTTTAACGGTGAAAAGCTCACCACACAGCGCAGCACAAACGATATCGGGGCGGATTCCATTGTTCAGCTGATGCATGTACCGGTCTATGCCGGGACCACAGCCATCCAGTTCATCAAAACATCCGTCACCGACCGGGACGGCAATCTGCTTGCCGACAACTTTTACTGGAGCAACCGTCTGGATTCGATGAATTACAAACAGCTCGATGAGCTAAAAGAGGTTTCCCTTTCCCCAAAAGTACAAAGCGCTTCCTGTGTGGAAGGCGTCTGCAACTATACGGTAGAAGTGACCAACGACAGCGATACTCCCGCTCTGATGATCCGCCTGAAAGCCCAGAACTCTGAAGGGGAACAGGTTTTGCCGGTCTTCTGGGAGGACAACTATTTCTCTCTGATGCCGGGCGAAAGCAAAACGGTCTCTCTGGAATTCGCTGCCAAAAATCTGAACGGAGGCATCCCCGCCCTGTCGGTGGAAGGGTTCAACATCATCCCTCAGGATATCGACACCCCTTCCCCCACCCAGTCGCCGGGAGATGTGAACCAGGACGGCGATGTAACCGCGCAGGACGCGCTGATGGCCCTGCAGGCCGCCACCGGGAAAATTCAACTGACCGGCGCGGCTCTGGACGCTGCCAATGTTGACCGCAAAGATGCCGTCACCTCTTCGGATGCACTGCTGATTTTGCAGGTTGCGACCAAAAAAATCTCTGCTTTCTCCTTTTAATTCTCCTTTTTCCAACATGCAGCCGGACCGGACGTCGCATGACGTCCGGTCCGGCTGTTTATATGATTACATATTGCGAAACTGACTGCGGTACTGGCGGGGCGTCATGCCGCAGATCTCCTGAAACGCGCGATTAAAGGTGCGGGGCGTTTCATATCCGCATTCATACAAAATATCGGTGATGGATTGATCGGTGTTGCGCAGCAGGTCGCGCGCCACCTCCACCCGCATAAAATGCAGATACTGGTGGAAGGTCATATGCAGTTTTTGGGTAAAGACCCGCGACAGGTAGTTCTTGCTGACGCACAACTCCTGTGCCGTGCTTTCCACCGTGATGGGACGCCGGAAATTTTCGGAAACAAAGGCAAGGGCCTGATAGGTGATCTCCTGATAACGGGTATCATCCCGACGGGGATCCATGCAACTCCATGTGCAGGCCAACACGATCTGAAGATAAGACTTGGCAATGGACGGATGGAAATGATCCCGCTGCAGCAGCAGGCGTTCCAGCGCGATATAGGCATCCTCCGGCATTTGCGACTTGTCCACGAACGGGGTCACAGGGACACAGGCATTCATTTTGTCGGCATAATCCCCCGCCATTCGCCGGTTGACGATATAAAACACCACATCCACATCCCGCTCAAAGCCGGGCGCTATCCTGTAGCTGTGAATACAGTTGGGGAAAGCCACCGCAAAATCCCCTTCGGTCATGGTGCGGGTCTGTGAATTGATGGAAACCTGTACTCCACCCTTGCGCACATAAATCAGTTCAATTTGGGAGTGCAGATGAGGCGGCCAATCCAGCGGTTCCAGCCACCGGTTGACATGGAAGTCCTTAACCGCCGTTTCCAGATAGGGCGCCATATCGTAATAGGGCAACACGGCAAAGCCTCCTTTCGGCAAAAGGACCCTATCTTGTCCTTACAAAAGATATGATAGCACATGTTCTGTCCATTTTCAAGATTATCTACCATTATCGGGCTTAAAAGAGATTACATTTTGTCTATTATTCACGGCAAAATGGCTTGTATGCCAAACGCCCAACTTTTATAATGAGAAAAAGACTTCCAGACAAATTGTAAATCCATTCAGAAAGGAACGATTGCCATGAAACATTTCCCTGTGGCTGTCCAGCTGTACTCCATCCGTGACGATATGGCGGCCGACTTTGAAGGAAGCCTTCGGGCGGTTAAGGAGATGGGATATGACGGAGTGGAGTTTGCCGGTCTGTACGGGCATTCCCCGGCGGAGGTCCGGGCCCTGTGCGAAAAGTACAGTCTAACTCCCATTTCGGCCCATGTTGCCTACGACGAAATGATGGCCCATCCGCAGCAAACTATGGCCGATTACGCAGCTGTCGGCTGTCGATATATCGCCATTCCCTACCTCACAGAGGAGTATCGTCCCGGGGCCTCCCGTTATCCGGAACTGGTGGAAAATGTCCGCATGCTGGGCAAGGTGGCAAAAGAAAACGGGCTGACTCTGCTCTATCACAACCACGATTTTGAATTCCAGAAAATCGATGGAATTTATGCCCTCGACAAGTTGTATGCCGATGTTCCGGCTGACCTGCTCCAAACCCAGCTGGATGCCTGCTGGGTCAACGTGGGGGGTGAAGACCCCGCCGCTTACCTGCGCCGGTATACCGGCCGGGCGCCTACCGTGCATCTCAAGGATTTTGTGATGCCAGGCAAAAAGCCGCAGAACATGTACCACTTGATCGGGATCGATGACGACCAGCCCAGCGAAGTATCCGGGTTTGAATACCGCCCCCTCGGCATGGGCGCGCAGGACATGCCCGCGCTTTTGCAAGCCTGCGAAGACGCCGGAGCCGAATGGGTAATCGTGGAGCAGGACGATCCTTGCCTTGGCAAAACGCCCATGGAATGCATCCGCCTGAGCGCCGAGTACATGCAGTCCATTCAATAATTTCGGCCAGATGGCCATATCATGAGATAATAAAGGAGGAAATTTCCCATGTCAAACCAAAAGTTGAAAGTGGGTATCATCGGCACCGGATGGATCGCCGAATCCCACGTCCAAAGTCTCAAACGTATGCCCGATGTGGAAATCACCGCCATGGCCGATCTGATAGACGGCAAAGCCGGGCAGTTCTGTCAGCGCTTCGGTGTGGAAGGGGCCCGGCTTTATAAAACCCACAAGGACATGATCGATGCCGAAGATCTGGATGCGGTATGCGTGTGCACCTACAACCAGACCCATCGCGAGTGCACCGTGTACGCTTTGGAACACGGCCTGCATGTGCTGCTTGAAAAGCCCATGTGCGTCACCACCGAGGAAGCACTCGACATCATCCGCGCCGAAAAGAAAAGCGGAAAGGTGCTGTCCATCGGTTTTCAGCCTCGGATGGACGAGAACATGAAGCTCATCAAAAAAATCGTGGAATCGGGCGAGCTTGGAAAGGTTTACTATATCCAGACCGGCGGCGGACGGCGGCGGGGAATCCCCAACAGCACTTTTATTGAGCAGAAAACCGCCGGTATCGGCGCGGTGGGCGACATCGGCTGTTATGCGCTGGATATGGTGCTCAACGCGGTGGGCAATCCCAAACCTCTCACGGTGTCCGGCTACACCTCTCACTATTTCGGCAGCAATCCCCGCTACAACAATCCGGCCGACGCGGCCCGGTTTGACGTGGACGATTTCGCTGCTGCCTTCGTCCGCCTGGAGGGGGATATTGTGCTGGACTTCCGCATTTCCTGGGCCATGCATATGGACACCCCCGGCGATACCATCCTTCTCGGGACCGAAGGCGGGCTGCGCATTCCCTCCACCGAGTGCTGGAACGGTTCGGTGGGCGGCCCGATGACGCTGTATAAAGATGTGGCCGGAAAACAGACCCAGACCACCATCCCCCTGTGCAGCAATGAAGGGGAATGGACGGATATTTTTGACCGCAAGGTGCGCTCTTTCCTCGACGCCATCCAGCAGGGCGGCCCGGCCCCTGTTCCCTCTTCCCAGATTCTCTACAACCAGGCCATCATCGATGCGATCGTGCAATCGGCAAAGCAGGGACGCGAGGTTTTGATCGATCTGCCGGATTACGACGCCATCTGAAACCGGAAGGGATGGTGATTTTATGAGTTCGCATGCCAAAACAGGCGTGGCGGTGATCGGATACGGCGGGATGGGCTCCTGGCACACCCGCACCCTGGCTGAGATACCCGTATGCCATCTCAAGGGGGTATACGATATTGACCCTCAACGAGCACGAGTTGCCCGCGAGAACGGCTTGTATGCCTACCCGTCCTTTGAAGCGGTTTTGCAGGACCCGGAGGTGTCCCTTGTCACGGTGGCCATTCCCAACGACCAGCACCGCGACGTATGCATCCGCGCCATGCAGGCCGGAAAACATGTGGTTTGTGAAAAGCCGGTTGCCCTAAACAGCGAAGAGCTTCAGGATATGATCGACGCTTCCAAGCAGTGCGGCGTTGTTTTCACCGTTCACCAGAACCGGCGGTGGGACGAAGATTTCCTAACCATGAAAAAGATTTTTGATGACAACACCCTGGGCCGCGTGTTTCGCATTGAATCCCGTGTGCATGGCTCCCGTGGAATCCCCGGCGACTGGCGCAACCAAAAGAAGCATGGCGGCGGCATGGTGCTGGACTGGGGCGTCCATCTTCTCGACCAGATGACCCAAATGATGGGTTCTCGCCGGATCACGTCAATCTACGCCACCCTGTCCCATGTCACCAATGATGAGGTGGACGACGGGTTTACCGCCATCCTCGAATTTGAAGGGGACATAGAATGGGTGGTGGAAGTGGGAACCAGCCACTTCATCTCCCTGCCCCGCTGGTACATGCTGGGGGAAAACGGGTCGGCCGTTATCCGGGACTGGCAGTTAAACGGGCAGATCACCATGGTTTCCGATTGGGAAAACCGGGATGCGGTGCCTGTGGTCACAGCCGCCGGGCTGACCAAAACCATGGCTCCCCGCTCGGATGACACCATCCGCACCTATCCCCTTCCCCATGTGGAGTCAGACATCCATGATTTTTACCGCAACGTGGTGCGGGCCATAAACGGGGAAGAACCGGCCCTCATCCGGCAGGACGAGCTGCAGCGGGTCATGCGGATCATGGAAGCCATCTTTGCCTCGGCGCAGAGCGGACAGGCCGTCCATCCCGAAGTCTGAACCGTCCCCATCCATTGCCCGGCAACCAGTCCATAAAATGCCGGAGAACATGCAAAAAGCACAGACTGTGGAATTGCTTTCCACCAGTCTGTGCTTTTTCTTCTTATGCTATTGTGCCGTGTCCGCCCGGCGACGTGCCGGCAGCGTTTTGCGGGTCATTCCCCCTGCCCGAGCAGAACATCCGCCTCCTGCTGGGTGATCACATCGCAGTCGATCATCCGGTCGAGGACCTGCGCCATACGCTGCTGCGCCAACTGCGGATTGGTGTCCGGCGAATAAACGGAGGGGGCGTTGGGAAGCCCCGCCAGCATCACCGCTTCATAATCGCTGAGCTCTTGCGGGTCCTTGCCGTAGTAGCCCTGAGCCGCATCGTGGATGCCGTAATAGCCGCTGCCGAAATAAATGGTGTTGACGTACAACTCAAAAATTTCCTCTTTATCGCAAAGCGATTCCAAGGCAAAAGCGGCAAAGACTTCGGCAAATTTTCTCTCCAGCTTTTTCTCCTGGGTGAAATAGAGGTTTTTCATCACCTGCTGGGTGATGGTGCTGCCCCCTTCGGCAAAAGACAAGGTGCAAATGTCGTTCCAGAGCGCCCGGCCGATGGCGATGGGATCGATCCCGTTATGGTCCCAAAAACGGTGATCCTCTACCGAGATCACGGCATCCACATAGATATCGGGAAGCTCGTCAAAGGTGGTGAACCCCTCCATCTGGCGGATTTCCTCCACCTTTTGCGCAAGAGGCTCCTTTTCCACTGCATCCTTATACAGGTTGTATCCCTGCACCGTAAATACAATACCGGCGATCAGTGCCGCACAGGCGCCGATGGCCAAAACAGCCAGCAACCCCTTGGCGATATATTTCATGATGCGCAAGAACAGCCCTCCTTTCGGCTGCAACAGTCACTCAACCCGGCCGGGCCGCTGAAAAAGCCGCTCCGGCCGGGACGGGCCCTCCTTTTTACTGTCACCCCAGTATACCATGTTTTTTGTCGAATTCAAAGGGAAAAAGACGGTATTTATGGCGCATCCTCCCTGTTGCTGCCGCTGACAATGGAATAATACGCCCGGGATGTGATGCGGTAAACCAACACATAAAACAGGGCAAAAATCAGATAACAGATCACCGTTACCAGGATCAAAAGCCGCTGGTTGGCGAGGCCGAACAGCACCAGCATTTTGTAGATCAGCGGGAAGGCAAAGGCCAGATGCACACCGGCGGTCAGCAGGGGCAGGAAAAAGACGGTCAACACCTGGGAATTGATGCTTTTTTTGATCTCTTTTTTGCTCATACCCACCTTTTGCATAATCTCAAACCGGGATTGATCCTCATACCCTTCCGAAACCTGCTTATAATAGATAATCAGCACAGCCGCAAAAACAAAGACGATCCCCAGCAGGATTCCCAAAAAGAAGAGTCCTCCGTAAAGGCCGTAAAATCCGGCGCGTTCGTTCGCCCTCCCTTCGCACAGGATATGGATGTACTGTCCTTCCTCAGGCGCCGCGAGCGGGGTCAGCCTGGGTTCCAACTTCTGCTGCAGGGCGATCTGCGCCTCCTCGTCTCCGCTCAGGTCAAAGCCGTAATACCAGTGCAGCTGGACGATATCCTGTCCGGCGTTTTGAGCCAGCAGCGGCTCCACCGTTTTATCAAAATCCGCCACGAACAGGCACATGGAGGGGATCACTTGCATAGCGTCGGCGCCGTTGGAGACGAATTTTGGCACCTGCTTTTTAATGGTCAGCGTCTGCTTTCCATCTATGGCGATGGTATCCTGCGTATATTGCCCCATCTTGGTGGTGTACAGGAGTGCCTCGTTTTCGGCCAGGGTCTCCTCCGCCCCCATCATACGGTTATAGTCCTCCAACGGCACAATGAATATCTGCCACACATTGGCATAACTATCCATCTGAAAGGTATACAGCTGGGAGGCATCTGTCTGGATTTGCCCATCGGCTACATAGCCGGCAAAAGACGCTACACGGTAGTCCATCACATGGGAAAGCGTCTGTCCGTCCTCCTCCACCGTTTGCCGGGAAAGCTGGCGTACCGGGTCGGTGTTGGGTGTTTTTAGCAGCGTCAAATCGCTGACAATCGTGTCCAGATTGATGTGACGGGGATAGCGGGCGTTCAGGCTGTCCTCCGTGCCGACAAACAGGCAGACGGTGGAGGAAACCATCACCAGCACCATGGTGCACAGGATGCAGATAGAAGCCAGTCCCGCGCCGTTGCGCTTCATCCGGTAAACCATGGAAGAAACCGACACAAAGTGGTTGGTCTTGTAATAATAGCGTTTATTTTTCTGGAGAATCCGGCAAACCGCGACCGATCCGGCAATAAACAACAGATAGGTGGCGATGATCACCATCACCACGGCCACAAAAAACCAGACCAGGGCGGTGACCGGGTCCTCGATGGTGACGGCCAGGTAATAGGCGGCCGCCAGAATCAGCACGCCTAAGAGGGCCACAATCCAGTTGGCACGGGGCGGCCGTTCCCCCGCGCTTTCGCTGTGCAACAGTTCAATGGGATTCGTCAAATGGATCTGGCGCAGCGTGTTGAGAAAGATCAGGAGAAAAATCACACAAAACAGCAGCACCGTATTCCAGATGGAGGCGGGGGCCACGCTCATGGAAAAGGTGACCTCACCGTCCAGCAGGTTCACCATTCCCAGCTCCGCCAGCTTGGAAAACACGATCCCCGCTACAAGACCGGACCCCAGAGAAATCAGCGTGATAATGACGCTTTCCCACAACAGCACCAGGGCGATGTGCCGTTTCCCCATGCCCAGGATATTGTAAAGTCCGAACTCCTTTTTCCTGCGGCGGATGAGAAAAGAGTTGGTATAAAACAGAAAGATCAGGGAAAAAACACCGATCACGCCATAGCCCACGCTCAGCATGCTCTGCATGGTATCACCGCCCCGCATGCTTTGCAAAACATCGCTGCTGCTGAGGAAGGAAACGATGTAAAACATCATCACCATACCGATGCAGGTCAGGATATAGGGCGTATACAGCTTTTTGTTTTTGCATATTCCGGTCCAGGCGAGCTTGGGATAAAAGCCTTTCTTTTTCATCTTGCATCACCGCCTGTCGCCAAAACCGTCAGGGTATCCGCTATCTTTTGGTACAGCTGTTCGTCTGTGCTGGAACCCCGGTAGATTTGGTGAAACACTTCCCCATCCCGGATAAAGAGCACCCGTCCGGCATGGCTGGCCGCCCGCACGGAGTGGGTCACCATCAGGATGGTCTGCCCGCTCTGGTTTATCCGGCAAAAAAGGCGCAGCAGCTCATCGGCAGAACGGGAATCCAGCGCACCGGTAGGCTCGTCCGCCAAAATCAGCCGGGGACCGGTGATCAGCGCCCGCGCCACAGCTGCCCGCTGCTTTTGCCCGCCCGATACCTCGTAGGGATACTTTTTCAGGATATCCGCAATACCAAGCTGTTCGGCAATCGGCTCCAGCCGCTGCTTCATATCCGCGTAGGATTTTCCCGCCAGCACCAGGGGCAGGTAGATGTTGTCCTCCAGCGAAAAGGTGTCCAGCAGATTGAAATCCTGAAACACAAATCCCAGATAGTCCCGCCGGAACCGGGCGATGTCCGCCTCCCGGATGCCGGACATATCCGTCCCGTCCAGCCGCACACTTCCCGTCGTGAGTTTATCCAGCGCGGCCAAAATATTCAGCAGAGTGGTTTTGCCCGAGCCGGATTCCCCCATGATCGCGACAAATTCCCCCTCCTCCACACAAAAGGTCACATTTTTTAAAGCTTCCACCTTATTGCCACCCAACCGGGTGGTGTAAATCTTTCTCAGACCATTCACATCCAGAATGCTCATACAGACCGCCTCCTTATCAGCTTTCGGCCTTATTGTAGCAAAAAAGGGAAATGGGCCGCCATCGAAACGGCTTACATTTCCCCTGTCAAATCTTACACTTCGGTAAGGAATCTATTCCATCTTCAGCTTTTTGCGCTCCAGCCGCAGGCGGATCACCGTACCGCTATCCGGTGAAGAATTTGCTGTAATGGTGTGACCGAGATTTTGGCAGATCCTCCGGCACAAGTACAGGCCGATGCCACTGGCCTTTTTGTCCCGGCGGCCGTTGTAGCCGGTATAGCCTTTTTCAAAAATACGGGGCAGGTCTTCCGGTGCAATGCCGATACCGGTATCCCGGATGCAAAGGGTGAGAGGCTTTTCCAGATCAATGGTGACGCTGCCGCCCGGCGGCGTATATTTCAGCGCCTGTCTCTTATACACATCTGACGCTGCCGACGATAAGGCTCGTGTAGA
>ENA-UALL01000464-UALL01000464.1-human-gut-metagenome-genome-assembly--contig:-NODE-464-length-19902-cov-5.773669_pt1 | contig 19902 bp, 19 predicted proteins | sample MGYA00243699_ERZ654466 | MGnify/ENA primary metagenome ERZ654466 (study PRJEB26926, sample SAMN06164635) | human gut metagenome | biome: ENVO:00009003; feature: ENVO:2100002; material: ENVO:00002003...
CTCAGGAGTCTCGTGGGCTCGGAGATGTGTATAAGAGACAGGTAACCCACCCGTTTGCCGGTGGGAACAGACTGATAGCGAAATACCTGAAAGGGATAGTCGTCCTGCACGTTCTTGTATCGTGGAGTCACCACCGTAACCTGTGCGTGGTTCTTTTGCAGATATTCGGCATAATTTTTTACGGTCTGTGCCACCCCGTCGATCATGGGGGGGAAAGAATCGTTGAACAGCCCGATTTTCATAAGAAGTTTCCATCCTTCCTCTTATCTTGTACAACCTCTTGCCTTATTGCCATCATACTATGAACATCTGGCTGTTGCAAGCAAAAAAGCCTTTTGGGGAAAAGAAATTTTTTCTTTTTCTCCTTTTTCCCTTTTCAGAAGAGGGAAAATACAGTATAATATAAGAACGGAATTTTAAATTCGGGAGGGTGCGCAATGAGTCATGTAGCCTTTACCGTGCCTCTGTCCAAAATTATTGATGAGCTGGCTCTGGAGGTTATTTATACGCCGAACGACCCTAAAGAACGGCTGGTGGTTTCTCCTGATCTGAACCGTCCGGGCCTGGCTTTGAGCGGCTTTTTGGATTACTTTGACCATGACCGCATCCAGATGCTGGGTAAAAGCGAATATGGCTTTTTAGAGGATCTGGACGAAGCTACCCGCAGCAACCGGGTGGATGAATGGCTCAGTCAAAAGCCCCCGGCCGTTATTATCACCCGTTCGCAGGATGTGCTGCCTGAGATTGAAAACGGTTGCCGCCGGTATGAGATCCCGCTTCTGCGTTCTGCCGACACGACATCCAGCTCCATGGCGGCGCTGATTGCTTTCCTAAATGTTCAGCTGGCCCCGCGCATCACCCGTCACGGTGTGCTGGTGGAGGTATACGGCGAAGGAATTTTGCTTATTGGCGACAGCGGTGTTGGAAAAAGTGAGACGGCCATTGAGCTGATTAAACGGGGACATCGTTTGATTGCGGATGATGCCGTGGAGATACGCCGGGTATCTGCCAAAACACTGGTGGGCACGGCTCCGGACAATATCCGGCATTTTATTGAGTTGCGCGGAGTGGGCATCATCAACGCCCGGCGTATTTTTGGCATGGGTTCTGTTAAGATCACCGAAAAGATTGACATGGTCATCGAACTCGAACCATGGGACAACAACAAGATTTATGACCGGATGGGGCTGGAAAACGAATATGCCGAGATTTTGGGTATTCAGGTTACCAAAATGACCATCCCGGTAAAGCCGGGACGCAACCTGGCCATCATCATCGAGGTGGCGGCGATGAATAACCGTCACCGCAAGATGGGGTACAACGCGGCCAAGGAATTGATGCACAACCTGGGGATGGATGTTGATCCTCCGGTATTGCAGGACGACGAGTGGAATAAATATTAGAAATGGAATAGATTTGCAAAAGGGAAGTTATAAATATGATAGCCTCAATTGTTGCGGATTTTCATTGTCACACTTTGGCCTCTACCCACGCCTACAGCACGGTTACGGAACTGGCGGAGGAAGCAGCGCGCAAGGGAATGCTGGCGGTGGCCTGCACCGACCACTCTGTAAAAATGCCGGATGCCCCGCATATCTGGCACTTTCGCAATCTCTGCCAGCTGCCTCCCCGTATAAACGGTGTGCGGGTGCTGCACGGGGTGGAAGCCAATGTGATGGACTTTGAAGGCCATTTGGATATGGAGGATGCCGACCTTGAAGAATTGGATATCGTTGTCGCGTCCATGCACCGGGAGGTGATGCCTCATGGTACGGTGGAGGAGATGACGGCCGCATGGACGGCTATTGCTCAAAATCCGTTGGTGGACATCATCGGGCATTCCGGCGATCCGTGGTATGCTTATGACTACGATACCCTTATTCCGCTTTTTGGAAAGAATGGCAAGGTGGTAGAGATCAACGAAAACACCTTCGTTGTCCGCCGTCAGTCGCTGGAGAACTGCCGGAAAATCGCATTGCTTTGCAAAAAGTACGGTGTGCGCATCGCGATAGATTCGGACGCCCATTATCACGCGTCTGTCGGGCATGTGCCGCATTGCCTTGCCATGCTGGCGGAAGTGGATTTCCCCCCGGAGCTGATTGTCAACGGCAGCCGGGAAGCCTTTGAAAAATTTATGGATGAAAAGCATATTTCGCTTTAAGATAAGGAGAGAGGACCGTATGATTCGAGTAGGTATTGATTTGGGTGGCACCAATATAGTGGCCGGTGTGGTGGATGACCATTACACCATTCTGGCCACTGCCAAACGCAAAACCAACCTTCCCCGCCCGGCAGACGACATCATAGCCGATATGGCCGCAGTGGCCAAGGAGGCGGTGGAAAAAGCCAATATGACCATGCAGGAAGTGCGGTATATCGGCGTGGGCTGCCCTGGCACCTGTAACCAAGAGACCGGTATTGTGGAATATTCCAATAATCTTCGTTTTGACAAAGTGCCTTTGAAAGCAAAATTAGAGGAACTGACCGGAAAACCGGTTTACGTGGAAAACGACGCGAATGCTGCCGCCTTGGGCGAGGCCTTGGCCGGTGCGGGAAAAGGCGCCAAAAGCTGTGTGTGTATTACCCTGGGCACCGGTGTGGGCAGCGGCGTTGTGCTGGACGGAAAGGTGTACGACGGATTTAACTTTGCAGCGGCTGAAATCGGTCATACGGTGATCGTGGTGGACGGAGAGCCCTGCACCTGTGGCCGTCATGGCTGCTGGGAAGCTTACGCATCCGCCACTGCGCTGGTTCGTCAGACCAAAGCCGCCATGCAGGAGCATCCGGACAGCCAGATGCACAATGTGGCCCGCGAACAGGGGCGTGTAAACGGCCGTACAGCTTTTGATGCGATGCGCAGGGGAGACGCCGCCGCCAAGCAGGTAGTGGACACCTATATCCGCTATATTGCGTGTGGATTGGCCAATGTTGTGAATATTTTTCAGCCAGAGGTTCTTTGCATCGGCGGGGGCATCTGCAACGAAGGGGATACGCTGCTTATCCCGCTGAAAGAAATGCTGGAGCAGGAACGCTACAGCAAATACAGTGAGCGGCAGACCCGGCTGTGTGTGGCGACGCTTGCAAACGATGCGGGTATCATCGGCGCCGCATTTTTGGGAGACGAATGATGCAAATAAAGGGATAAGGGGGAACTGGGGTGTACTTAGAGCCCGAAACACTGGATATGTTCCGGCAGAAGGGATGCCGTGTCACAGAACAGGCCCCCATGGCAGAATACACCACCTTTCACATCGGCGGCCCGGCTGATTACTATGTGACGGCGCCGACCCAGCAGGCGGTTTGCAGTGTGCTGAATGTGTGCCGGGAGCGGGATATACCGCTGATGCTGATCGGGAAAGGCTCCAATCTGCTGGTATCGGACGAGGGGATTGAGGGAGTGGTTCTGCGGCTGGATTCAACAGTGCAGCCCATCCAATGCGATGAAAACACCGGACGGCTCACCGCGTTTTGCGGCGCTTCACTGGCCCGTGTCTGCCGCGAAGCCTGTGAACACGGACTGACCGGGTTGGAATTTGCCTACGGGATTCCCGGCAGCGTGGGTGGAAGCATATATATGAATGCCGGCGCTTACGGAGGACAGATTGCGGACATTCTTCACAGCGTTACGCTGCTGTCGCCCGACACCGGCCGGCTGCGCACCCTGCCGGTGGAAGACTTACAGCTGAATTATCGACACAGTCTGCTGATGGATTCAGGAGAAATTGCTGTGACAGCTGTCTTCCAGCTTACATCCGGCACACGGGATAAAATCGCGGCGCGTATGGAAGAACTCATGAACAAAAGGCGTTCCAAACAGCCTTTGGAGTATCCCAGCGCCGGAAGCTTTTTCAAACGGCCCCAAGGGTATTTTGCAGCGGCTTTGATCGATGAATGCGGTCTGAAAGGCTTTTCGGTGGGGGATGCACAGGTGAGTGAAAAGCACGCGGGTTTTGTCATCAACCGCGGGCATGCGTCCTGCCGGGATATGATCGCCCTCAAACGTGAGGTTTGCAGACGTGTTTGGGAACGGTTCCAGGTAAAACTGGAGCCGGAAGTGGCCCTGACCGGGCGCAATGTCAGTTGGTAGGAAAGGAGCACAGACCAAATGGAAGTGGTGATTGTCACCGGGATGTCCGGAGCCGGAAAATCCCGCGCCGTCAATGCGCTGGAAGACATCGGGTTTTATTGTGTGGATAATCTGCCGCCCAAGCTGGTGCCTAAATTTGCGGAGCTGTGCATGCAGTCCCAGGACCGCATATCCCGCATTGCGATTGTCCTGGATATACGGGGCGGGCAGTGGTTTGACCGTCTTTCCGAAAGCCTGCAGGAGCTGCGGGAGCAATGCGGAGGATATAAGATCCTGTTTCTTGAATGCGATACGCAGGTGCTCAAACGCCGGTATAAAGAAACCCGCCGCCGCCATCCCATCGCGGTGGAAACCGGCTGCTCTCTTTCGGAAGCGCTTGAAAAGGAGCGGGAAACGCTCCAGCCTCTCCGGCTGAGGACGGATTACCTGATCGATACCACGCATTTGTCCTGCGCACAGCTCAAAGAAAGCATTGTCAGCCTCTTTTTGGGCAACACCGAAGAAGGAATGACCATTACCTGCATGTCCTTCGGCTTTAAATACGGCTATCCCGAAGAGGCCGACCTGGTGATGGATGTGCGCTGCTTTACCAATCCCTATTATGTGGACGAGCTGCGCAACAAGACCGGGTTGGATAAAGAGGTGCGGGACTATGTGCTTCAGGATGACCATGTGCAGGGATTTCAAAAGCGGCTGTATGATCTGATCGAATATTTGCTGCCGCTGTACCGCAATGAGGGGAAAAGCCAATTGGTGATCGCCATCGGTTGCACCGGAGGAAAGCACCGGTCGGTGACGATAGCGGAAGATCTGTTTGAACATCTGCGCGACCAGGGACTGCGCACGGTCGTTCGCCACCGGGATATTCGCAAGCTGTAGGAGGCGAAGCGCATTGTCATTTTCTTCCGACGTAAAACGGGAGCTGTGCGAGACGTTGCCGGAAAAGCCATGCTGCCGCAAGGCACAGCTCTATGGAATGCTGGAGGCGGGGCGTTCTTTTTCCGCCAGGAAAATTTCCCTGCAGACAGAGAACGATTTTGTAGCGGCGTGTTATACCCGGCTGTTAAGGGAGATTGCCGGGGTGGACACGCTTTGTTCGGATTCGCCCGGAAAGGAAAACAAGTTCCACACGCTGACCGTCCCGGACGAACAGTGCCGGTCCGTTTGGGAGTTGTTCGGACATGATCCTTCGGCATACGCCGTGCGCCTGAACCGAGCCAATTTTGAATGCGATGACTGTGGACCGGCTTACCTGCGCGGCATTTTTTTGACCTGTGGGGCCATGACTTCTCCTCAGATCGGCTATCATATGGAATTCAGCATTCCTTATTATCATTTGGCAAAGGATTGGAAAGCACTGTTTTCCGAATGGGAGCTTGGTGCCCGCGAAATCCGGCGAAAGGGCAGTTATGTACTGTATTTTAAAGAAAGCGAACAGATAGAGGATTGCCTGACACGGATGGGGGCTGTTGGCGCGTCTTTGGAACTGATGAACATCAAAATGGTCAAGGACATCCGCAACAAGGCCAACCGTATCACAAACTGCGAAAGCGCCAACATCGATAAAACGGTGGCGGCCGCTTCGCGTCAGATTGCGGCGGTGCAAACCATCCTGCGGACCTGTGGCCTGGATGCACTCCCGGAGGATTTGCGGGAATTGGCCCTGATCCGCATGGAAAATCCGGAATATTCTTTGCGGGAATTGGGGGAGGCTCTTACCCCGCCCATCAGCCGGTCGGGGGTAAACCACCGGCTCAACCGCATCATGGAATTTGCCTCCAATCTGTAAAACCGTTTCGGGAAAGGGACTGTCCATTATGGCGTTTGTGCATTTGCATGTTCACAGTGAATACAGCCTGCTTGACGGAGCATGCCGTATACCGGAGCTGGTACAGCGGGCAGCGGATATGGGGCAAACCTCCCTGGCTATTACCGACCACGGCGTCATGTACGGCGTGGTTGATTTCTATAAGGCGGCGCAAAAAGCCGGTGTTCATCCGATCATCGGATGCGAGGTATATGTCGCTCCCCGTACCCGTTTTGACAAGGTGCACGGGATCGACAACGCCTATCACCATCTGGTGTTGCTGTGCGAAAATGACCAGGGATACCAGAATCTGATGAAGCTGGTATCCCTGGCATGGACCGAAGGATTTTACAGCCGTCCCCGTGTGGATGAAGAGCTGCTGGAGACCTATCACGATGGCCTGATCGCTTTGTCGGCCTGCCTGGCAGGGGAAATCCCCCAGCGCCTTCGGGAAGGAGACTACAACGGGGCCAAAGAAGCGGCTCAACGTTATCATAACTTGTTTGGGCCGGAGCATTATTATCTTGAACTGCAGGATCATGGCCTTTTGGAACAAAAAAATATCAATCCTCTTCTCATCCGGCTGGCAGGGGAGACGGGGATACCACTGGTGTGTACCAACGATGTGCATTACCTGACCCGTGAGGATGCGCGTGTGCAGCAGGTGTTGCTTTGCATCCAGACCGGTACCACGTTGGATGAGCCTTCCCCCATGTCTTTTGAAACGGACGAGTTTTATCTGAAGTCCGAAGAGGAAATGCGTGCATTGTTTCCGGCTTTGCCGGAAGCTTTTGATAACACGGCCAAAATTGCCGACCGCTGCCGGGTGGAACTGCATTTCGGGGAATTGAAGCTTCCCACCTTTGATGCACCGGGTGGAGACAGCGCCGTCTATCTGCGCAAGCTTTGTTATGAAGGCCTTCACCAGCGCTATGGAGAAAATCCGGAGCCTGCTTTGAATGAGAGGCTGGAATATGAGCTTTCCACCATTGAACAGATGGGGTATGTCGATTATTATCTCATTGTATACGATTTTATCCGTTACGCTAAATCCCAAAACATCCCGGTTGGGCCCGGGCGCGGTTCGGGCGCGGGAAGCCTGTGCGCTTATTGTATGGGGATTACTGCCATTGACCCCATCCGCTACAATTTGCTGTTTGAACGTTTCCTGAATCCGGAACGTGTCAGTATGCCGGATTTTGATATTGACTTTTGTCCCCAGCGCAGGCAGGAAGTGATCGACTATGTGATTCAAAAATACGGCGCCGACCGGGTCTGTCAAATCATCACCTTTGGCACTATGGCAGCCCGGGGGGCTATCCGGGATGTCGCACGGGTCATGTCTTTGCCTTATGCTTTGGCGGATCAGGTAGCGAAGATGATCCCGATGGAGCTGAAAATGACGTTGGACAAAGCCATCGGGCAATCTTCCCGGCTGCGAGAGCTTATAGACAGCGACGAGCGCGTCCGCAATCTGATTGCTATGGCGAAACGGGTGGAAGGGATGCCGCGCAATGCTTCGACCCATGCGGCAGGTGTTGTCATCGCCCCCCGCCCGGTAAGCGATTTTGTCCCCTTATGTATGAACGGAGAAGCGGTGGCCACCCAATATCCCATGACGGTGTTGGAAGAATTGGGAATGCTGAAAATTGATTTCCTGGGCTTGCGCAACCTCACCATCATCCGGGACGCGGAAACGATGGTTCAGCAAACGCAGCCCGGTTTTTCCATTTCCTCTGTCCCGCTTGATGCGGCGCCGGTTTATGATATGCTCTCCAAAGGGAACAGCGACGGTGTGTTTCAATTTGAATCGGGCGGTATGAAACGGGTGCTGATGAATCTATCGCCCGACTGCTTTGAAGATCTCATTGCCGTGATTTCATTGTATCGTCCCGGCCCGATGGATTCCATTCCCAAATACATATACAACCGGCACCACCCGGACCAGGTGCAGTATGCCCATCCTCTGCTCAAGCCTATCCTGAGTGTCACATACGGCTGCATCGTGTATCAGGAACAGGTGATGCAGATTTTCCGTGAACTGGCCGGTTACTCTTTGGGACGGGCAGACCTGGTCCGGCGCGCCATGTCCAAAAAGAAACAGGACGTTATGGAACAGGAACGGGAAATTTTTCTCCACGGCCTGACGGATGCAGAGGGACATGTGGTGGTGGAAGGCTGCCAAAGGAGGGGGATCCCGGCCAAAACAGCCGAAGCGGTGTTTGCGGAAATGTCCTCTTTTGCTTCTTACGCATTCAACAAATCCCACGCGGCAGCTTACGCCACTGTGGCTTACCAAACCGCTTATTTGAAATGCTTTTATCCAAAGGAATATATGGCGGCCCTGCTTACCAGCGTTTTGGAAAGCGGTAAGGTGGCCGGCTATATTGCGGAATGCGCCCGTATGGGAATTTCTGTGCTGCCCCCCTCCGTCAACGAAAGTTTATCCGGCTTTACAGTGGTGGGGGATGAGATTCGTTACGGCCTTCTGGCCATCAAGAACCTGGGGCGTGGTTTGATTGCGCAACTGGTGCAGGAGCGGCGTGAGAATGGACCTTTTGCAGATTTTTATTCTTTCTGCAAACGCATGTCTGTAAAAAAGGATTTTAACCGGCGGGCAGTGGAAAGCCTTATCAAATGTGGGGCTTTGGATGGGCTCGGCTACAACCGCCGGGAAATGATGCTGTCGTTTGACGGTGTGCTGGATGAACTGGATGAGGATCACCGCCGTAATGTCGACGGACAGCTCGGCTTTTTTGACCAGCCGGGCAACGACTCAGCTCCGACAATCCCTCCGCAAGAAGATTATTCCCACGCGCAAAAATTGGCAATGGAAAAAGAAGTGACCGGTTTGTACATTTCCGGGCATCCTCTCGAACCTTACCGTGCTGTTTATAAGGCCATGAAACTGGCGCGCATCGACCGTATCGTGTCTGCGCCGGACGGTTCCCGGCCTGCCTATTCCGACGGAGATACTGTGCGGCTTTTGGCGTTGGTGGACAGCTTAAAACAAAAAATGACCAAAAGCAAGGAAACAATGGCTTACGCTTCCATTGAAGATTTGTACGGAGCTATGGAAATGCTGGTATTCCCCAAAACCCTGTCCCATTACTCGAATCTGCTCAAGGAAGGCGCGGCATTGATCGTCACCGGCCGGATAAGCGTCCGGGAAGAGGAGGAGCCCAAGCTTTTGTGTGATGCCGTCCAGCCCGCCTCCCAGCCGGTTACCCAAGAAAAAGCGCCCGCTCCCGCAAAGGGGCCTTCTTCCCATGCAGCAGCCCCCTCTGCCCGCCATGGGCTGTATCTGAAAGTGCCGTCCAAGGAAAGTGCGCTGTATAAAAGAGCCTGTTTGGTGATGGATGTATTTACCGGGCCGGAACCCCTGTATATCCGTTTTGAAGACACCGGCAAGCTGATGAAAGCGCCTCTGTCCATGGGCGTGTGGCCGCATGAGATAATGCTGCATGAATTGCGGTCTTTTTTAGGCGAAAAAAATGTGGTTTTGGTCTCATAAGGAAAGGTTCTTGGTAAAGTGTCGAAAATTCTTTTGAAAGCGCTGTTTTTAATTGGTGAAATGCCGGATTGATATTTTTTTAATATAAGGTATAATAACAATTAACATGCGGTAGTTTGCGCGTGTGTTGGTAGCATCAAGTAGCTTAGAAGGAGAGACATATATGGCGATTGAGAAATTAGCGGTATTGACCAGTGGCGGGGACGCTCCCGGCATGAATGCTGCCATCCGTTCGGTTGTACGCACGGCCTTGGGGGAAAATATAGATATTTACGGCGTTTACCGTGGTTATAACGGCCTTATCGACGGGGACATGGAAAAGATGACCCTGCGCAGTGTTTCGGACATTATCCATCGGGGCGGCACTATGCTGTATACCGCCCGTAGCTTGGAGTTCAAAACCGAGGCCGGTATCCAGAAAGCTGTTAATACCTGTCGGGAAAAAGGCATCGGTGGTGTTGTGGTAATCGGGGGAGACGGCTCCTTCCGCGGTGCGCAGGATCTGACCCGTCATGGAATGCCTTGTGTTGGAATTCCGGGAACGATCGACAACGACATTTCCTGCTGTGAATATACCATTGGGTATGATACGGCGCTCAATACTTGTAAGGATATGATCGATAAACTGCGGGATACCGCCCAGTCTCACGATCGTTGTTCGGTTGTGGAGGTTATGGGACGCCACGCGGGTTATCTTGCCCTTAATGCCGGTTTGGCTGTAGGCGCTACCAGCATTCTGGTGCCGGAAATAGAATTTGACTTTAAACGGGATATTTTGGATCGTATTGCCGCCACTTCCCGTACGGGCAAAAAGCATTTCATTATTATTGTGGCCGAAGGCGTCGGCCATGTGACCGAACTGGCCGAGCGTATCCAGCGGGAAACCGGGATCGAGTCCCGTGCCACTATATTGGGGCATGTCCAGCGGGGCGGTTCCCCCACGGTGCGCGACCGGGTTCTGGCCAGCAAGATGGGGTATCATGCTGTTCAGCTTCTGCTCAATGGCAAGAGCAACCGGGTGGTCACCATTCAGGCGGACAAAATCACCGATTTCGATATCGAAGAGGCGCTCCGCATGAAAAAGCCCTTTGATCGGGAATTGTTTGATATTGCGCATAAAATCTCAATTTGACAAAAAGCACCGGTGCTGGGCACCGGTGCTTTTTTTATACAAATCAAACGATACGATATATAGAATCAACGATCCCATTTGTCGCACAGCGCGTTGATTTGATCGGTAAAACGGGCCAGATCTTTATTGGCAGAGCCACGGTTATGACGGATAACCTCCAGCAGCCGTTGTCCTGCCGCGACCAGACGGTCGAACATGGCGGAAGAACGGGAAGATTTGGGCGTGGCCGTTTTCTTTTGGCGAACTCCTTCCTCGATCCACATATCCGCCAGCAGGTCATAAACAGCGCCGGGATAGGGGGCATACGCCGGGCGGCGGATCTTTTCCTGTACCAGGTGGGCAAACGATGTACAGACAGCATCGTTCCCGTGTACGATAAATACTGCCTTGGGCTTTTTTTCAAAGTGGTCAATCCATGTCAGCAGACCCTCTTGGTCTGCATGGCCACTGATCCCTTCAAATTGCACGATTTGAGCCTTTACCTGTATCTCTTCTCCAAAAAGCCGGACATGCTGGGCGCCGTTGAGCAAGGCGCGTCCCAATGTGCCCTGTGCCTGATAGCCAACAAATACCACCGTGCTTTCCGGCCGCCACAGATTGTGCTTGAGATGATGCTTGATCCGTCCGGCTTCACACATGCCGCTTGCCGACAGAATTACTTTGCAACGCCGGTCCTCATTGATTGCTTTGGATTCTTCCACCTGTACCGCTGTTTGCAGCTCGGGGAAGGAGATAGGGTTGATCCCATTGCGGATAAGCTCCATCGCTTCATCATCGAAATATCCGACCGTATCTTCGTTAAATATATGGGTGGCTTCCACAGCCAAGGGGCTGTCCACATAAACGGGGAACCCTTCATGGCCCTGTACCAGGCCCTGTTCCTTGATGCGCCGCAGAAAATACAGCAATTCCTGTGTGCGTCCCACCGCAAAGGAAGGGATCACCACGTTTCCACCGCGGTCAAATGTGCACTGGATAATGGCGGCCAGCCGTTGCTCATATCCGCCTTTTTCGCCGGCGTGTAGCCGGTCGCCATAGGTGGACTCCATAACAACATAGTCGGCCTGCTGCAGGTACTGAGGATCCCGTATCAATGGCTGATTTGTGTTGCCGATGTCGCCGGAAAATACCAGCTTTTGGGTCACGCCGCTTTCGGTGACCCAGACTTCAATGCTGGCCGACCCGAGCAAATGTCCCGCGTCCACAAAGCGCACCTCTATCCCATCCGACAGGGTGAACCGCTCGTCATACGGGTGGGAAACAAAGCATTCCATTGTCCCTTCGGCATCCTGCATTTCGTACATCGGTTCAAACAGATCCTGCCCGGAACGTTTGGCTTTGCGGTTGCGCCATTCCGCTTCAAACATCTGGATGTGCGCGCTGTCCCGCAACATAATGTCGCACAAGTCACGGGTAGCGCCGGTCGAATGAATCTTCCCGCGGAATCCACGCCGGTAGAGTAGGGGCAGGCGCCCCGAATGGTCAATATGAGCGTGCGTTAGCAATACAGCATCCACAACAGACGGAGAAATAGGAAGTTCCTGATTTTCGTATTCATCCGGCCCTTGTTCCATGCCACAGTCGATCAGGATATGCCGACCAGCCGCTTCCAGATAAAAACAGCTGCCAGTCACTTCATGGGCAGCACCCAAAAATCGGAGGATCATTCTATCCAGCTCCTTCCCTAATAGATCTGCTTTTATTGTACCTGTTCTTCACAGAAAGTGCAAGAAGCTGTGACCGGAATTTACAGGTGGCTTTGCCCATGTTATAATGATAAGAGTCCTACCCAGGGGAGGAGATCTGAATGAAAACCGATGCTCGCACTCTCGGGAAGCTTTTTCTTTCTACGCTGTATTTAAGCGCTTTTACCTTTGGTGGCGGATATGTGATCGTCACCTTGATGAAGAAAAAATTCGTGGATGACTATCATTGGTTTGACGAAAAAGAGATGCTGGATCTGGTAGCCATCGCACAGTCCGCTCCCGGGCCTATTGCCGTAAACGGGGCCATTGTCACCGGGTACAAAATAGCCGGAATTGCCGGTATCCTGCTGGCTGTTTTGGCTACCGTTTTGCCTCCCTTTGTCATCCTGTCGGTAATCTCCCTGTTTTACACGGCCTTTCGGGAGAACGCTATTGTCCAAACCGTGCTTACCGGTATGCAGCCAGCGGTGGCGGCTATTATTGCCGATGTGGTGTTTGAAATGGTTACCGGACTTGTCAAAGAGAAAAGCAAGCTTTCCATTGTTGTGATGATTGCCGCCTTTGCTGCTTCTTTTTTCTGGAATATCAATGCAGTGTACATCATTTTAATCTGCTGCATACTGGGAATTGTCCGCACGGTAGCCGCCGAAAAGAGGAGGCGGAAACCATGATATACCTGGAACTGTTTTTGAGCTTTTTACAAATCGGTGCTTTCAGCTTCGGCGGCGGATATGCGGCCATGCCTTTGATCCAGCAACAGGTCGTAAACACCCATCACTGGATCAGCCTGAACGAGTTTTCCGATCTGATCACCATTTCCCAGATGACTCCGGGGCCCATCGCCATCAATTCCGCCACCTTTGTGGGGACGCGTGTAGCCGGGATAGGCGGCGCTGTAGTGGCTACCATCGGTTGCGTGCTTCCATCCTGTCTGCTGGTTTCTATATTGGCTTATCTCTATTACCGGTATAAAACTCTATCCATGGTACAAGGGGTGCTTCGCTCTCTGCGCCCGGCGGTCATTGCTCTCATTGCCGGAGCCGGACTGTCCATTCTGCTGACGGCCTTCTGGCCGGATAATCTGACATGGGCGAACCTGCCGGATATCCGCTGGCATGCGGTACTGTTGTTTGCTTTAAGCTGGATTTTGCTTCGATGGAAAAAGATGAGTCCCATTTTGGTGATGGTACTTTCCGGTGGCTTAGAGGTGGCACTGACCGCCTGTGAACGCTATCTTCCCGATTTGCTCTTTTCCTGACCGGAAAAGATTGACTTCTCCTCAAGGCCTGCGGTATACTGAAAAGCACTTACGCTGCACGATATCAAGAAATCCTATGGGAGGAAGCTATATATGGAGGTTTTATATACCCGTGGACATGCACGACGGGGCGTTTTTGTAACGCCGCACGGTACAGTGCAGACCCCGGCATTTATGAATGTGGCCACATGTGGCGCTATCAAAGGCGCTGTATCGGCCCATGATCTCAAAGAACTGAAATGCCAGGTGCAGCTGTGCAACACCTATCATCTCCATGTCCGGCCAGGCGATCAGTTGATACGGGATTTGGGCGGGCTGCATGCGTTCACCGGATGGGATGGCCCTTTGTTGACCGACAGCGGCGGATTTCAGGTTTTTTCGCTGGCCAAGCTGCGTAAAATAAAGGAAGAAGGCGTCACCTTTGCTTCCCATGTGGACGGCCGGCCGCTGTTTATCGGTCCGGAGGAAAGCATCCGTATCCAGTCCCATCTAGGCTCTACCATTGCCATGGCCTTTGACGAATGCGTGAAAAACCCCTCTCCATACGACTATGCACAGGCATCCTGCGCCAGAACGACACGTTGGTTGGCCCGTTGCAAGGATGAGATGAACCGGCTCAACGCCTGCGCGGATACGCTCAATCCCCATCAGCTTTTGTTTGGCATCAACCAGGGGTGCACCTACGATGATCTTCGGATTGCACATATGCAGGAGATTGCTGCCTTGGATGTGGACGGATATGCCATCGGCGGACTGGCGGTAGGGGAGCCGGCCGAGGATATGTACCGTATCATTTGTGCCGTGGAACCATACATGCCAAAGGACAAGCCCCGGTATCTGATGGGGGTGGGAACGCCGGTCAATATTTTGGAAGGGGTCTACCGGGGGGTGGATTTGTTCGATTGTGTGATGCCTTCCCGCAACGCCCGGCACGCCCATGTCTTTACATGGAGCGGACACCGTAACCTTCTCAACCAAAAATACGAACGGGATTTGGCGCCTTTAGATGAAGAATGCGATTGCCCCGTCTGCCGCCGCTATTCCCGTGCATATATCCGTCATCTGTTCAAAAGCGGTGAAATGCTGGCCATGCGCCTTTGTGTGATGCATAACCTGTATTTCTACAATACCCTGATGGAGCGCATCCGGCATCATCTGGAAAAGGATACTTTTGAAGAGTTCTACCAGCATTATCGGACAATATTGGATGTCCGTATCTGACAAATCCGTCAAGGAAATGAATGAAATGTAAATTTTTCTTTGGAAAGGCTTGTCATCCTCATTTTTTAACGATATAATAGAAAAGATTTTTCAGGAGGTGCCCATTTATGGACTATTTTATCCCGATTCTGGCGACCGCATCCAACGATGCGGCAACTAGCGGCAACAGCACTGTCGGACTGCTGGTTTCCTTTCTTCCTCTCATTTTGATTGTGGTGGTCATGTATTTTCTAATGATCCGCCCCCAGCGCAAACAGCAGAAAAAAGAGCAGGAAATGCGCAACAACATCCGGGTGGGTGATGAGATCACCACCATCGGCGGTATCTGCGGCCGTGTGGTAAAGGTTACCGAGGACACACTGGTGATTGAAACCGGTGCCGACCGTAACAAAATGACCATTAAAAAATGGGCGCTGCAAAGCTGCGACACCATCCATGAAAACGATGGTGTGGATGACGACGACGATGACGATGATGACGACGACGAATAATTTTTTCGCCCGATAATGCAGCGGGGCTTTCCGGTTTGTTTCTATACCGGTAAAACCGACATTTGCGTCCGCGGGGTATATTCCTCCTCCTTTAGGAGTATAGATAATGACAAGAACAACCATTGTGGAGGAGGCAGACAATGAACGGACATAAAGAGGAAACGGCAGCATGGACAAAAATGGTGCGTGCTGTTGCGGTCGGTGCTGCAACCGGTACCGTCGTGTGCTTGTTGCTGCTGTTGATTATGGCAGCTATCGTTTCAGCACAGGACATTCCCCAAGTTGCAACCGTACCAATGGCTGTTGTTGCAGCAGCGATCGGCACTTTTTCAGGGGGCTTCATCTGTGCGCGGATTGCCCGTGAAAAGGGTCTGTTGTTGGGATTGCTGTGTGGAGCGCTTTTGTACCTGATGATTTTGTTAGCAGGTACGATCTGGTTCCGTGATTCACACAGCGCATATGTTTTTGTGAAATTAGCCATTTTGGTTGGTTGCGGCGGTATCGGCGGTGTAGTGGGCGTGAATTTGAAAAAGCGTTGATGCAAACAGGGGGCGGAGGGTTTCCGTCCCCTTGTGTTTTGATATTTTTTCGAGGGTCATTTCCTTTTTTAGATGGTTGTACATATCTGCCCGTTCCTGCGCATAGGTATACAGTATCCAAGGAATAAAGCGGAGGAAACAAAGATATGCGCAGGACAAACTACCGGGGACGTATGGGACGCTCTTTCCGCCGGTTTTGTGCGGAAAATCATCGATTGCTTATCTATCTGTTCTTTTTGACCGGAGGCATTGCAGGCGGTCTTGCGCTTTTACCGGCGTCTGCCGCTACAGACGGGGCTCTGGCCTCCATGGTGACAATTGAGCCGGTTGGCGGTTCCTTTGCCCACAGCGTCACTCAGGTTTTTTCCTCTTGTTTTTCGGTAGAGTGCCTGCTTGCCTTGCTGTTTGTGTGTGGACTTTCAGCCTGCGGGATACCGGTGACGATTCTGGTACCAGTCTTTTACGGCCTTGGCCTTGGCCTCACACAGGCTTACTGGGGAGCACAGGGAAGCAGTGGGATTCTGATCTCCGCCCTTTTGGTATGGCCACACAGCTTGGTGGAAATGATTGCCCTTTTAATGGGATGTTGTGAATCGCTGCGTATGTCTCTGCTTTTGGCATCTCAACTGCTCCCAAGCGGCAGCATTGGCGGACTCTGGCGGGATTTCAAATTGTATCTTATCCGTTTCCTTTTATTTATTGTTATTGCTTTTGCCGCCGGTGTTGCGGATGTGCTGTTACGTATGTTCCTGCTTCCTCTTTTGCAGTAAGCAGAAAACACAGGAAGAAAAATCGAAAGGAGAATTGCAAAAGCATGGGATTTTTGCAAGCAAATTATAACAAACCGGGGGCTGGTGTACGCAAGGATGCCCCCCAGAAGAAGGAGTTCGTTCGCTTTTTCGAGATATATGTTCGGAAGTTTTGGAAACTGGTGACCGCTAATCTGATTTATCTTTTGTTTTCTCTTCCAATTGTCACCTGTGGATTGGCAGATGCGGGACTTACCTACATTACCCGCAATTTTGCACGAGAAAAATTCGCTTTTGTCTGGGAAGATTTTGTGGATACCATCAAGAAGAACTGGAAACAGGCGCTTCCTATTGGAATCATCAATCTGGTAATTACCGGTATACTGCTGTTTGACATTCTGTTTTTCTCTTCTACAGGAGAGGGCGTTACCGGCGTGCTCATGCTGGCGGTTATCTTTTTTATTTCTCTTGTGTTCATCTTCATGCGCTATTACATTCCCCTGTTGACTATCACTTTCAAACTTTCCATTAAACAAATCTATAAAGACAGCCTGTTACTTGCCGTTGCTGGGATGAAGCGCAACTTTCTCATAACGTTGGTTCTCGCCGCACTGTATGGACTGGCCTATGCCTTGATTAATATCAATGTGGTGGTGGGACTGGTAATTGTGGTGTTGGTGGTGCTGTTCTTGTTCCCGGCATTCCGTTCCTTCCTAATTCAGTTTTGCATTTTCCCGGTTGTGAAAAAGCATATTATTGATCCTTATTACCGTGAGCATCCGGAAGAAGATATTGAAAAGCGCCGCAGTCTGAATCTGGAAACGGACAGTGGGGAAGAGGAAGAAGAAGCCATTTTCGAGGACGTGGTACCAGAAAAAGAAGAGAAAGCTCCTGAGTCCTCTGTTTTTTCACGATCTTATACCCCTCCCGCACAGGATGATGATGACGATGATACCATCTGAAAAAAGCAATTGCCAACCGGAATATAGCTTACAAAAAAATGTCGACCGTTTTACGGGATTTTCTAATGTTTACGACAGGGCAAGGCCGCGTATGCCGGATTATCCCGTTCGCGTTATCCGGCAATATCTCGAAAGAGAACCGGACACTGTGATTGATCTGGGCAGCGGCACCGGACTTTCTGCTATGATATGGCAGGGAAACTGCAAACAAATCATCGGAATTGAGCCCAACGAGGACATGTTAAACATCGCCAAAAGCAGGGAAGGGGAGGGGATCTCCTTTCGCCGTGGAGTTGCACAGAAAACCGGACTGCCCAGCTCCTGTGCGGATGTTGTGGTCTGTTCCCAATCATTTCATTGGATGGAACCATTCGCCACCTTGCAGGAGATAGACCGTTTGCTCAAGCCCGGAGGGGTTTTTGCCACGGTGGATTGCGACTGGCCTCCTATGACCAAATGGCAGGCGGAACAGGCGTATCTGGCTTTATATGAAAAAGCCAGATACCTGGAAAAAACGTTTCTGGATACAAAAGACTCGTTTATCCGATATAATAAAAATAAGCACTTGGAGAATATTCAAAACAGTGGTTATTTCCGTTACTGCCGGGAAATTGTTTTCTCCAATACGGAGACCTTTACATCGCAGCGGCTGCTTCAACTGATGCTCAGTCAAGGCAGCATACAAGCTCTTCTGAAGAGACATTCGGATGTTATACAACAGGACATTGAGCGTTTTCAAAATCGAATGGAAGAGATTTTTGGGAGAAAAGATTTTGAAGTGGATTTTTGTTACCGTATGCGCATAGCGGTAAAATAGCAAAACGAAAAACGACCTGTGGCTGTGGCTGGCCTCAGATCGTTTTTCGTTTTTATTTTGGTTTTCTTTTTACCTTAGCCAGTGGATTTGCCTGCATCACATCCTGCACCTGCTGGTTGGAAACGTGCGTATAAATCTGTGTAGTCCCCAAATTTTCGTGTCCCAGCACCTGTTGCAGCACCCGCACATCGCCGCCGTTTTGATACATCAAAGTCGCGGCTGTATGCCGCAGCTTATGTGTGGAATAATTTTCAGCGCCTTGAACTTTTTTGAGATACCCTTTTATCACATAATGAACTCCCTGCAAACTGATACGCTTTTTCAATCGGCTAAGAAAAAACGCATCCGGATCGCTCTTGTCAGCAGTCGGCCTCACTTTTCGATATTGCTCTATTGCATCCCAACAGGCATCGTTCAGATAAAGAAGGCGTTCTTTATTGCCTTTTCCATGTACACGAAGCGTATGATCCGGCTGAATATCGGACAGGTTGATACCCGCCAGTTCCGCCCGCCGGAGTCCGCAATTTAGAAGCAGTGTAAGCATGCAGTAATCCCGTTGAGCAAACTCGCCTTGTACAGCATCCAGCAACTGCTGGCTCTGGTCTACAGTTAAGTATTTGGGAAGAGATTTTTTTAATTTAGGACTGTCCAAATTTAAAACTGGATTGTGCTCCAGCTGATGGGTGTAGTCGGTTAAATGACGAAAAAAGACCCGTAGGGACGTGGTCTTTCTCGCACGGGTGGTGCCACTGTTGGACCGTTCGTTTTTTGCGTAATTCATATATTCATAAACATCCATCAGCGTAATGGACTGTATCAAAGGAATATCCACATCCCGTATGTCGATAGCATCATCCGGTGTGTTTTCTGAAACCAACCCACGGGAACGCTTGATGTAGCGAAAAAAGGTACGCAAATCGGTGAAATATTCATCTATCGTATGGGAAGACCGACCTTTAACCGTTTCCATATATCCCAAAAACTCTTTCATGACCGGAGGACATTGCGCCAGATATTCTTTTTTCAATGCACCCGTCTCCTTTTAACTATACAAAATCCAACAGCTTTATCCTACCTCTTTTGGGGATTGCTTGTCAAGACAGCACAGGCAAAGTAATTTATAGTTTTTTCTTAAGGAGAATCAATATATCTTTTTTCAAAATCCGTAAGCTCAAAGGTTTTGGTGTAAAAATCGTGATTAAGATGAATGTGGTCATTCTTTCATAAAAATTTAAGACGATGATTTAATATTGATTTCGAATAAATAGCTTTAGAAAAATATTGGCTTTAAATGTTTTGGCAGGTCCTGCTTTTGTGGCTTTTATAGAGCTTTTAATCCCTTTGACGGCTTTCCTCGCAGCTCAGTTAAAATTCTGTGTATGGCCCTCCTCTTTACTATACAAAACATTTATTTTGTTCAGTTGATGTATTTTTGTTTTTAGAAAAATCATATATCCGCCATATATCCGCGACCACCCTGTCCATCAGCAAGCACCTTTCCTTACACCGGATAACGGATAATAAATCCGTATCCGGACAGGAAGTGCTTGCAAGCTGGAGGGTATTCAACGAAGAAACCAGACTATTTTCACAGGCGATCTGCTGCCGGTAAAGATACT
>ENA-UALL01000469-UALL01000469.1-human-gut-metagenome-genome-assembly--contig:-NODE-469-length-19695-cov-4.745367_pt1 | contig 19695 bp, 12 predicted proteins | sample MGYA00243699_ERZ654466 | MGnify/ENA primary metagenome ERZ654466 (study PRJEB26926, sample SAMN06164635) | human gut metagenome | biome: ENVO:00009003; feature: ENVO:2100002; material: ENVO:00002003...
CTACACGAGCCTTATCGTCGGCAGCGTCAGATGTGTATAAGAGACAGAAACAAGGGCACCGCCTCGTCCTGCTTTTCATCCAGATAAACAACGGTCATACATTTCCCCGCTGAAGCCTGCACCAGCAGGTAATCGCCTATCCTGACCGGTTTTCTGGTGGTTTTGGTCAGGGTTCGATAAGCTCCGTTTTCGGCAAAAAGCTGGATCCAATACTGTTGTTTAAATCTTACAACGCGCCAAAAAGGCTCAATTTTAACATTTGCGTCCATAACAGTTAAATTTTGTCAGTTAAACATTTAATATTTGTCTCTCAACCACACAATTATACATCAATCGGCGCCAAAATAGCATGGCCGGTTAAAAAATTCCAGCAAAAAAAATCACTGCCGAAGCAGTGACTTTCAATATCAGGCCTTCATGCGCCGATATGCGGCCAAAGCCTCGGGCAGCGGCTCCAAAACGCGTTCAAGCACGCCCTTGAGTTCGGAAATGCAAATACCGTAATTGGTTATCGGCACGCCGGCACTTTCGCATTTGTTGATACGGGACAATATCTCGCGCCGGTTGTTCATGCAGCCGCCGCACTGGACAACCAGACTATATTCGGACAAATTGGCCGGGAAATCGCAGCCGGAAACATGGTCTATCAGCAAATCGGCTTTCGTCTTTTCCCGCAGCCAGCGCGGAATTTTTACCCGGCCGATATCGTCTTCCACCGCATGGTGCGTGCAGGACTCCGCAATCAGAACTTTGTCACCGTCTTTAAGTTTTGAGATGGTTCCGGCGCCCTCGACCAGCTTAACGATATCGCCCTTAAGACGGGCAAAAAGCGTCGAAAAGGTCGTACATTTGATATTTGCCGGGGTTTCGGCAACCATCCTGCCTACGACTTGAGAATCGCAGACGACCAAAGCCGGCGGCGTTTTCAGATTATTCAGGGCGGCTGCATAGTCGCCTTCCTTGACGACCAGCACGGTCAGACTATGATCCAGCGCATCGCGGATAGCCTGCACCTGCGGCATAATCAGCCGGCCTTTCGGCGCCTCAAAGTCTATCGGAATTATCATGACCACTGTCGAATGAGCCGGCGCCAAATCGCCCAGCAGAACCGGCGCATTGATGAAGTCTTCGGGAACTGCCTTTATCAGAGCGGCTTTCAACTCGTTCAGCACCCGGTCGCGGCTGCCGCGGTCGGTCGAAACGACTTTGATGCCGTCTTCGGGACAGCCATACAAATCGCATTTGTTATAAACTTTAATCAGCGGCAGTTTGCGCGCTTCGGCCTCGCGGACAATTTCCTTCTCCTCAGTGCCGATTTTGCCGCCTTCGCAGACCAGAACCGCCACGTCGGCACGGTCCAGAACCCGACGGGTTTTGGCCAGACGTTCCGCAGCCAAAACGGTTTCATCGCCGAAACCGGCCGTATCCAACCAGACGACGGGACCAAGCGGCAGAAGCTCCTGCGCTTTTTCGACAACGTCGGTGGTCGTACCCGCAACATCGGAAGCAATGGATACCTCCTGACCGGCAATCAGGTTTAAAAAGCTTGACTTTCCGGCATTGACGCGACCGAGCAAAGCAATGTGAAGCCTCAGGGATTTTGGTGTTTGCAGCATATTATTTTACCTTTCAGAATCAGCCCGGCGGCTGATGTTTTTGATAATTTCGCCGGCAATCGTCAGACCGAAGACGGCGGTAACGGTCGGCAGGGATCCCATCGTCAGCCGTTTGCGGCCGTTTCTGCCACCGCTGACAACCGGATTGGCATCATTTTCATTATCGTCAAAAAGCGCGGTTGCGGGCAGTTTTACCTGTTCGTCGGAAGAAACGCAGACAATTTTGCCGATATCGACGCCGCGGCGTTTGAGACGCTTGCGTACAAACCTTGCCAGACTGCAGTTTTCGGTACGGCTGAGCCGGCGCAGCCCGATGCGGGAAACATCGGTTTTGAGCGCCGCCCCCATAGAGGAAATAAAAGGGATGCCGTTGCGATACAGCGTTTCCATCAGACAGCATTTCGGGTTCAACGCGTCAATCGCGTCGACGACATAATCGACAGGTTCGGCCAAAAGCTGCGGCAGGGTGTCGGCATTGACAAAAGTTTCGATGATTTTCACGTCACAGTCAGGGTTTATATCCAGAACCCGCTCACGCGCCACTTCGGTTTTTCTGCGGCCGACAGTGGAACTCAGCGCCAGGATCTGGCGATTGATGTTGCTTTCGTCAAAGACGTCGAAATCAACCAGCGTCAAATGTCCGACCCCGGCGCGGGCCAAGGCTTCCAAAGCATAGCCGCCGACGGCGCCGAGACCCACAACCATCACACGGGCGCCGCGCAGGCGTTCCATGCCTTCGTGCCCCAGCAGAGCTTCGGTTCGCAAAAATCTTCTATTTTCCAATGCCCATAAACTCCAATGCGTTGCGATACACTTGTACGGCCAGCGTTTCCGGGGCACAGCCGCGAACGGCGGCAATCCGCCTTGCCAGTTCCGGCAGCGCCGAAGAGGCTACCTCCTCGTTCGGGAGCGGTCCCTGATACGGTCCGTCGGTTTCCAGCAGCATGCGTTCCGCCGGAACGGACTTAAGCACATTTTCCCGATGCCGGCTGCGCAGAACCGAATAACCAAATCCGGCATAACCGCCGCGGATCATAATTTTATTAAGCTGTTCGCGCGAGCCGGAAAAGGAATGAAAGACAAATTTCGGCGGCAATTTTGCCCAAAATCCCTCCAGCCAGGCGTCGGCGCGTACCGCATGCACGATCAGCGGACGACCGTATTTTACGGCTAACTCGATCTGACGGGCAAAGACTTCCGCCTGCGGCTCATACGCGGAATTTTTCAAACGGTCAAAACCGCATTCGCCGAGCAGCGCCTGCGGGAACCGCTGCAGGTATTCGCTCAGCAAAGTTTCCCAGCCGGTTTCGGCTTTTTCCAAATACCAGGGGTGCAGCCCGAAAGCCGGAACGACGTAACCGGGAAAAGACAACGCCAGAGCCGCAGCCCGCTCCCAGTCTTCGGGATAAGACGACACGCAGACCATGCCTGCGACGCCGGCCTTCCGGGCAGCGCCGACAATATCCGTTGCACAGTTTGACTTAAAATCTTGCAAATGTATGTGCGTGTCAATAAATTGCATATAAGGACTTTCGTTGAATTTATATAGGATAATAAGACAGCCATGCATATTTTGACAAGACCAATTTTGGAAATAGACCTGAATAATCTGCTTAACAACTACAAAAGCCTCAAGGCATTGTCCAGACACGCACAGGCGGCGGCTGTGGTCAAAGACGACGCCTATGGGCTGCATGCAGACATTGTAGCAAAAAAACTTTATGAAGAAGGCGGCTGCCGCCATTTTTTCGTTGCACACGGAATTGAGGGCGAAAGAATCCGCAATCTGGTTCCCGAAGCGGCGATTTACGTTTTGCAGGGCATCGGCGAAGACAGCGTCGATTCTTTCCGCCGCTGCCGGCTGATTCCGGTCATCGGTTCGCCGGAAATGTTCGCCTGGTGGAAGGAAAACCGAATTGAGGGCATTAAGCCTGTCATTCAGGTTGAAACCGGACTGAACCGTCTTGGGTTCCGCGAAACGGATTTGGAAAAACTTTCCGACGCCGACAAAAACGAATTTTCGATGATTTTGTCGCATCTGGCCTGTGCCGACGCCAAGGAGCATTTTATGAATCAGCACCAGTTGGACAATTTCCGCCGCCTGAAAGAAAAATATTTTCCGAAACTGCCGGCTTCTCTGTCGGCTTCCGACGGAACTTTCCTCGGCGCCGAATATCAATGGGACCTGGTGCGCTTGGGAGCGGCAATGTACGGCATCAATACCGCGCCGTACCGCGAAAACCAGATGAAAAGCGTGGTTACGGTCAAAGCGCCGGTTCTGCAGATTGCCGACCTGCCGAAAGGCGATTTCGTCGGCTATTCGGCCACTTACCGGGCAACCGAAAACCGCCGGCTGGCAATTGTTTCCATCGGATACGGCGACGGCATTCCGCGTTCGCTGTCCAACGTCGGCAAAGTTTTTTTCAACATCTGCGGCAAAATCCACGAAGCGCGTGTTCTCGGGCGGCTGTCGATGGACAACATCATCTGCGACGTTACCGGAATTGACAACTTGCAGATCGGCGATCTAGCTGGCATTATTACCGACTATTATACGCTGGACGACATGGGGCGCGATGCCGGCACTATCAGCTATGAGATTTTATCCCGTATCGGCAAAAATACGCGTTATATACGGACTTATATCGGCGCGTAAAAAAACCGGAGCCTTAGCTCCGGTTTTTTTTACTTATTTGCTTCTGGTTTTCAGATTTTCAAGTTCCTTTTGTTCCACTGCAATACGGTTCTTGACAATCTCCTGAGCCCGGCCATCTTCAAAACCGTGTTGTCTCAGCATTTTGTAGTGCTCATCGTAGTCAACATAGCGGAACTTGCCGTCATTATAACGGGCAACGCCGAGTTCGGCCAAACGGTTAATCTGGTCACGGCCGCCGGCCAACGTATCTTTACCTTCAAACAGCTTACCTGCCTTAGGGGATTTTATAATCGGCTGCGGCGTTTCGGGCTGTTCCGTTTCTTTCTGTTCGGGAAGCGGCTGCGGATTTTCATTCGGCTTATCTGCCCCAGGCTGAACCGGCAGTTCATCCGGCTTAGTACCTTCCCGCGTAACCGGAGCAACCGTTTCTACGGGTTCTTCCTTAACATCGTAATAATCTACCAGACGTTCGCTGGCACAGTCATCAAGCAGAAAACGCGAGCGGGTGTTAATACCGACATAATTCGGATCCAAATTGCGGCCATACGGCAAATCGGTGCGCTGACCATAGTTATAACCGGTTAAACCCTTATGGATTTCGGAAACCTGCTGTTCCATCGTCAGCTTGGAGCAGCTTCCGTCACCGAGCAACGCCCTCAACAGCTCATCGGCATCGCCTTTACGAACATCAGCTGCGCGTAAAAGAATGGCGTGGGCAATCTGAGCATCGGAGGCGCTCGGAAATGCGGTACGAACACTCTCATCCATATGGCCGACGCGATAAATCATCATTTCGGCCTTCAGAGTAGCTTCCGAACGGCTAACCTGACTGTTGGTCAGCAGACGGATAACGCTCTCCTTGCTTCTGGCCTCAACTTCGGGACCATGATAGAAATCATCATACTGAACGACGGCATCGGGCGTTTCGTGATTCGGTGCATTATTATCGACATTTTGATTGTCATTGCCAGGCTGAACCGCCGCGCCTTCATCGCCGTTTCCGTTCTGAGCGCCGGCATTTTCCGGGTTCGGTTCAGTGTGCGTATCTTCTTTTCCCTCACCTAACCATTTACCAAGCATATCACGTGCCCAGATGCCGCCGGCAAACGCAACGGCAGAACCCAAACCGATCAGCAAACGGCGGTTGCACTCTTTTTTGTCGCCGGCTTTATGCGCCTCATAAACACTGGTGGCACTGCGGGTCAGCATTGCGGCACCGGACAAACTCATTTTGGCAACGCCGACATGACGGGTCAGCAGGGAAGCTTTGGCCGCCGTATCCAGCGTTTGTCCGGCAGAGGCGGCTTCAGCAGCGGCCACGCTCAAATTACTGACGGCACCATAAACGGCCATACCGGCGCTCAAACCCGCCGAAGCGGCATACAAACCGGCCAGAACCGCGTCTTTTTTGTTTTCCTTGCAGAATTTTCTGAAACCGGTCCGCTGCTCTTTGGGCTGAGCCATATATTTATTGGTAAAGGGAACGACATGCTTTTTAACGACATATGCCGCATAAACGCCCATACCCAGCGGGCCGCCCATACCGGCGACAAAGGCCATGCCGATTGCCGGCGCCGCTTTTTCGGCAACCAGAGCCGCACCGCGGACGTATCCCCAGGTTTTGGGGCCAAATTTCTGTTCGCATCTTTCATCAAATTTCTTAATTTTAGCCTTGAACTTCTGAATGACCGGAATGCTGCCGACCGCTTTTTCAATTTTTTCGATTTTGCTGTCAATACGAGCGGACTCAACGGCCATAAACCCGAGCACGCTTTCCAAACGGACATGTGCTTTGCTCGGTTTGCTGCCGCCTTCGGCTTTGGCTAAAACGTCAATTTTGTTTTTCAGAACCTGTTGCAGATGTTCGCGATTGCCGTTATAGTGGCTGAAATCAACCGCATTGCCGGTAACAACCGAATAAACGGCCGAATCAATATTGAGTTTCAGACGCTCGACGTATTCCTCTTTGGTAACCTTTTTGGCATCAAGCATTTCAGCTTCGGTTCTGAGTTTGGCCTGCTCAACAAGTTCGGATTTGACGTCATGTTTGACGCCTTTTTCGTCATAAACGTCAAGAACATTCAGGGAAGCGCGGTTGTCCGCGAAGGACTTGTCATTTTCGTCCAACGGATTGACCGAGGCCGACAGCATTTCCAACTGCTGCATGTTTTTGCTGATATCAACGCTGCCAAGATTGTTTTCGTTTACGTTTTCAGCGACATTGTCTTCCTCGATTTCGGCAATCGGCGCCCGGGGAGTCTCTTCCGGTTTGGCTCCGGCATCAGCCAAAATTTTCATCGCTTCGTCACGGTCTTTGAACCAGGCGATGCTTTCCAGCGTACCGTTGTGCACAATGCCTTTTTCATCCAGATATTTAATCTGTTCCGGCGTCAGGGAAATGCTCTCGAGACGGTTTTCCTCCTTGTCCGGCTGTTCTTTGGCAGCGGCAACAGCCTCTTCAACTTTTTTGTCCTTGGCACGTTTGGAAACGCGAGCCGCAATTTCAAGAGCCTTTTGACCGTCTTTGGTCAGGTTATCATCTTTGTCAAAGCCGACTTCCTCGGCAAGCTCGCGCAGCGCGCCGGCGTCTTCCAACGTCATTTGGGACTGAAAATCCTCAGTGCTGCGGGCATAAACCGAAAGCTGGCCTCTCGCATAACCGCTGACCAAACGAAACAGGCCGGCACTGTTTTCGTCGCCCTTCAAAACGGCATGCACTTCCACCAACTGGGCGAGGCTTAATTTTTCCATGCCGGAATTAACCATTCTTGCTGCTTCCTGAGCATTCATAATTCTAAACTCCCTGTTTAATTTTCTTGCTAATTGTGGGCATTATAGCACAAAACGAGCTTTTTTCAATATGTTTTTTGTCAAATTAGGCAATTTTTTTTGAGAAACAGACTTTACCTCTCAACACCCAAACTCCGATCGGCACTGCCCGCCGTACGAGACGTTTTGACCGACGTAATTTCATTATCGGCACAACTCTGCTTGAACTCCTTATAAAACTGTTGCTGTGCCGCGATCCGTTCTTTGATGCTTCCGCTATTCAATGCTTTGTACAACGGGTGGTTTTCTTCAACCTCAATACGCAGAAACTGACCGTTTGCCGTCTTTCCGTCGGGGTTAAGATTATGAAATTCCGTCAGACGGAAAGCATGCCCGTCTTTGTCTACGCCGACATACTGATTGTTGCCCAGCTTGTCCTTGGCACTGAAGAACTGTCCGTTTTCCATGCCTTTCGAGTCTGCAAGGGAAACCGTCGCATAGCTGTCCATCTCCCTTTCTTTTCCCTCCTGGACGGCAATCATGGCCTGATCCAGTCTGTCTGTATTTGAACCGTGAGCCTCTTTTTCACTGTCTGCGGCATTCTGCGTAGGCGCCGGCTGATCCTGACGTTCCAAAGGATTTTCCAGCGTCCGTCTTTCCATGGCAGCCGTCCCGGTTTCGCGTTCCTGATTCTCCCGATACTGTTCGCGTTTGTTCAAGGCGTCAACCCTGGCTTCGGCATCGGCATATTTCTGTTCCATCAGCGGACGCGGCCCCTGCTCTCTCATTTTGCCGAGAAGTTCTTCGCGTTCCTTGAGCAGTTTCATGGCCGGACCATGATGTTTTTTATTGGACAAAACGTCTTTATAATATTCGCGCACGGCACGGCGGTCTTCGCCATAATCTCCGGTCATGGCCGGCGCATCGGTCTTGTCGATGCCGTAGCGTTTCAGTTCGCGGCCGATTTCGGTCACGCGCGCTTCCATTTTTTTACGGGCTTCAATATCGTCCCCAAGCTGGTCACGTTCGGCTTTGGCCAATTTAATCTCTTTTTTGGAGAATTCCATCTGCTTTTTGACTTCCTCTTTCATGGCCAGAGCATGTTTATATTCGGCGTCAATACGGCGTTTGTTGTCAAGAGGCAGATCTTTGACCTCATCAACGTCTTTGCCGGTCAGACGGACCTTTTCAACGGAGGCCTTCCAGGCAGCCTCGGCGCGGGCGGCTTCTCGCTTGGCGGCAATCAGCGCCTTGCCGTCGCCTTTTTCTACCCGGTAAGGATTATTTTCGTCCTTATCCTTATTTCCGTCTTCGTTAACCGCTTCGGTCGTCTGCGGCCTGGCAAAAGTTTTGGCAAAAGCTTCGGCCTCTTCGGTTTTGCCGTCAGTGCGCAGCTGGCAATATTTCAAATACGCCTTGTTGGCCTCAAGCTGCCAGTCGTCCGCTTTGCCGTCCCGGAAAGATGTCATCATGCTCTCATAAAGTTTGCGGTCAGCTTCCGACATTTTTTCGACATCAAGCATTTTGCTGCCGGAAGGCTGCGTTTCCGGATTTTCGGTACGGACTTCGCCGTTTTTGACTGAACCGGTGCGTGGCGTACTGCCGTGTTCCTGCTCATTGGCAATGATTTTGCCGTTCGGGCGGTAAGAATAGCCGGTGCCGCCCTGCGCGCGGACATCGTTCAGATAATGGCCGGTGTTGTCGACGTTGGCAGCCGAGCGGCTGATGATTTCCATATCGGCTTTGCTCAGCGCTTCGCCTTTGAGCGCGCGGGAAAAGGTGTCGCGGATATTGGTGCCGTCAACGGTCATAATCTTGTCATTGGGGGCAAGCAGCCGTGCCTGCTCCAGCTTATAGAAAGCTTCTTCCGGATTTTTGATTCCGGCAGCCTTCAACTGTCCGTAAACCTTGTTCATGTCGACACCGGGATGGCGTTCGGCATTGCGGGCCAGCATGTTTTTCAGCTGGGTTTCGGAAACCGGTCCGGTTTCGGCGTTTTGGGCGGCAACGGAATTTTCCGGCGTTTCTTTGGCAAGCGGGCCAAGCTCTTCAACGCGTCTGTTCAGCAGTATCGCTTTCTGCGCCGGGGACATCTCCTCATAAACTTTCGGATTTACGCCCAGTTCATGCAGTTTGGCATCAAGCTGGCTTTCGTTCAGGCGGGAGAAGTCCGGCGTCTGCTGCACCGGTTGCGGCTGAACGCCGCTTACTTTCGGCGCCGCACCGGTAATGCCGTCCACGCCGTCATCATGGCTTGAAAAACGTTCTCTGAGCCAGCCAAAGGCCTTGTCGCCGTATTCGGCGGAAAACACGCCGACGGCGCCGGAGAATATCGAAATTCCGGCGGTCAGCGCCGCCTGTTTGTACAACTGTTTGCGTCTGGCTTTGTCCGGTTCGTTGAGCGCGGCGCGGAAATCCATACCGGCATTGGTCAGACCCGACGTTACGGATATGCTGCCGCGAATGGCGGCTTTGAGCAGTTTGTCGCCGGCTTTGGCCGCAGCCGTATCGCCGATGGCCCGGCCGACCATGCCGACGGCATTCCAGCCGTGCTGAATGACGTCGCTGCCGCCGAAATAGGCGGAAACGCCGCTCAGAACAACTGACGTGGTAAGAGAGACAAGCTCTTTTTTGTTATTTTTCAGATAGTTCCAGTATGAACCTTCGAATCCGCTGTCCTTATAGGTTTTATAAGAAGTCCGAACCAGCTGGTAAGAGCGGTAAGCGGACAATGCCGCCAGACCGACGCCGCCGGTAGCGTATCCGACAATACCCGAAACCATGCCTTTTTTGACCGCGGGGTAAAGCCTGGGATATTTTTCTTTCATGCGGGCGTCAAAACCAAGCGCTCTTTCTTTCAGGGTTTTATGGCCGGTCTTTTCGGCGATGCGGTTATTGACGGCAACCTGATTGCGGCTGTTGGCAATGATTACGGCTGTGGCGTTCGTGCCGCTCAGGCTATAATGTCCGGAGGGATACTTGCGTTCGATATAACCTCTGGCCGCAGTTTTGACTTTGTCGTTAAATTCCCTGATTTTCTTTTCGAGTTCTTTTTCCTCTTCCGGCGTCAGATTGTCCTTATGCGCCCAAAGTTCGGCATTTTCCGTTTGAAAATCGGCCAGAAACTGAGCCTTGAGCATTTCAAGCGCCATGCCATCGGCATGGCTGCCGATGGCCTGAAGCAGCCTTTTTCTTTTTTCAGCAGCACTCAGTCCGGCAAAAGCAGGATTAACCGCCAGTTCGGACTCGGCCTGCAAAATTGCCATTTCCAGCAGCTCGCGGCGAAGTTCTTCCTTGTCTTTGGCACCGTCTTCCTTACCGGCCTGCAAATCGACATGCTCAAAAAAGTCGGCAATATTGGCCATTTCGGGGTGGAGCGGCGTGCCGTCCGGTTTACGGGCGAATGCGTCGAAACCGGTCAACATGGCGTCCATTTCCGACAGATTTTTGTCAATTACCGGCTTAAACGACGGCGACAAATGGGTCAGGCCGAGCTGAGCGTCAAGTTCGCGCTTTTCGCGCTCCACACGTTCAGCGGCGGACAATTCTCCCGTTTCCGGGTTATGAACCGTTACGATTTCGGCTTCGAGATTCTGAATGCCGGTCAGGTCTTCTGGCGCAACTTTTTCTTTGCCCTCGGCAAAATCCTTGACCTGTTTCTGCGCAAAGGCGTCAAGTTTGGCAAAAGCTTCGCCGGCTGCGCCCGGTTCGCCGCTGTGCGTTTTCAGAATACGGTATATCCGGGTCAGTTCTTCAGGACTTAAACCGTCCAGCCCTTTGTTAACCAGTTCAACGGCCTGCTGAAGTTCGCGGCGCCTGGCATCGGCTGCGTTTCCCTCACCGGCGCTGACAACACCGCCGGCCTGATTTGAATCGTTCAATTTCGTTTCGTCCACCATATTCGTGCCCTTATACGTTTATGACTAATTTCAGTTTAGTACAAAAATTCGAAAATTTCAATAATTTTTGTCAACAAACTTTGAATATCAGCACATTTTCGTCTTATTTATGAAGAGCTTACAGCAAAAAGATTAAAATTTATTTTATATGAAAGTTTCAGCCAAACGTGAGTACGCCGGCGCCAATCCGCACGGACGCTTATTCGCGCCCGAAACCGGACATGTCCTGCGGCATCATTTTGCCGGTTACCGAAGCCTGAAGTTCGGCGGCTTTTTCGTTGACAAAGCTGTTTTCCGGCTTGATTTCCTTTTCGGGCTTTTTAGGTTTGATTCGTCCGCTCATGCGCAGAATTTTGCGTTTTTCGCGGTACTTTTTCCGTTCTTCGGGGGTCAGATTGGAAACATTGTAATTGCGAACCTTGCGGCGGATGGCGGGCGGCAGCTTTTTAACATAATCTTTTTTGAGGTCAACTTCCTTTGTTTTGCCTTTGCCGTCGACCTTCATGTCTTCGGCAACAGCGGCAACGGTGGCTTTTTCCCGAGCCTCCTGGGACAAATCGTCGCCGATGACAACTTTATTAACGTTTCTTTTTTTGGCCATTTTAAATATTTGCCGAAAAACATTCAAATCCGGTTCCTTTTCCGGCGCTTTGCCTTTGTTTTCGTTATCTCTTTTTTCTTCGTTTCTCTTTTCTTTTTTGCGCGCGCCCACGTTAATCATATCTTCGGACGGCCGCTCGATTATGGCGCAATAATCATTGTCTTTCTGCTCTTTCACGCCCTCAAAAATTTTCGTTACAATCGCCTTTTCGTCCAAAACCGTTTCGGCAAGAACCATATTGGCTTCGGCAAACTCCTTCCATTCTCTTGCATCCTGCGTCGCTTCGGCGGTTTCTTTAGCCAGCATGGCCTCGCCGATCTGGCGCTCGCGGATTTTGTCGGCACCGTTGTCGGCAACGGCATGAAGTTCAATCTGCTTTTCGGCCAAATCGGAACCCAGCGCGTTTTCATCAGTTTTGCCTTTGTCCAACTCCTTTTCTTCGTTGGTCTTTTCGGCCGAGGTTTCCGGCGCCGCATAAGGCGCTTTGGCACTGCCGGCACCGGCCTGTTTGGCCATGTCTTCCTGCAGTGACTGCATGGCACCGGCGTCCATCTTGTGCGTGTCAAGAATCTGCGCCATCTGTTCCTGCATTTTCTCGGCCGCGGCCTGCGAAATGCCGCCGCCGGCGATTTCCTTTTTGTCGCCGATTTCCACGCCGGAAACGCCGTCGGGCTTATAATCTGCACTTTGCTCAAGTACCGGTTTAAGCATGGAAGCCTTAAATTCCTCGGCGCTCATACCGCAGCGGGGATCATAAATGTCCAGTTCGCCGGTGGTCGTATTTTTGAAACCTCTGACTTTGGCAAAGGCTTGCAGCGCTTCGGTCGAAGCTTTGCCTCCGTCGGCCGCCGAACCGTTCAGATCCCGGTCATTAATCAGGCCGTAAATAAGCTTGTATTCCGCGGCATTTTGAATAAGCGCGGAACCGTCGGCAAAGGCCTTAACCCGGCCGGCGGTATAATCGCGCAGCTGTTGGCGGAGTTCGACCTGTTCCGGCAAAGACATATCAAGGTGCTTATCCACAAAACTAAGCTCCTTATAATCCATTGACTGCCAGTTATAGGTGTTTTCGGCCATTTGCTCCTCCGTCGTTCAAGATAAGATTATTTTAGCAAATTTTAAGCAAACTGCAATCTTTTTGCGTAAAAAAGCCCCTCAATTGAGGGGCTTTGGTCATCAGGAGTTGGTACGCCTGTTTTCCCAATATTGTTTCATCACGGCCGCCCGCGCTTCACGGTCGGCTCTGGTATTGAAGTTGCTGTTTTCGTCATACTGATGATTGTTGTCGCGGAATTCTGCCCGGCGCGCAGCTTCTTTCGCGCGTTCCGGCGTGCCGGCAACCCGGCTGCGAGCCGCTTCCAGCTGCTGCTGGCGAACGCCCTGATTGTGTCCCTCAAGTGCGGCCCGGGCTTCTTCCGGCAAATCTTTGGCTGCGGCATACAGCGGATTTTCCGACATCAGCGGCTTGCCGTCCTCGCCTCTTTTGATAACGCCGTTTTCATCCTGTTCGAAAACCTTTTCGTTTTTATAACCGATTGTCTTTTCCGGCGCGCCTTTAATGGCGACGTCTTCTTTTTGGGCGTCTTTGGCGGCGACCATGGCAGCGGCGTAAGCGATAACCTTTTCTTTTTCGTCCGCAATGGCGGAAAGGTCAATTTCCTTGCCGTCGGCCAAATCCTTTTTGAACTGGTCAAGATGTTCGTCGTAGTTTTTCGGACCGGCCGGCTGCTCCTGCGTATTTTCTTCCTGCCGGTCAAACTTGGCGTTGTATTCGGCCAGTTTGCGTTTGCTTTCTTCGCTCAGCTGATCTTCGAAACCGTTGGCGTCAATTTTGCCCTCCGGCGCATTCTGATAGGCAACGCCCAGTTCCTCACAGGCCAGTTTCAGCTTGGCGGCAAACTCCGGCGACATTTCGCCCGAAAAGTTAATGGCCTGATTGTTGCGCTTGGCGTCTTTAACCAGACCGAGGAAAACCGAATAATCGGCGGTTTTGCCGTCGGCGCCGGCAATGCTGGCGTGCTTCTGGTCAGAGTAGCGAACCTGACCGAGCTTTTTGTCGTCCTTGCTGATGTTAAGCGTCAGGCCTTCGGTATCTTCCGCATCGCGTTCGCAGTCCTGCTCATATCCGGCACAATGCTGTTTCCAGAATTTTTCCTTGTCGTCTTTCCAATCCTGATTTTCTTCCTCATTTGCCGGAACCTCTTCTCTTTCTTCGCCTTCGGAAACATTCAGCGGCTCGGGTTCCTGACGGTCGCCTTCTCTTTCGTCCTTCGGCTTGCCTTCGTCCTGCTCTTCTCTCAGCTTTTCGGAAAAATGAACCCGCAGTTCATCCTGCGTCATACCGTCATAAGCCGGATCCTTGGGATTGTAATGATACGTCTTTAAAATCATTGGGCCGTCCGGCGAAGCCAAACCAACCTGAATTTCTTTCCAGCCCGCCTTTTCATATTCTTTATTTAAATCCTGGCGCTTTGAAGCTTTTTCCCCTTCCGGGGCATTGGCGACTTCTTCTTCCTTCTTGGCAAAGTATTTGTTTTCGGCTTCGACGTCGTTGGGCAGACCTTCTTCCGGCGGATTTTTTTCGTCAACATTAATATATTTGGCGACCCAGCTTGCATAAACTTCCTTAATACGGTCAATTTCTTTCTGGTCGGTCAGTGCGGCAAATTCATCCGCCGTTTTGTCCGTACCGCCGAGTTTGAAGAAAAGGTCATGATAGGTACCCAAATTTACTGCTTCAGCCATTGTTCTGTCTCCCGATAAACGCCTTTAATTATGGACAGAATAGCACAAACCTCAAGTTTTGTCCATAATTTTGTTTATGGTAACAAAACTTTCATAATATATGGTTAAGATGTTGCAGATTATTTGAGGCTGGCCAGCAGCGGGGTAATATTAGTCATAAACAGCTTGACCGAAATGGCCAGCAGAATAATGCCGAAAAACTTCTGCAGCATATAAATAAGGCCGGGACCAAGCCGCCGTTCAATGCGTTTGGTCAGCTTGAGCACCAGATAGACGATTATCATATTGGCGACAACCGCGGCCAGAATGCTGATGTCGCTGTATTGGGAACGAATGGACAGCAGCGTGGTCAGGGCTCCGGCTCCGGCAATAAGCGGAAAGACCACCGGCACAAAGGTTGCGTCTTTCGGCGCGTCGGGCTGGTCGTGGAATATTTCGATATCCAAAATCATTTCCATAGCCACAATAAAAATAATCAGCGAACCGGCAACGGCAAAAGACGAGATGTCGACATTAAACAGATTTAAAAACGCTTCGCCGACATAGAAAAAAATAAAAAACATTACCAGCGACAACAGCGCCGCCTTCAGGGCATTGATTTTCTTGCCGCGCTTTTTGAGCGTCAGGATAACCGGGATATTTCCGGTAATGTCAATTACCGCAAACAAAACCACAAAAGCGCTGATAAAATGGTGCCAGTCAAAATGTCCGAACATGTTTTTCTCCTTATCTGCCTTTGAGATAGCACATTAAATCCGCGAGTCAACAAAAAACGGCGGATTTTTTGCCGCCGTTCAAAAAAAACGTCACTCTTCCAGTTTGACCCTGATTTTTCGGCCGTAATAGCCGCAGAGCCGAAAAAGCTTGAAAATATCGGCGCAGAGACCTCTCTCTATTCGGTCTATTATCCAGCTCGGAACGCCGGCTTTCTTCTCGACTTTTTTAATGCTCAACCGGCGGTTCCGCCGTTCCAGCCAAAGGGCCAAGCCTAAGTCTTTCAAAAATTCTTTCCTGATTGCTGTTTTTGAAACCTGTTTCATTTTATGTTCAACTCCTTCACGTTTTGTTAAAACAAAACCGCCTTTTTGGTCGGAAAAGGCGGAGGATGTTGAAAGCTGTACACAGACAGTACGCTTATTCGTCCGCAAAAGCGGCTTATATCGCGTCATCCTCCTTTACAGGAGGCTATCGGTTCTGTGTAAGGAGCTTTCATACTCCGCAACCGGTCTAACCATTTCCGGCTGCGAAAGCAATTATAATGGTTAAAAGCTATTTTGCAACGGCTTTTTTGCAGATGTCATTTCCCGGCTTTCTTTCCTCTTGTCATTCCCGGGCTTCCTCCCTCTAAGTCATCCCCGGGCAAGCGCAGCACGACCCGGGGATCCATGGATGTCCGGGTCAAGCCCGAACATGACAGTAATAAAAGGGGTTCTTTTCCTTTTAGACCCTCGGGTCACGCCCGAGGGTGACGGAAACGCTTAGCCGAAATTGTGTACGGGAATGATAGTAATAAAAAGAAAAAAGCCGTCCGGGGAGGACGGCTTTTTTCGCTTATTTGCTTTATGCCACTTTGGCGTCGGTCACTTTGGCGTCAAAAACAATTTCGGCACCTTCAATATCGGCTTTGGTACCGCCGGAACAACTGCTGCTGACCTTAACCGCCAGAACCTGTTCGGCCACATAGGCCTTGTTTTCGTCCAGCGCCTTGCACAGTTCCGCATCATCGGTCGCATAGCAGAGTTCAATACGGTCGGAAATGTTGAAATCCTTGTCTTTGCGCAAGGTCTGAACCAAACGGACGAAATCGCGCGCCATACCCTCGCGTTTGAGTTCGTCGGTTACGTTCGTATCCAGCGTTACAACGGCCTTGTTATCAGCAAAGGCTTTGCCGGCAACACCGTCTTTCATATCCAGGCGGACTTCGAACAAATCCGGCGTCAGGGTCTGGCCGGCAATCGACAATGTGCCGTCGGCATTCAGCTCCCATCTGCCCTGTTTATACGCGGCCATAACCGGCCCCATATCCTTGCCCAGCGCTTTGCCGAGCAGCGGCGTATAGAGATAGACGGTCTTGGCGGCATAAGCGGCCAGATTATTGTTTATTTTAACTTCCTTGACGTTCAGTTCGTCTTTAATAATGTCCTGATACTGTCCGTTCAAAAAGCCCAGATTATCGCCGACAACCGTCAAACCGGCCAAAGGCAGACGATTGCGGAGGTTTTTCTCCTCGCGGATAAACTTGCCGGCCGAACATAAGTCCTGCAAAAAGTCCATTTCGTCAACCAGCGTTTCGTCCAGCTTAATGTTTTCAAGCTGCGGGTAATCGGTCAGATGGACGCTTTCGCCGCCGGTCAGATTCTTGTAAACATATTCGCAAAGGAACGGCATCAGCGGCGCCATGATTTTGCTCAGGTTGACCAAAACCGTATACAAAACGTCGAAAGCCTGTTGATCGCCGGACCAGAAACGGTCGCGGGTGCGGCGGATATACCAGTTGTTGAGAATTTCCATAAAGGAGGCAATCTCATTGCAGGACAGCGCCACGTCATAGGTGTCCAGCCCCTGTTTGACAATCCGGCCCAGGCGTTTGAGCTTGGAGAGGATATAGTTGTCAATCGCCTCGCTCGAACCGCTGACCTCTTTGGCCTGATAACCTTCGGCATTGGCATAAAGCGTGAAGAAGTAATAAGCGTTCCACATCGGAATCTGAGCGACACGGGCAGCTTTGGCAATCTCTTTGCCTTCCTGGTCGACGGCCAGGTTGCCGCCTTTTAAGACCGGCGAAGAAACCAGGAACCAGCGCAAAGCGTCAGAACCGATAGAATCCAAAACTTCGTTCGGATCCGGATAGTTTTTAAGACGCTTGGACAGCTTTTGTCCGCCTTCTGCCATCAGCAGACCGGTACAGATACAGTTTTTAAACGCCGGCTTATTATGCAACGCCGTCGACAGCACAGTCAGGGTATAGAACCAGCCGCGGGTCTGATCCATGGCTTCGACAATAAAATCGGCCGGGAAATGGTTTTCAAACCATTCCTTGTTGTCAAACGGGTAGTGAACCTGCGCGTAAGGCATGGAACCGGACTCAAACCAGCAGTCAAAGACGTCGCCGACGCGGCGCATCATGGTTTTGCCGGACGGATCGTCAGGGTTCGGATAAACGACCTCGTCAATATAAGGCTTGTGCAGGTTGGTAACTTCGATACCGGTCTTTTCTTTGATTTCGGCGACGGAGCCAAAGACATCAATGCGTGGAAACTGCGGATTGTCCGATTTCCAGACCGGAATCGGCGTTCCCCAAAAACGATTGCGCGAAATCGACCAGTCGCGGGCGCCTTCCAGCCATTTGCCGAAACGGCCGTCCTTAATGTGCTCCGGAACCCAGGTAATCTGCTGATTGTTTCTGACCATATCGTCACGGAAGTCGGTTACCTTGACAAACCAGCTTGACATCGCCTTATAAATCAGCGGCGTATCGGTACGCCAGCAGAACGGATAAGAGTGGGTATACTGCTCTTTTTTGACCAGAATGCCTTTCTCTTTCAACAACTGCATAATCGGCTCGTTGGTCTCAAAAACCTGTTTGCCCTGATAATCGGGAACTTCGGCGGTAAACCTGCCGGCCTCGTCAACCGGGCAGACGACCGGGAAATTCTCGTCATAAGCGCGGCAGGCTTCAAAGTCGTCCTGACCAAAGCCCGGCGCAATATGAACAATACCGGTACCGTCTTCGGTGGATACAAACTCGCCGGAAAGGACCCGGAAAGCACCTTTTTCTTTCAGGTGTTTGAAATAAGGGAACATCGGCTCATAAGCCATGCCGACAAAATCGGCGCCTTTCATCGTGCCGACCCGGGCAGCGTGTTCCAACTGTTTTTTATAGCGGCCGAGCAGCGCCTGCGCCAGAACATATTTCTGCCCGTCTTCTTCCATAACCGCATAATCAATGTCTTTGCCGACGGCCAGCATGAGGTTGGAAGGCAGCGTCCAGGGCGTGGTGGTCCAGACCAGCATTTTCATACCGTTTTCAAGCGTGAACATAACGGTTATGGCATTGTCGGTCTTGTCCTGATAGCCCTGATTGACCTCGAAGTTGGACAGCGGGGTTTCGGCAGCCCAGGAATAAGGCAGGACGCGGTAATCCTCATAAACAAGCCCTTTTTCCCAGAGCTGTTTGAAGTTGTTGATGACGCTTTCCATAAACGGCAAATCCATGGTCTTGTAATCGTGACTGAAATCCACCCAGCGGCCGATGCGCTTAAACATCTCGACCCAGATGCCGGAATATTTGAGAACGTCAGAGCGGCAGAAATCGTTAAACTTTTCGACGCCGTATTCCTCAATCTGTTTGCGGCCGGAAACGCCAAGCTGCTTTTCAGCAGACATTTCGGCCGGCAGACCGTGGCAGTCCCACCCCAAACGACGCTCGACCTTTTTGCCGTTCATCGTCTGATAACGGGCGACAACGTCTTTAACGTAAGAAACCATAATATGTCCGTAGTGCGGCGTACCGTTGGCAAACGGAGGGCCGTCGTAAAAAACGAATTCGGCGGCACCGTCGCGGTTGTGAACGGATTTTTCAAAAGTTTTGTCTTCGTCCCAGAACTTGAGGACTTCTTTCTCGATTTCGACAAAGTCGGCCTTGGCCTTAACTTCCTTATAATGTTTAGTCATCAGTAAACACCTTAAATTTTTGAATTATTTTAATGCGGTCGCGCCAAACGACGGCGCCTCGGATTGTATGATATATGTATGAAAAAATGCCATCCCCTAAGGGATAATAATCGAACGTATGGAATGTATTACCAAAATGCGCATTTTCATTCTTTAGAAAATTGATTAAAACCGGTGTTGAATTTAATACAAGAATCACGGCGAGTCAAATATTAATTCGCCTTGAAAACAACAAAAAGCGCTTCAATTCCATACGGAAAAGAAGCGCAGATTCTCAGAACCGCAGGCCGAGCGCCACATTGGCTCCGGCGTCCACGGCACGGCGGGCGCCCTTGGCCACGCGGCTGCCGATGGAACGGTCCCAGTTGGTGGTGTTGGCAAAAACGGCCGCCTTGACGAAAACCCTGTCCAGAAGATCAAGACGGGCTCCGAGCTTTAATCCCGCGATAAAACCGTTTTCCTTTACCTTTACCAGCCTTTTGCTCGAAACATAGGCGTTTTTGTCACGTTCCAGATACTCCGTCGAATAAGGCGTAATACCGATATAAGCTCCGGTAAAAAGCGTCAGCATGCCGTATTCGAAAAAACCATAGTCCATTCCGACCCGGAAAGAAGGCGCCTTGTATTTGATACCGCCATATTCCTCTCCCAAATGTTCGGAAAAAAACGACACTTCAAAATAAGCCGTCAGAGGCTTGATTTCATAGGCGACCCTGTCTCTTATACACATCTGAC
>ENA-UALL01000470-UALL01000470.1-human-gut-metagenome-genome-assembly--contig:-NODE-470-length-19670-cov-12.309814_pt1 | contig 19670 bp, 9 predicted proteins | sample MGYA00243699_ERZ654466 | MGnify/ENA primary metagenome ERZ654466 (study PRJEB26926, sample SAMN06164635) | human gut metagenome | biome: ENVO:00009003; feature: ENVO:2100002; material: ENVO:00002003...
TTTTTCTCTGCTCATCATGTGTTTACGTCGCTGCATCATAGGATATTATTTTTTTGTAGCAAAAGTAAGGAGGGAAAATGAACTGTAGAAGATGTACTTACTTAGGCGCTTACATTAAATATTGAAATAGTAAACGACGCTGCAAATCCATTATCACCACATCCACAATGAACAAAGTTAGTGATATTTCTTAATACAATAATATCCAAACAACTAAATTTCATGTTTCTTCTTTGAAAGATCCAATAAAGGCTTGCAGGAATCGTCAGTCTTACCATTGATTGCTTAAATATGCGTCTCCTATCATAATAATATCCGCAGAAAATGTGATGGTGGAATACATTTGGCGTTTCCTGTCAACATTGTAAACCTCTTTGTAATATACGATATACGCATATTTGAACTCCACGACACGAAAGATTGAATTATCCTTAGTGTTGTAATAAATCACCTTGCCGCTTATCGCTTTGAAAGGACTGTTTACCATTGCTTCAAGAATAGTAGTTTCTCTGGTAGATTCAACGGTTATGGTAATACGTCCGCCAATAACATTTGTCACTGGCCTTCCTTTATTATCTGTCTTGCGGTTAAATTCAATGTGTGATGAAATCACTTCTATATCCTTTCCTTGTAAGCACACGGTTGCCTTTAATTCTGCCATGCTGATCTTATTATTTATTATAAAACCAAGACATTTCGCCTTGGTTAAAGCAGTCAGACCGCTTTCAAGACAAGAAGGAGGATATCATATTTCGCAAATATAGAATTTTCCCTTGAACTTAACAAGCAATCAATTAAATTTATTAACCGACAAGATAGAAGAAACACTGCTTACAGGCTGTCCTCCCTTTTAAGTAGTATGTATACAAAGTAGAGAAATGCTTGCAGTTCAAGATGTACCACGAAATTAAGACTTGATGTAATTTTTTCAAGCTGAGAGCCGAGCTATCCGCGTAATAGCTCGGCTTGTTTTTTTTTAAAATGAGGGAAAGGTTATTTAGGCAGATGATATTTGTCCTTTATATGCTCGGCCACGTGTTCGACTTCTGGGAACAACGTTGATTTGTCTATGCCGAGGGCTTCAAGTTGCTTCCTGATTTTCTGCTTCTGCGCTTTATTGATGATGTACACTTTGTAACTGAAGTTGAGTGATGCTGGTTGGCTTTTATTGCCATTGATACCATAAAGGAAAAATGCCCCGGACTGCCGAATTATGCGAGGATTGTCAAACATAGGTTTCACGCAAAAAACTCTTTCAATATCCTTTGAGTCGATCACATTTTGGAAATGAGGTTTCTCGTACTTAATTTCATGCAGAAGATATTGGATTTCTTCTTCGGAGTTGAACTCCTTCCTATCCAATTCTCTCAAATCTTCGATACTGAAATCTATTGGGCGTTTAGCGATATTAGAAACGACACTGACAGCATCACTGTCGAAATATTTAATATCCGATGTTTGAACTTCGAATCGGAACAGTTTACCGTCAACGGCATCATTCTCGCACGCAAAATACAGAGCTACCAAAGGATTTGTAGTAATATCCAAGAGGCGTGTCGGCAAGGAGTAATGCTGCATCTTGACCAACTTCTCAAAGGTAGATGTACACCCTTTGAAATCAGCCGGACTTTGAGCGATAATATCTCTGAAAATTCTATTTTCATTCTGGATTAAAAGTTTCTCTCGATAGATGGAGGGAATTAATCCGAAACTCTTATCTGATTGTCCTCGATAAAAGATGTGGTAATCCATATCGTCCTCTAATTCGTCTTCAAGTTTTTCGAATAGAGTCCTGATACTACCGATACTTGATGAATCACTCTCCGGAGTATAATTATATGCCTCACATGAAATCTCCCACGGACGTTTTCCAAGAGTCTTGACTATTTTTTCTGACAACTCATTATATGATGCAAAGCTATCATAAGTGTAGCCCAGTTTTTTGCTTCTTAGATACGATGAAGTGTTGGAATCCAAAGGAACATATTTTTCCGGATTAACGTAGAACAGAACAATGCTGAGCTTTCCCTTTCCGACACTCTTAATGTTCAATGCCGTTTGAAAAAGTCGTTCATCTACTTTCCCTTCTTTTACCTGTCCGAACAATTCCCATAATACATTTATATCATACTTATTCCTTGTCGATTTATGTGGAAACAGATGCACTTTCATCGGATGTATTGTCGGGATACCGGATACGTCTGTCGGTTCTGGGCATCTAAAATGTAGCTTATGCCTTAAGTCCTGTAGGATTTCGACTCTCCTTTCATCGGAGTGAAACTTGTTGAGATACGACAAGAATGTGAACGGATCTATTTCTTGTAATGTAATCTCTTTGCCTTTTTCTGTACCATCTCGAAAACCGGTAATACCGATTTCTTTTAACTTAGATATAAGTTCCGGTTGGCTATTCTGTTTTCCAAGTAGCCAGTCGGATAGTTCTTTATAGAATGGTAGCCATGTAAATTTATTTTCCATATTTAATGATCTATTCGATAAAATGTGATTATATTATAAACTTGCAACTAATGTTTTCGTCCTTATATAACAACTTAACAATTTGAAATTGAGACACCTTACGTCAGGTACAATCTCTTGCATCTCATAATAATTATGACCGAATGCTTATACATAAGAGTGAGGCATGCAGAATAACGGAAGATGAAGTATTGTCACGAGGTGAATATTGATACTGATAATCGAGTCGAACTACTTGGAGATTGGTTATACCTTTCATATCCACGGTTTTCAGACAGAGTCTTTTATAATTGTCAAATCATGAAAAAGGTTCTTTCTGCACCACCTTTTACCTATTGGTTTAACGCTTTTTATCTTATCTCCACTGAAAACGATCTCAAGAATATAGCTAAAGGCACTTTTAATCTTCTCCAGTATTTCTCCACGATATTTGGTATCTGTCAATATTACTTTGAAGATTAGGAACTAAATAATCATTTTTGAGGGGAGGGAAGAGAAAATACCTTTTTATTTCAAACGGGCAATTTTAAATCGGTTCTAAGTTCAATTCCTTTTTTTACAAGGTATAAAGCAATATCATAATGATTCCATGCAATTGCAATATCTAATAAATTTTCACCATCATACAAATTTGTTAATTTCGCACCATAAGAAACTAAAAGATAAAACATATTCTTATTCCCTTGTGAAACAGAAATATAAATAGCGTCAAATCCTTCAGAATCAATGCTATTTATATCGGCTCCTTTTAATAATAAATATTCTGCAGCATTGCATCTTTTCTCTTGTACAGCCCATAGTAACGGAGTAAAACCATTCTTATCTCTGATATTTATATCAAAATCAAATAAAGTCATTATCATTTTTATGAGTTTAATATTTCCATTAGCCGCTACTGCATGAAGAATATTAAATCCATCCCTATCAAAAAATATGCTATTTTTTTCTTTTAATAGTAATTTTATAATTCGTAAACAATTTAACTGTATGGCTAACTCCAAAGCGCAAAGTCCCTGATTATTAGTATGAGTGATGTTAATTCCAGCATTAACTATTTTCTTAGAGAACCAATAATTTTTATAATAAACAGATAGAATTAGTAAATTATTGCCATTTGAATCAAGATACTGATTTAAATTGATATCTTGGTTCAATATAGACTCTAACCATATTTGATTATTGGCTTCTAATTGCTCTATGAATTTATTAATAAATGTCATATTAACGTCCTTTTGGAAAATTATAGTGATCATGATTTAATGGTTTATTATTACCATCTCCAGGATGAAAGTGAGGAGGCTGATTGGAGGTATTGTAATGCAATACGGGCTCAGCTCCATTTCCAGCTTTCTTTGCAGCCTCATAAGCTTTCTTTCTTGATGGATAATACTTCCTTTTGGCAATTGGATATGGAGATCTAACTTTTTGTTCATTGTCTTTTCCTTTATCCGCATTTTTATTTTCTTTGTATCCAGATTTACTGAGACCAAAACTATCAATCCACGCATTTGTATCATCGACATATCCATATAAGTTTAGTATTCCACCGTCAAGTCCAATCGGATCTTGTGACACATACATGCCCATTTGCGGCGAGTAATACCTGAACCTGTTATATGCCAGCCCTGTCTCCCGGTCATAATACTGTCCCTGGAACAGGAACGGTACCATTCCCTTGTTGCCCGTCTCCTCGATGACGTTCCCGTCCATGTCGAGCACCCGGTTCCACACCTCGTTGCCCTCGGCATCGTATGCCTCCGTCGGCGTTCCGAGTTGGTCTGTCAGTATCGAGTAGGACCTGCCTTCCTTTATCATTGCCATCGGTACGAACGACTCCTCGTCGAAGAGCCATACCGTCATGTCACGGCGTTCCGTGTCCGTGTTCCACCTGTCCTCCATGACGGAGTATTCCCTGCGCTGCTTCCACTGGTGCAGCGGCACGTTGCCGTTCCACACCCACCGCGTCACAGTCGTGCCGAAGCTCTTGGAGAGCCTGCGTCCGAGCGCGTCGTATGTGAACTCCACCTCCCTCTTGTCGGGCCGCACCACCTTTGCCAGGGAGCCGTCGGCGTTCCACCGGTATCTCCAGCGGTCCTTCTTGCCGTCAAGCCACTTTCCCGTGCCGAGGTAGCGTTCCGTCAGGTTGCCGTCAGCATCGTACTCGCAGTGCCATTCACCGTCCTGCTCCAGCCGTCCGCCACTGAGGTAGCGGCGCAGCTTCATGTCCGGGTCGGGATACAGGTTCCCCACCGGGTCGCTCTTTCTCCACTGCTCCCTGCCGTCGGGGTATTCCGCCCTGTCGAGCTGCCCCGTCGGGGTGTAGGAGTAGCGGGTCTCGCCACGCCTGCTGTCCTCCACGGACAACAGCCTGTCGGCGACTCCCCAGCGGTAGCGGCGCATATGCCGTGTGCGCGAGTCCTTGCGTGTGCGGGTATCCACCAGACGGCCTATGTCGTCGTAGGCGAACGAGCGGACGACGCCTCCCGGAAGGATGCGCTCCACCTCGAAGCCCAGCGTGTCGTGGCGGTGTGAGGATTCCCACGAGCCTGCGCCGTCGGCGTCGCCGCCGCCGGTGGCCGTGAACCCCTCAAGCTCCCCGTAACCGTTGCGGGTGTAGCGCAGCGAGGCCCCCGTCGTGCTGTCGAGCGTGAGTATCCTGCCGGTATGGTCGTAGGTGCGGAGTATGGTGTTGCCGTCAGCCGTCTCCCGGACGGGAAGTCCCAGGGAGTTGTACGCGAACTCCACCGTGCTTTCCCCCCTCGATGCCTGCACCAGCCTGCCGGACAGCCCGTAGGCGTAGGTCTGGTCGGGGTCGCCAGCCGTAGGGTATGAGACGCGCGTCACGCGCGAGCAGGCGTCATAGCCGTATTCCCTTTCCGTCCCCGATGGCAGCGTCTCCCTGACGACACGTCCGCCCCTGTCACGCAGGTAATGACGGACGGCCCCGTCGAAGCCTTTCTCTGCGGTGACATTCCCCACAGCGTCGAGGGTGAACTCGTAGCTCTGGAGCTTCTCGTTTGTCACACGGCGCAGGCGTTCCTCCCGGTCATAGCGGAAGTTCACCACGCCCCGGTGGTCGCGACGCCTTGTCAGCTTCCACATGCCGGAGTAGCCGTACTCCACGTGCTGGACGTTGTCACGGTATTCGGTGAGGTTGTCTATCCCGTCGTAGGACAGGCGTATGTCGTTGCCGTCGAAGTCGAGCACGTGCACCACGCGGCCCACAGGGTCGTATTCCCTTTTCTGCACCGCACCCTTGGGGTTGGTGACGCTCACGCACCTGCCCAGCAGGTCGTAGCCGTACAGCGAGGTGTTCCCCCGGCTGTCGGATGCCTCCGTGAGGTTGCGGAAACGGTCATAGGCGAGCTTCGTCACTACGCCGTAGGGGTCTTTCACCGATGCCACCGCACCGTCGCGGTAGGTCATCCTCGTGACGGCACCTTCGGGGTTGGTGCGGCTCACCAGATTGCCGGAGCGGTCATAGCCGAACTCCCACGTGCCGCCATCCGGCGTGGTAACGGATACGGGACGGTTGCGCAGCCCCCCCTTGCCGGGGTACACGGCGGACACGCTGCCGCCGCACGGGTCGGAGCTGTCGGTGCAGTTCCCCCAGCGGTCATATTTGTACAGGGTGCTGTTACCGAGCGGGTCTGTCTGTGCGAGGAGCTGGCGGCTGTCGTCGTAACGCCACAGGTGTTCCCCGCCGTTGGCATCGACCTTCTTCCACACAAGGCCGCCACGGTGGTGGTACACCGTCAGCCCGCCATGGCTGTCGAGCACCTCGGTCACTCCCTCTCGGAACGTGAGCTTATGGTCGTATATGCCGCCGTCGCCCCACGTGTGTACGCAGCGCGAACCCACGCCCGTACCGTCGTACTCGAAGTACCACGCAAGGCCGTTGCGCCATGTCTCCTTCACGATGAGCCTTCCGGCATACTCGTATGTCATCACATCTCCTGCCGCGTTGCGCTGGAGGGTCATGTTGCCGTCAGCATCGTACTCGTAGGAGGCGAGGGTAATCTCTTTCTCCGGATCTTCCGGATGCGGGCCGCATATCTCAAGGATGCGTCCGTTCCTCGTGTCGTGCTCCACCCTCAGACGGCGGCCCGCACTGTCGGTAATGGAGCGCAGCAATCCCTCTTTCGTGTACTCGAAACGGATGCCGAGGCCGTTGCAGTCGGTCACGCTCTCAAGCAGGCGCACGGAATCGTACTCCTTGCGCGTGAAGCGGTAGTAGAGGTCCTCGGCCATGTCCCACACGCAGTAGCAGCCGTCCTGTTCCAGACGGGCCTCCTTGCGCTCGGAGAGGATGAACGAGGGTTCTTCCGCTGTCGGCAGCGGGAAGGCCACCGGGATGCCGTCACTCATGCGGAGCGTCAGGGTACCTTCTTCCGTGTCCGCGACGACGCCCATGTCGTAGGCGTGGTGCCACCCGTTGCCCAGAGGCCCCCGGTAGTCGCTGCGGCTGTACCAGGTGCGCTCCCATGACAGAGGCACCGGGCCGTCGAGCCAGAAGTCCTCCTCGTCGGTGAAGAACGTGCCGCCGGCCACGTCCACGGGGTGGCCCGTGACCGTACAGATGGCCTTGTGGAGCATGTTCTTGAGGGATTCGCTCTTTATCGTCTTGTTGACCTTGCTGTGCAGCTTGTCCGCCAGCTTCTTGGTCTTTTTCTTGTAGAAACGCCCGAACGCCCCCGTGCACTTGCGGGCGAGTGCCGCCATGGGGTTGAGAGGGACGGGAACCGGGCTGGTGAGTATCTGCCTGGCGGGAGGTATCGGGTTGATGACACCCGTGGGCAGGAACATGCCCGGAACCTTGTGCACGCTCGGTATGCCCACGTCGTTGCAGTCGAGGTGCAGGTGCGCGCCGCCGCCCGAAAAGGGCATCCCGTCGGCGAGCACCGTCAGGCTGCCCATGAAGGCGTGGCCGTTGTTCTTGGGTATCGCCGCTGAAGGGGCCGCCCAGCCTGCGCCCATGGGGATGTGCGGGATGCTCCGTGTGGGTGTGGATGCAACCGCGCGCGGGATGAAGCCGCCTATCTTGACGGTGGCACCCAGCATCCCGACAGCCATCGTCAGCACGGTGTGGCCCACCTCGGCGAGCTTCGCACTGTCGGCGTCGCCCGTCTGTTCCGCTGTCGGAGGCGGGGGGATGAATGAAGAGACCGCCGCCGCGATGAAGTCCTGCGGACGAAGGAGAACCCCGACATAAGGGTGAGGCATGGGCACGACGGGGGAAGGTGGTATCGTCACGAGGTGGATGTCCACGCCGATGACCGGGTCGAGCTGCTTGGAGATGGGCAGGCAGGCCATGCCCTTCATGCCCATGGCACCCAGCACGGGGAGCATCGCGGCCTCGCTCAGGCCGTCGGCAAGGCCGCCGATGGCGGCTGCCGCCTTGACGCCCGTGTCGAGGGCATTGACGGACGGTGACACACCGGCCTCGGAGTTCGCCTTGACGCCTTCCGAGATACCCTTGACCTGCGCGCCTACGCCGGTCTTTAGGTTAGCACTCACGCTGTCGAAATAACCTGTGTCCGCCATTGATATTCCGAATGAATTAAAATATTACATCGTTTGGAGTTGTCTTTTTATCTCATCAACTCTCTTCTTTATTCTATTTAGAGAATATTTCTCGCTCCCTCCAAATGAATAAACTGCGACAAGTTCCATCAACTCCAAATATAATGCATCTCTTAAATCAACATGGTTATCAGCCTCTAATGCCAATTGAACATTTCGTTCCCGATTAATCAAAAATAGGCCGTCGCATCGCTCTTTAATAACGGCCATATCTTTGCCTGTCGCAAATATCTTGTCTAAAGCTAATTTCGCATAATTTTCCTGATTTGCCATTTGACAAGACGCATAATATATCAGAGAGAGTATCAATTCACATGGAGTCCAAAGATTTCTATTGCCATTAAATTCTAACGACAATCCTAATGGATAAAGCTGAGTGAACTTTTCTGAATAATTATAAATATATATCCAATAAAAAAGATCCCTAAGCGTAGTCAAATCCTTTGATGAATTAAAACTCATTTTTTTTATAAGTTTCTGCTTGATTTTTTCAAGACGTTTATTGCCAGAAACATCCAGTTCAGGCATAATTATTTGAAATTCATGTTCCATCATTTTATTATTATAATTTTTACTTTATCTCCTTCATCACATTGTCTTAGAGCAGCACCTATTGACGCTCCAGCCCCTCGATTATCTCCTGGAGAAATATGTTCTATATCTGCGCCCACGCCTCCTTCTACAAACATCGCCATTGGCCATTCATCTCTATCCAAGCCTTTTTTACTTTCAGTTCCTAATAGAGATTTTTGTCGTTGACTTGGGGCTCCAGTTCTGTCAATTGTTACAACATCAGGTTTCCCCTTTTGAATTGCACGCTTAATATGACGAGTCGTTTCTGGATACTCAGCCTCCGAAATTCTTAAGATATATTTATAATCTGGATTATTTTTTACTTCTTCAAGGTAACAACCTTTCAATCCTAAAGAATCAATCCATGTATTGGTATCTTTAACATATCCATAAAGACGTATTCCCCCAGCCAATCCAATCGGATCTTGCGAGACATACATGCCCATCTTCGGCGAGTAGTACCTGAATCTGTTATATGCCAGTCCTGTCTCACAGTCATAATACTGTCCCTGGAACAGGAACGGTACCATTCCCTTGTTGCCTGTCTCCTCGATGACGTTCCCGTCCATGTCAAGCACCCGGCTCCACACCTCGTTGCCCTCGGCATCGTATGCCTCCGTCGGCGTTCCGAGTTGGTCTGTCAGTATCGAGTAGGACCTGCCTTCCTTTATCATTGCCATCGGTACGAACGACTCCTCGTCGAAGAGCCATACCGTCATGTCACGGCGTTCCGTGTCCGTGTTCCACCTGTCCTCCATGACGGAGTATTCCCTGCGCTGCTTCCACTGGTGCAGCGGCACGTTGCCGTTCCACACCCACCGCGTCACAGTCGTGCCGAAGCTCTTGGAGAGCCTGCGTCCGAGCGCGTCGTATGTGAACTCCACCTCCCTCTTGTCGGGCCGCACCACCTTTGCCAGGGAGCCGTCGGCGTTCCACCGGTATCTCCAGCGGTCCTTCTTGCCGTCAAGCCACTTTCCCGTGCCGAGGTAGCGTTCCGTCAGGTTGCCGTCAGCATCGTACTCGCAGTGCCATTCACCGTCCTGCTCCAGCCGTCCGCCACTGAGGTAGCGGCGCAGCTTCATGTCCGGGTCGGGATACAGGTTCCCCACCGGGTCGCTCTTTCTCCACTGCTCCCTGCCGTCGGGGTATTCCGCCCTGTCGAGCTGCCCCGTCGGGGTGTAGGAGTAGCGGGTCTCGCCACGCCTGCTGTCCTCCACGGACAACAGCCTGTCGGCGACTCCCCAGCGGTAGCGGCGCATATGCCGTGTGCGCGAGTCCTTGCGTGTGCGGGTATCCACCAGACGGCCTATGTCGTCGTAGGCGAACGAGCGGACGACGCCTCCCGGAAGGATGCGCTCCACCTCGAAGCCCAGCGTGTCGTGGCGGTGTGAGGATTCCCACGAGCCTGCGCCGTCGGCGTCGCCGCCGCCGGTGGCCGTGAACCCCTCAAGCTCCCCGTAACCGTTGCGGGTGTAGCGCAGCGAGGCCCCCGTCGTGCTGTCGAGCGTGAGTATCCTGCCGGTATGGTCGTAGGTGCGGAGTATGGTGTTGCCGTCAGCCGTCTCCCGGACGGGAAGTCCCAGGGAGTTGTACGCGAACTCCACCGTGCTTTCCCCCCTCGATGCCTGCACCAGCCTGCCGGACAGCCCGTAGGCGTAGGTCTGGTCGGGGTCGCCAGCCGTAGGGTATGAGACGCGCGTCACGCGCGAGCAGGCGTCATAGCCGTATTCCCTTTCCGTCCCCGATGGCAGCGTCTCCCTGACGACACGTCCGCCCCTGTCACGCAGGTAATGACGGACGGCCCCGTCGAAGCCTTTCTCTGCGGTGACATTCCCCACAGCGTCGAGGGTGAACTCGTAGCTCTGGAGCTTCTCGTTTGTCACACGGCGCAGGCGTTCCTCCCGGTCATAGCGGAAGTTCACCACGCCCCGGTGGTCGCGACGCCTTGTCAGCTTCCACATGCCGGAGTAGCCGTACTCCACGTGCTGGACGTTGTCACGGTATTCGGTGAGGTTGTCTATCCCGTCGTAGGACAGGCGTATGTCGTTGCCGTCGAAGTCGAGCACGTGCACCACGCGGCCCACAGGGTCGTATTCCCTTTTCTGCACCGCACCCTTGGGGTTGGTGACGCTCACGCACCTGCCCAGCAGGTCGTAGCCGTACAGCGAGGTGTTCCCCCGGCTGTCGGATGCCTCCGTGAGGTTGCGGAAACGGTCATAGGCGAGCTTCGTCACTACGCCGTAGGGGTCTTTCACCGATGCCACCGCACCGTCGCGGTAGGTCATCCTCGTGACGGCACCTTCGGGGTTGGTGCGGCTCACCAGATTGCCGGAGCGGTCATAGCCGAACTCCCACGTGCCGCCATCCGGCGTGGTAACGGATACGGGACGGTTGCGCAGCCCCCCCTTGCCGGGGTACACGGCGGACACGCTGCCGCCGCACGGGTCGGAGCTGTCGGTGCAGTTCCCCCAGCGGTCATATTTGTACAGGGTGCTGTTACCGAGCGGGTCTGTCTGTGCGAGGAGCTGGCGGCTGTCGTCGTAACGCCACAGGTGTTCCCCGCCGTTGGCATCGACCTTCTTCCACACAAGGCCGCCACGGTGGTGGTACACCGTCAGCCCGCCATGGCTGTCGAGCACCTCGGTCACTCCCTCTCGGAACGTGAGCTTATGGTCGTATATGCCGCCGTCGCCCCACGTGTGTACGCAGCGCGAACCCACGCCCGTACCGTCGTACTCGAAGTACCACGCAAGGCCGTTGCGCCATGTCTCCTTCACGATGAGCCTTCCGGCATACTCGTATGTCATCACATCTCCTGCCGCGTTGCGCTGGAGGGTCATGTTGCCGTCAGCATCGTACTCGTAGGAGGCGAGGGTAATCTCTTTCTCCGGATCTTCCGGATGCGGGCCGCATATCTCAAGGATGCGTCCGTTCCTCGTGTCGTGCTCCACCCTCAGACGGCGGCCCGCACTGTCGGTAATGGAGCGCAGCAATCCCTCTTTCGTGTACTCGAAACGGATGCCGAGGCCGTTGCAGTCGGTCACGCTCTCAAGCAGGCGCACGGAATCGTACTCCTTGCGCGTGAAGCGGTAGTAGAGGTCCTCGGCCATGTCCCACACGCAGTAGCAGCCGTCCTGTTCCAGACGGGCCTCCTTGCGCTCGGAGAGGATGAACGAGGGTTCTTCCGCTGTCGGCAGCGGGAAGGCCACCGGGATGCCGTCACTCATGCGGAGCGTCAGGGTACCTTCTTCCGTGTCCGCGACGACGCCCATGTCGTAGGCGTGGTGCCACCCGTTGCCCAGAGGCCCCCGGTAGTCGCTGCGGCTGTACCAGGTGCGCTCCCATGACAGAGGCACCGGGCCGTCGAGCCAGAAGTCCTCCTCGTCGGTGAAGAACGTGCCGCCGGCCACGTCCACGGGGTGGCCCGTGACCGTACAGATGGCCTTGTGGAGCATGTTCTTGAGGGATTCGCTCTTTATCGTCTTGTTGACCTTGCTGTGCAGCTTGTCCGCCAGCTTCTTGGTCTTTTTCTTGTAGAAACGCCCGAACGCCCCCGTGCACTTGCGGGCGAGTGCCGCCATGGGGTTGAGAGGGACGGGAACCGGGCTGGTGAGTATCTGCCTGGCGGGAGGTATCGGGTTGATGACACCCGTGGGCAGGAACATGCCCGGAACCTTGTGCACGCTCGGTATGCCCACGTCGTTGCAGTCGAGGTGCAGGTGCGCGCCGCCGCCCGAAAAGGGCATCCCGTCGGCGAGCACCGTCAGGCTGCCCATGAAGGCGTGGCCGTTGTTCTTGGGTATCGCCGCTGAAGGGGCCGCCCAGCCTGCGCCCATGGGGATGTGCGGGATGCTCCGTGTGGGTGTGGATGCAACCGCGCGCGGGATGAAGCCGCCTATCTTGACGGTGGCACCCAGCATCCCGACAGCCATCGTCAGCACGGTGTGGCCCACCTCGGCGAGCTTCGCACTGTCGGCGTCGCCCGTCTGTTCCGCTGTCGGAGGCGGGGGGATGAATGAAGAGACCGCCGCCGCGATGAAGTCCTGCGGACGAAGGAGAACCCCGACATAAGGGTGAGGCATGGGCACGACGGGGGAAGGTGGTATCGTCACGAGGTGGATGTCCACGCCGATGACCGGGTCGAGCTGCTTGGAGATGGGCAGGCAGGCCATGCCCTTCATGCCCATGGCACCCAGCACGGGGAGCATCGCGGCCTCGCTCAGGCCGTCGGCAAGGCCGCCGATGGCGGCTGCCGCCTTGACGCCCGTGTCGAGGGCATTGACGGACGGTGACACACCGGCCTCGGAGTTCGCCTTGACGCCTTCCGAGATACCCTTGACCTGCGCGCCTACGCCGGTCTTTAGGTTGGCACTTACGCTGTCGAAATAACCTGTGTCCGCCATAACTGTCAGTCTTTATCGTTATTTAACTCGAAAATACAAATAGGCAGATGCAACAATGGCAATCACAATGATTACACCGAGCCAAAATCGGAATCCGGTTGGACCCAATAAGTCAAGAAAGAAGTTTCCTCCCCAGCTTCCGGGTCTGGCGTATGTCCATTTCCAGTCGAATATCAGTCCGACAAGCCAAACCAATAGCAGAAAGATTACTACTAAGTACCCCACTTTGGGGTTCGCATAGGCATATTCGGTTGCATCAGTGAACAGCCCTTCAAGATTTCGCAATATGTTGTTCAGCCATTCCATTGTATTTTCCTAAATTTCTTTTATACTCATACAAATAATTCTCCCAGTCATCTCCTAACACTTTGGTCAGAACTTCATTTATTTCATCGTCACTGACCAGCTTGGAGCGTGCCGAACTGTTTAACAGGCTTAATAGCAGGAGAGGATAAGAAGAGTTCTTTATCAGGTCTATGGAAAGTTTGTCTGAAAGTCTGAAACCTTCCACATAACATTCCGCAGCTAACGATTTCTCATAATTATTTTCCCGGCACCAGCCACACAGTCTCAATGCTTCACTTTGCATTAGGTAATCGTTGCATCTGGAGTATGCTTCAGCACCGCGATAGTACGTTTCTGCCGCTTCTTTCCAAAGCGACTCTCGTACATAGATGGAGGCCTTTCCCAATAAGGTGTTTCCGAGTAATCGGCAGGCCAAAGAGGGGTCTAATTTTTCTTCCCCGATTTCAGCGGCTTCCACGGCTTTGTCGGCAAAGTACATGGCTGTCTTATAGTCCTTATGGGAAATCTGGTCGGTATATAGAATTGTATATACGGTTACAAATTGGCTAATCCAGTTAATGTCTTTCTTCACATTTGCGAGGGCAATGTCGAGGCATTTCTTCGCAAATTCCTCTGTTTGCGCTGCGTTCCCTTTTTTCACACTGTTCATCAGTTTGATTAATGCCAGCCTGAAATTCGAGGCTGCCGGGTCGTTCTTATCCTCATTGGCCGCTTGTTCCGCGAGTTGCTCCATTGCTCCGTCCAAATCTATTGGCGGATAAATAGACACCGCGTCATTGGAATGTTTGGCCATTAGTTTGCCAAACTGTTCGTGGTCTTTTATGTCGGATATACCCCATACCATTTGCTTGTGGAATGGCAGGGCAAGAGCCTTTTCAAACCATTCACGACATCCGTCATAGTCGTATGTGTTCTTTAGGTTAAAGACAAAACTGCATTTCATATCAGTCCCTTTTACAAGGGATTCTGTCAGCTTGTTGAAGTTGGCAACTGCGACGGAGGCATCGTTTTCCGCTACTTCCGGTTTATAATCAGCTATCCAATCAACACGTTCAAAGACAATTTCTTCGGGTTTCTTTGAATTGTTCCAATATTCTACCTGTTGTGCAATATACCCTACAACATCTTTTGAGAAATCGGTTCTGGAACTGAACGGAAGTTCTATGACGAACACCATATCTTCCTCTTCGCTATCAAGGGCAAGCATATAGTCATAGAAAGCATCAAGCATACTTTCGTCTTCCGGATTGATGACGATACGGATCAACTTAACCGGTTTCCTGACTGCATCTTCCCATTGGTAGAGCATCTTATCTGCTATTTGTTGTATGGCATTGCTCATATGCTGTTAATTCAATTTGACAATTGTTCCGGCTACGGCTGTGGTTCCGGAAGAATCTATCGTAGCCTTTGTTGTACCGCTGACTGTAGCACTGCTACTGCCGGATGCTGTAAAATCTGTACTGGAGATATTATAATTACTGCTTGCTGTACAATCAATATTTTCTGCTGACTGCGCAATATTGGCACCGGCGGACTCTGTTATGTCCTTTTCCGCATTAGATGATATATTGCCTTCGCTATCAATCATTATTCTGTTTTCTCCAACACACAAGGTGATGCTTTTAGAGGCAGATATTGTGATATTTCCTTCTCCGTCTGCCGTATAGCTGTTGCCTTCCTTGTCTTTCATCATAACGCTTCCTTTTTCATCATCAAGCGTTATGGTACAACCGCTGCGGGTAGTCAGGCTTTTTGTTTTGTTTGAACTGCCGCCACCGGTACCTGACTTTCCATGGAATAAGCTGCCAAGCACAAACGGACGGTTCGGGTCATCATATCTGAATGCCACCATGACTTGGTCTCCCTTTTCGGGTATGAATACAAATCCTCTGTTTGTGGCCACCTTGTCGCTTGTGCCTGCGTCAGGAGTGAGTACCCGTATCCACGAGGTTTGCATCGGACCAGTCTGCCAGTTCATCTTGACTTGGACACGGCCTAACTTTTTCGGGTCCTCGTTGCTGACAACCACGGCCTGCTGTGTATGCGCAACAGGCAAAGGCACATCCGGGCATGGAAGGGTGGGAATAGAGGACGGAAGTGCGGTGAAATAGTTCTGGTAGCTGTCACCCATACCGGCTACGTGGGTTATTTCCGTAATGATATAGGTGCCGATACTGTTCTTAACGAATATTTTGATTCCGGAATGAATAGCGGTGTGGACATCTATGATACTGCCCACCGTGAGGGTATAGCAGTCGCTCTCTCCGGTGACAAAACAGGATGCGGCGGTGTCGCCTTGCTGCTTGCGCTGGAAGTAGGCGTCAAGCTCACCCTTGTTGGTGATGCGTGGTTCCGAACGTTGTACGGCGGGAGCGGTAAACAGTGCCAATGACGAGTCAAAGGCCGCTTGTCCCAATGTGTTCTGTCCGGCTGCGGCATCAGGGGACTGGCCGTTATAGGTCTGGTCGTTCACCGAATGGTAAGAACTTCCCTTTATTGGTCGGGCAAGTGCCTGCGAGCAGACATCGAGCACGGATAGTTCCTCGCCGTATATCAGCTTGGTCGTTGAGCCGGGCTGTGGCTTCCCGAAAACAAGGTTCTGTCCATCGTAATAGAGCCATTCCTGATATTGGCGGGCAAGCCGTTGTATGAATCCGAAGTTGGTTTCCTCGTACTGGCATTCGTATTCCAGCTTCGATTTCGTTTCCGGATTGACAAGAGCTTGCACTCCCGCCTTGTCTGTAAGTTCCTTAACGATGTCAGACAAGGATTTGTTGCACCATGAGGCACAAGTGTGGTCTGACTCCAATAGGAATGTTGACGAATATCCCGTCACTTTTATATTTCCGTGTGTTCCACCGGAACGATGAAGTCCCACCATGGTGGCCACGCCGACAAAAACAGTGCCGCCGAAGTCCATGATTACTTTTTTCCCAACCCAGTCTTTTGACGCCTCCGGGATTTCCACACCATAGGCTTCTATGGCTTGGATATCCAGCGTTATCTCAAAGTAGTGATGCTCATTGATGCTCTGTTTGAGCATCAACTGCACAAACGACGGCATGGGTATGCCGGCTATTTCCAATGTGACTTTTTTTTGTTCCAGCATGGCGGCATTATATTTGACGGTTTATATCCAAATTGCCAAAGCCGCCCGGCGGAAGTCCGTCGGACGGCCTGACAAATGTTTTGATTTAGGATTTACCTATGTACGCCGATTTATTTCTTCGGCCAACGGTTGTCAAGAGCTGCGCTGCCGACGATGATTTCTTCAGCGGAGAACGTAATGGTGATTGTCATAGGCACATCGTTGTTCGCGTCCAGAGTTTCCGAGTAGTGAACGATGTATGCGTTCTTGAACTGGATCTCCTTCATCTTGGCATCTTCCTCCGTTTTTTTGTAGATAATCTTTCCTTCTACAGGTTTGAAAGGACTGTTCAACATCGCTTCGATGACCGAAGTGTCTTCTGTTGATTCGATGGTTGCTTTTACTCGACCGCCCAATACGCTTGAAGAGGGCATACCTTTAGAGTCCGTGTTACGACTAAACTCATAGTTTGAATAAAGGACGTCAAATTCCTTGTTGTTAAGTTCCAATGATGCTCTAAATGCCATAATACTTGGATTTAATGGGTTAAACTTAATTATTTTACTTCGGTTTCTCCGTCCTTGCGCCCTAACCGGTATAGATGCAAAAAAGAGAAAACCTCAAAAACGATTTTTTGAAATTTCCTCTCAGCCTCCGGATGACTCAGTTTTATTGTGGGAAAAAGAGAAGAAAATAAAACATCATCTTTGATGTGAGCAAATATAAGTGCTTATATTCATTTTTCCAAATTTTTTAGCGCGTTTTTTTTGCTGTTATTTTCATTTTAACACGTTTTAAACTAATGTTCGTGTATAAAGCCACTGTCCTATATGATTAGAAACACGCCCCGTTGATGATGTGTCGCTATTAAATTGATTCCCGGTATTGTACAATAACACTTGTAGAAGAAATTTCATCAGGAACGGACGAAACCGTCGGGAAGCAAACTGCTGCCGGAATGCAGAAAAACGGTATCCACCGCATGAAAGTGGCAGATACCGTTAGCAGATTGACTATGCAGTCTGAATGTTTGCGTATGTCCTAATTCTTACGCCCGTATCGGCAGATGAGCAATGAACTTAATACCAGGAGTGCAAGAGCAATCATCCATGTGTAGATTTTCCGTTCCTTTTCCAAATGTTCGATGTCCGCCGCTTGTTGTTTGGAGCAAGTTGTCAGTATATTAATCTGGGATTGTTGAGCCTTGCAGATATCCATAAGTTCAGAATTAATCCGTTGCTGTGTCTCCAGCGAAGTTTGGATGTTCTTGAAGTTGCGGTTGGTCGTATATGCGTCACGGATATATCCGGGCGTGCTTACCTGTAACGAGGGAACCTGTATGCTGTCCGGAAGGTATGTCAGTTCTGCATTATTGCGCCGTTCCGTTGCGAAGCTGTTGAACAGGAGTATGCCAACAAGTGTGCCGCTGATCAGAAAGGCTATTAATGCTATGATGGCAAACATTGTGTTTGATGATTTCGCGACAGGGTGTTGGTACTCTCGTTCAAGCCATGGATGATGGTTCATCGTGTGAGGCGGAATGGATGTTCCATACTCCACAGTCCGGACTTCGGCATTTTCTTCGGTCTCTTTTTTCTCAAGAGCCTTACGTCTTGATATATCCATAAATTCGCGCTTGGCAATCTGGTATTTATCCGCTTGATAAATTACAAGGTCGTTTTTTACCAGCCAGTCAAGAACGTCCTTGACACTCCGTTCTGATACCTTGAGGTTGCTGATGCTCCAAAATATTTCTGCACAAGATACCCATATTGGCTTCTGGAGGCACTTCTGATATAGGATTTCAAGAATCTCTGCCTGTAGTTGTTCTCTTGTTGGTTCCATTTTATTTACAGTATTAATTGTTTCGGAATAAAATAATATTTCTTGCCGGCGATGAATACAGGTCTGAAAAGGTTGCGTTGATATATGTCTTCCAGTCTCTTCATCTTTGAAATCAGGGTTGTATAGCCACTATTAAAGTCCGTCAGTTCAACCTTTCTTTTCTTTAGTTTCTTCACCTTTGTTGAATTTAAAAGGCTGTCATTGGTCATGACTCCCGTCTTACAATAAAAGATTTGAGCCAAATATGGATTTCTGGGCAATACTTTTCGATAGAAACTTCTGTTTATGCTTTTCTTTTGCCGGTTAAATTGCTTGCGAAGCACTCTTAGCTCCTTTTTCCCTATGTTATCTGAGAACTCCGGGAGCAGTCCCCTGTAGCTTTGCAATAGTTCCATCACTTCCTTGTCATCGAGTAGATATCCATATTCATACCCGTCCATTATACTGTCCGCTACGGAGGCCTTTATATAGTAGGTGTCATTCACGCTGTTTCTATCTATATCGTCAAGGCTCATACTGTCAGGATTTTCCGTATGATGGAATATATGCGTCAGTTCGGATGTGGGACGGCTTCTTAGGACACCTATATTTCGCTCATAATCTTTAAGTGAGTGCAACAGTAGGCTGTCCGTCTCGAAAGATTGCCATAATACGGAATCCAAGGCTGTTTCCAAAGCGTTGCTTTCCAGTCTGTTTCTACCTTTAGGGAATAAGATTCCTCCTACCGTAAGGCTGTTGTATGGAGCATCATACAGGTATAAGTTGGCATCCGTAGCTTCTATGTTCTTGAACAGCTCCGTCTTTACCAGTCTGCTGTCTGCGATATAATTGGATATATGGTCTATGTATTTCGTAGAATGGCTGTCCAGAATGGATTTGGCCTGCAATAGGAAGTCCTGATAAGAAGTGCCTGACGCTCTGTCTATCTGGACAAACAGAAGCCTTGCCGGTTGGGTTGCCAGCCACGAGAGTTGTTGCTCGTGCAAGGATAAAGTTTGCTTTGACCCTAAAATGACAAGTACATTGTTGCTGAAACGGCTTTCGTTATCATAACGGGAGATTTGTTTGATAGCCCCGCTAAAACCGTAAAACGATGATTGTTCCTCTTGCTCGTTTTTCCGTTTGGAAGAAATGGATTGTTTGATATAGTCGAGCCAGGCTGAAAAGTCCTTGGTTGGGGCCAAATGTCTGTTTTCTCCGTTGGAGGATATGCAAGTTGCTGAGAAAGTGTAGTCATATCCGGGCTTCATTTTCAGCTTTAGGTTCTGTAGTACATTGATATATGGGGATAGATAAGGCAGGTCGGCATCATTGAACAGTACATGTATGTTCACGTTTTTGTTTTCCGCTTCCATCTTTCGGACATCGGAAACCATGATGTCTCCGCCTTT
>ENA-UALL01000475-UALL01000475.1-human-gut-metagenome-genome-assembly--contig:-NODE-475-length-19383-cov-6.797548_pt1 | contig 19383 bp, 19 predicted proteins | sample MGYA00243699_ERZ654466 | MGnify/ENA primary metagenome ERZ654466 (study PRJEB26926, sample SAMN06164635) | human gut metagenome | biome: ENVO:00009003; feature: ENVO:2100002; material: ENVO:00002003...
CGGCAGCGTCAGATGTGTATAAGAGACAGGACCATATAATTGCTGTTTTTCAATGCAATTGTCTCAATCTCTCTGATATTTTCATCATCTTCTACGATATAAATCAATGCCATAACTTTTCCCTCTGTCTATCTTTATATATATCTCTGCAACATCAAGCAGGACGGCCATGCCTGCACAAGACCGCCCTCTCACACGTATTCTATCTGTTTCTTATCATAGCATACGACATGTAAAATCCAAAGTATCGTTTATGTAAAATTTATGTAAAATTCTATCCACTGTCAGGATTCTTTTATTTCTTTTTTATCATTCAATGCAAAGATAACCCATTCTGCAATATTGGTCGCGTGGTCTCCGATTCGTTCAAAATATTTTGCAACCATCAGCATATCCGCCGCCTGCTCGCCTTTTTCCGGATCATGCCGGATCAGTTCAATGATATCTGCCTTATTTTTATCAAACAGGTCATCTACAATATCATCATGCCTGATGACTTCCTGTGCCTTATTCATATCCTTTTCCACATATGCTTCGATGCTGCGGATCAACATAATTACGGTTTCACTCGCCATCTTTTTGATGTCATCCAGATTCAGCACATACGGTTCTTTTGAAAGCATGATTGTAATTTCCGAGATATCTGCTGCATGGTCTCCGATTCGTTCCATATCCGTTACCATCTTCATGGCTGCGGAAATCACACGCAGATCCCTTGCAACCGGTTGTTGCTGCATCAGCAGATTAAAACAGATGTTTTCAATTTTCTTCTGTTCATGATCCACATCAGAATCTGAATTCATGATTTTTTCTGCAAGCTGCGCATTCTGAGCTATCAATGCTTCTATTGCTTTCTGGATGGAATCCTCGATCATGGTTCCCATATACATCATTTCCTGATTGAGCAGTCTAAGCTGCTCGTCGAACTTTGAGCGCATTAACCAAACCTCCCTGTAATATAATCTTCTGTCCGTTTATCCTTCGGATAAGAAAAAATTGTTTTCGTATCGCCAAACTCAACCATTTCTCCTACAAGGAAAAATGCCGTATCATCCGATACACGCACTGCCTGCTGCATATTATGGGTAACAACAACTACCGTGTATTTCTTTTTCAGATCCTCCATCAGTTCTTCAATCTTTGATGTGGAAATCGGATCCAGTGCAGATGTCGGCTCATCCATCAGCAGAACCTCAGGCTGTACGGCAAGTGCACGGGCAATACAGATACGCTGCTGCTGTCCACCGGAAAGACCCAGAGCGGATTTCTTTAAACGATCCTTGACCTCATCAAAAATAGCTGCTCCGCGCAGACTTTCTTCAACGATGGCATCCAGTTTTGACTTATCTTTCATTCCATGTACACGCGGACCATATGCAATGTTGTCATAAATACTCATCGGAAACGGATTCGGCTGCTGGAACACCATGCCAATTCTTTTCCGAAGAACGGTTGTATCTACGCCTTCCGCATAGATATCCTCATCATCCAGTTTCACTTCTCCTGTGATTCTCACGCCATCCACCAGATCATTCATCCGGTTTAATGTTTTTAAGAATGTTGATTTTCCACATCCGGACGGTCCGATAAAAGCGGTCACGCAATTCTCACGAATATTCATGTTTACATCCTTGAGTGCATGGTTTTCACCGTAATACAGGTTCAGATCACGGACAGTAATTTTTGTTCGTTTTTCCATGTTTCTCTCCTCATCTGCAATGGTTTTCTCTCACTGCAATTATCCATTTCTTAGGATTTATGAATATTATAAAGAGAGATTGTAAAATGCACTGGACTGGGAATGTAAAATTTTTGCAAAATCAATGTAATGGATGTAAAGTTTCTTGATACGCCAAATTTGCAGGTTGATGTTTTAAATATAAGAGTTCTCTAAGTGACGTAAGAAGGGGGACATTTCTTCCTGTTGGTTGGAGAAAATATAATTGAAAGACATCCCGATAAATTAATTGATGATAAGGCCCGGTATCTATAGATAAAAAATTAAAGCCTAAGGTGACGTTTTCTCGAAATTTTAATGCTAGAAATCTGGACATGTCACCTATATAGTAAAAATTACTTCTCCGGATACCGCTTTTTTCATAAAAGTGGTACCTGAAGAAGCAATTTTTGATCTATAGAGACTTTCCGGTATCTAAATATTAAATTTTCGGTATATAGGTACCACAACGGTATCTTTTACATGAATTTTATCGGCATAGAGACCACGACGGTATCTTCCCGATGAATTTACCGGTCCATCTTTTCCACAAACATGAGCAGAAAACTGATCAGAAGCAGTCCGCTCGATACCCAGATCATATGATATCCAAACCGGATAGAGAGATTTCCTCCAATACCAGCCCCGAGTCCGAAAAATAAAATAATGCCAAAATAATACAGTGCCTTTTTTAATTTTTCTGTGTCATGGGTCTGCAGATAACCGGTAAATGCTTCTGTTCCGCTACGAAGATTTCCGATGCACATTGTGCTTGCATAAGAATATCCGCTTACTTTCCGGAACGTCTGTACCTGCATCGCACAGGCAAAGGAGACGAGTACGGTTGCCAGAAGATCCAAGTGCTTTGGCATGAATCCGACCGCAAACAAAATCACGATCTCCATTAAAAGCACACCCTGCCGCCAGTGCAGGCGCTTTGCATACTTAAACAGCATATGAATCCGCTCCGCAAAAAACACGCCTCCGGCAAATGCCAGAAGTGGAAACAGATAGCGCAGCACGTCAAGCCATTCTCCCATCATCAGGTGCGTGCTCATCAGTACGATGTTTCCAGTCTGTGCATTTGAGAATACTTCCTGCCTCGTAAAATAAGTGTATGCATCCTGAAAACCTCCGGACAATGCCAGAAAAACGCTTGTGACAAACGCTTCCGACATCTGAATATCCGCTTTTTTTATACTGGAACTTTCCAGTTTCATAATTTCACTCCCTCTCAGATATACAAACTGTGTATATTATAAGAAAGATTTATATAAAATGCAACTATTTCATTTCCCTTTGCTCCCTATGCGCACTTTTTTTCCTTCAAATGCAAACCCATAATGACGAATTTGTTTTTCTTCTATTCCCAATGCGAACAGCTCTGCATCGTACTTTTTTTCTTCAATCTGACGTAATGCTGCTTCTACAGTATCCTCAAGTGTTTTTTCTTCGCTGGAATCATGTACCTTAAATTCAAGGATCATTGCAATATCCGTCTTTTGATTCGGTATCAGCATAACATCATATCGTCCATAACCACTTTCACGGTTTGATTTAAGCTGATAACGATCCCGAAGTTCTACCAGCAGACCCAATACAAAACCATGATAAAAACGCTCCGGCTGCGCCGCTTCCGAAGGATGACTGCCTGTGTCAAAACTGCTAAAAGTTGCAAGTGCCACATCATTCATATATGCATTCATCTCTTTTAGATTTCCATGTAAGAATGCCTCTATAAACGCATTATAGTTGGCATTATAGTTATCAAACCACCCTGCAAACATATCAGAAAACATGCCAAATGTTTCCAGATTGGTAATGGTCAGATGATACCATGTTTTTTGAAGCATTCCCCGATATTCTACCTTCTCCACCTTCAGATATCCACTTGCAACCAAAAGACTCCAGATTGCTGATGGCGAATAATCAAGCTGATCAAAAACGATTTGCTCATCGAAAGAAACAACGATTTCCTTATGATTTAAGAGATCTTCCATTTTCTCTTTGATATCAGCAGATGCCGTCCGAATCAACCGGTTCACCAGTGTATTTCCACTTGTCGCCGCCCAATATGCCTGAAATCTTTTTTTATCCAGATAATTCGTGATGGACCATGGATTATATATATCTTTGCTTCCTCCGAATGCAAATCCATCATACCATTTTTTCACTTCATCTTTTGTTTCTTCCAGACCATACTCTGCCAAAGACGCAAAGACTTCCTCCTCCGTAAAACCAAAACTTAACCGATAATCATCAGAAGTTGTTGTCACCACATTCAAATTATTCAGATCTGAAAATATAGATTCCTTGGAAACTCTTGTGATTCCAGTCATAATTCCACGTTCCATGCAGGCATTCGTCTTAAATGTCGCATTCAGAAAACTTCTGATAAATCCTGTAAAACGCTCCCAGTATCCATGAATGTACGCTTCCTGCATCGGTGTATCGTATTCATCCAGAAGAACAATCACTTTTTTTCCATAGTACCGTTCCAGATAGCTGCAAAGCAGATTTATGGAAATGGAGCATTCTGCATCATCCATATCCATCGTCATTTTTTCATACTGTGTCAACTCGTTTTTGCTTAAAACTCCACCTTTCACCAGATAACGGTTTTGTTCATATAACGCTGCAATCTGTGCTTTTATCTGGCGCTTCGTTTCCTCAATATTGTCTGCTTTAATGGACGCAAAGCTCAAAAAAATAACAGGATATGTTCCCTGTAACTTTTGATAGTTTTCATACTGCCAGATTGATAAATTTTCAAACAGATCTCCCCGGTTCGCATAGCGGTTCGAAAAAAAACAGTTTACCATGCTCATGTTTAAAGTTTTTCCAAAGCGGCGCGGTCTGGTGATTAATGTCACATCATCTCCGGACTCCCACCATTCCCGGATAAACGCTGTTTTGTCCACGAAAAAATAGTGGTTCTCCATAATCGATGCAAAATCCTGTTTCCCGATCGCTACGGTTCTTGCCATGCTGCGTCCCCCTTTACGTTCCTGCCATTTTCCTTCATTGTACTATAATCCTTTTATGTTCTCAACCGATAAAATGCGGATACCCTTTCGCTTTTTCTGTCACATAAGGAAAAAAGCGAGTAAAATCGTTCACTCGCTTTTCGAATTATTCTCATTATTTTTCCTTACGGTTCCAGGTTTTCCACTCATCATCCGATGTATAGGTCACGGAATCCAGACCATCGTCTGTAGCGATTTGCAGTAAAAGATTCCAGGTACTGTCTGCATTTTTTTCAATGGATATTCCATTCACATAATTACATTTCTTAAATGTGTCAATCTCATACGGTTTCCATGTCTTTCCTGCATCTTCTGTCATATACGCATATGCATCTGCTCCATGATTGCTTACCAGAATCATTCGCATTGCCGGATACATTCCACCCATCAGACAATGTACTATTACGATCTGTCCCCTCCATTATATTCTAAAACACCAATAACGCTCTGATCGTCGACTCTCTGCGTATACAAACAATCCTGACCCTGAAAAATGTATAAATACATATTTGTATTTTGACTGGCTGGCTTTATCACTGTATCGGTTTCCTGATCCAAATCATAGGCCAATACTCCAGCAGATCCATTTACAATCAATGTATGTTCCAGCATGCCATAAGAAAAAAAGTCATCTGTTTCTATCATGTAGATTTGCTTTGCCTTCCGATCATACACATAGATTTTGTTTATTATATTTTTCTCATGCCACACTACATACTGATCATTTATCTGCACATCAGAAACGCTGCGTATTCCTGTATCGATATCTTTTCCGCCTACTTGTATTTGTATCTTCTCATCTGCATCAGTATATATTTTTACGGCTTTGTTACCATCTAATGTGACATGCTGAAATGGCGATACCAAAGAAATATCATCATTCAGAATAGATATGTTTTTATCTGCATATTGATATAAACCATACTTTCCATTATTTTCACTCCTGTCATACCAATATACACTGCCATCTTTTTCTTTCAGAGTGACTGCATCCATTGTGCTTTGTGTATCTTTTGCAGAAAACAATAATTGTATGTCATTTTTGTTTTTGGACTGTTTTACAACTCTCCATGTTCCATCTTCACCTAAATAATCTTCCCATATAACAGCATCCCCATCAGATTGTATATCTGAAATTTCAACACAATTATCATATTGATACAGAAGTATATCTTTTTTTGTCTGCACATCGTACCTTCTTATTTGTGTTGCATAATCGTCCGAATACACAAATTCTTTTCCGACTGTCAACATCGATTCCTTATAAAATGTATATGATATTCCATAATAAATATATGGTGAACTATAACAGAAACAACTAATGTCTGCATTTTCTGGTAACGGTAATTTAAATTCTTTTATCGTACAATCACTCCCGGCACGATTTGAAAATTCTTTTTTATTTACCTGTAATGTTTCCTGTGTGTCATAACTTTCTATCTGTGTTTCTGTACTGTCCGACGCGCAGCCATTCAGCAGAAACACAATCATCAATAAAGTTGTCAGAAATATCTTTTTCATAGCTGCTCTCCTCATATATTCAACATAAAAAAGTTACTGTATCTTAAATTTGACAATATCAGAACAGTGCCATCACAACACTTTGATATTGATTCTGATACATGCTTATCTCTTTAATATATCAAATATCTTCCATTTTCTGCTACAACAGCATTATACGCTTCTTTTATGGGAATATCTCTGTGAATTCCATGTTTTCTCTCTCCTAATTTTTGTCTTTCAATTCTACATGTATCATTGTATTTGTAGCGTATCATAGTCATTTTCTTTTGTCAATCATTATTTTGTACTTCGTAATATTTACACTTCGCATATTTTATGATATGGTATTAATTATTCAGGGAGGACTTATTGCATGGCATACAAAAACACTCTAATTACAGGAATTACCGATTTTTTAGTATTAGCAATTTTAAAAAGCAAAGGTGATTGCTATGCTTATGAGATAAGTAAATACATTACAAGCGAGTCAAACGAACTGCTCTCCATTTCCCCAAATACGATATATACGGTCATGTACAAATTGGAAAATGAGCAAATGATCAGTGAATATTCTGTTCTTGTTGGGAAAAAACGTACCCGTATCTATTATCATATAGAGTCTGATGGAGAAGCATATTTAAAGGAATTGCAACACGACTATGAAAATATGATTTCTGGTATGTCTGCAATTTTTGATTCTCTTGAGAAAGGAGACACGCATGAATAGCTTATGTAAACAATACATTTCTGAAGTGAAACTCTTACTTCCAGCTATTGGAAAATCAGAAAAAAATTATTTAGCTTCTCTGACAAGTAATCTGGAAGATTTCTGTGATGACACCTCACCTCAGACAATTAATGACTTATATCAAAAATTTGGCACACCTATAGATACTGTAAATTCTTACATTTCAACACTTCCTACAGAGACATTAATAAAACGAATTCGCAAGAGTAAGTACTTACGATATTTCATTGTAACACTAATTATTATGTTTGCATGTATAACTTTTGTTTTTGCCATTACAAATTATCGAAGTTTTCAAGTTTTTAAGCAGGAAACCGTCTATTTTACAAATACAGATATTAAATAAGGAGAAAAAGATTTCTATGAAAAGAAAAATTACACTATGCTTAATTTCTACTCTATTTTTATTATGCTCAATTCCAACTTCAACGAAAGCCGATACCATCTTTGATACTTGCCACAAAACACCATACACTATACAAACTGTCATAACCGATGCATCTCCATCTATTAATTTAGCTCCAACATTAAGCCAGACATCCCATAATATTACCAAAACAAAAACAACATATATGCGTGATTCTTCCGGGACCGTATTATGGAGTGTTTCCATTACTGCCACTTTTACCTATGATGGTACAACCTCTCGCTGCATTAGCTGTTCTCCAAATGCCTCTGCTCCTGCTACAACTTGGTCAATTAAATCTGTGTCATCTTCCAAAAGCGGAAACTCTGCTACTGCATATGCAACAGCAACACATACTTCTCCAAGTTCATCAAAAGATTTTACGCAAAGCGTTACTATTTCATGTAGTAAAAATGGTACCGTTTCATAATCTTTTCAAATCATTCTTTGACATCATTTGAATGATAAAAATAGTGCTGATACAACGCAAACTTCTATTGTATCAGCACCATTTTTTATTCTCCATCAATCCAAACTTTTTTCCATAAAAAGCAAACCCATAAAAAAGTTCTTTTACAAACCTTCTGTATCTAACTCTACAATCATTTGTCCCAGCTTCTGTTCTCTCAACAGATAACACATGTAGATTGAAAGATTATTGCCCCGTTTTTACAACTTATTTTTTATATTTTGCCCCGTTTTTTCATCTATTATATGCATATTTTGCCCCGTTTTTTATATCAACAAAAAAGCAGCCGAAAACATTCGCCTGCTTTTTTAAAAACTCTTTGAAAAGATGATCGTTATCTGCGATTGACGTCAAACTTCTTTGCCAATGCTTTGGTAAGTAAGTTGATTCCAAGAACAATCAGCAAAAGAACTACTGCAATACCAAATGCTACCCCGAATTCACCCTTCGTTGCACTCAGGTAAAGCTGAATGGTAAGAGTTCCGGCCGGCATTTTCGCCTTTGCAAACAGATCGGCAAAGCTCTTCGGGAGGAGACCAGAGCTTCCCGCCGTAAACAACAGGGCTGCTGACTCACCGACAATTCGTCCGATGGCAAGAATAACACCGGTGATGATTCCCGGCATCGCTGACGGCAGTAAAATAGTCCTTATCATATGCCACTTTCCGGCTCCCAGACCGATGGCACCGCTGCGGTAACTGTCCGGAACTGTTTTTAATGCTTCCTGTGTATTACGTGTAATCAGTGGAAGCACCATCAGCGTCAGAGTAAAGGAACCCGTCAGGATCGAATACTTCAAATGAAGTGTCTGTCCGAAAAACATCATACCAAACAGACCAAAGATAATGGACGGAATACCTGCCAGCGTCTCGGTTGCGAACTCAATCATGCTGACCAGTTTTCCCGGTTTTGCGTATTCATTCAGATAAACCGCTGCACCAACACCGATGGGGGTAGCAATCAGCATGGTTACAATTATGATATAAAGCGTATTTACAATATTTCCCGCAATACCGGTTGTTCCTTTTAACACCGAAGTGACACTGGTAAGGAATTCCCAGTTGACGCTCCGGATACCTTTGACAAATACATACACAATGATTCCGAGAAGCAGCGCAACGGAAAGAATTGCACACACATAGATGGCAACATAAGTAAAGAAATCCGCCGGATGTCTGGTTTTCGTACGAATACTTGTATTACTTCCTGTCATTTTTCAACGGCTCCTTTCTTCTCGACCTGCGCAAGCACCAGATTGATGATCATAATAAAGATAAACAGTACCAATCCTACCGTAAAGAGCACTTCCCGGTGAAGTCCTTCCGCATAACTCATCTCACTGACAATCTGTGTGGTCAGGAAACGTACCGAGTTGAATGGAAGCGGCAGATTTACCGAACCTCCGGCAACCATATTGATTGCCATGGCTTCTCCGAGCGCACGGCCGATACCAAGAACCACACCTGTCATAATACCGGATCTTGCTGCCGGAATCATAACTTTAAATATCGTCTGGATATGTGTTGCTCCGAGGGCAAGCGAAGCGGATTTTAAATGTCCCGGTACCGCACGGATGGAGGAAACACTGATATTGATTACCGTAGGCAAAATCATGATTGCCAGTACAATAATCGCAGAAAGCAGATTGGAACCACCGGTAAACTGATGGGTTGTACTTCCTGCAAATACCCTCTTTTCCAGACGATACATCAGTGGATTTAAAACCATAAGTCCAAGCAGTCCATATATTACAGACGGAATTGCTGCCAGCAGCTCTACCGCCGGCTGTACAATCGCTGCCAGCTTTTTATTGGAAACCTCTGTGATAAATACCGCTGTCAGAATTCCAATCGGTACACCGATCAGAATTGCCACTGCAGTACCTACAATAGAAGTCAGAATAATGTACAAAATACCATAAGATGGTGTTGCTGCTGTCGGCTGCCATACAGTTCCAAATAACAGGTCAATCACCCCGACTTTTGCCAGTGCCGGGGTGCCCTTTGCAAACATATAAACCGTTATGGAAAGAACTGCTACGATGGCAACGGCTGCGCATATAAGAAATATTACTTTTGCAATCGTTTCCACGATGTGCTTTGTTGCTTTGCCGCCTGTCATATCTTTATCCTCGTTTGCCTGTTTACGTGTTTCTTAATTTACATTATTTACTGTTTGGGATGATCAGTCCTACAGACTTGATAACATTCTGTCCGTCTGCAGAGTTGATAAAGTCGAAATATGCCTGTACCTGCTTGCTCTGCTCAGAAATCTCACCCTTGGTAGCCATTACGAACGGTCTCTGTAATACATAGTCGCCTGCAAGAATATTGTCTTCTGTCGGCTCTACAGAGTTGATCTTTAATCCATTTACGGTGTCATCCAGCACATCCAGGGATACATATCCAACTGCTCCCGGAGTTGCTGCAACCTTTGCCAAAACAGCACCTGTAGAATCAAGTTCCTGCGCATATTTGCAGGAATCCTTTACATCCATCAGTTCCTCAAACGCATCTCTTGTACCAGATCCCGCCTCACGGCCGATGACTACGATCTGCTCATCCGGTCCGCCGAGATCTTTCCAGTTTGTAATCTCTCCGGTATATACTTTTGCAAGATCTTCAGACTTAATATCTGTGACTGTGTTTGCTGTATCTGTAATAACTGCGATACCGTCAATTGCCACAATATTCTCTACGACACCCTGGCTTTTCTCATCGTCAGAAAGGGCACGGGAAGCATCTCCGATATCAACGCTGCCGGCTGTAAGAGACTCGATTCCTGCACTGGACCCTGTAAACTCTGCGGTTGCGGAAACATTCGGATATTTCTCCATGAATGCTTCGTTCATGGCATTTGCAAGTTTCTCCATGGAAGTACTTCCTGCCAGTGTAACGGTTCCACTCAGATCCGCTCCATCTGTTGTATCTGCATTTGCAGTTGTATCAGATGCCGTTGTATCTGTATTTGCATCAGCACTTGCATCACTGCTGTCAGAACCACATCCCATCACACCTGCAGCGACCATTGTTGTTGCTGTCAGTAAAGCCATCATTTTTACAAGTTTGTTTTTCATGATTTTCTCCTCTTTCTTTCATGTTGTTCCTCATTACAGTTGTTATCTTATCGGGTCTGTGTAAAATGCATAACCAGACTAATGTAAATTAAATGTAAAAAATATGTTGTCCTGTAAAACGACAAAACTTACGAATGTTTTAAGTTTATTTAAGGCTCCCGTCTTATCTTCTATGTATAAAGATGTTACCGTAGTCTACGCCATTGTAACCGCACACAAAGGGAAAATTTCTGCCAAAAGTGAAGATGGAAATTCCCTGACTTTTTCCATTCTTCTCAATTAAACATCCCATGTTTCCACAAAAAAGAGAAGAAGATTCTTACATAGCATGCAGAATCTTCTTCTCTTTTTCATTGGATCTTTATAAGTTATTTCAAAAATCCGAAATTGCTGACTATAGCAGCTTCCTTTGCCTTTCCATTGCAGACGTTAACAAAACTGATGATACGGACAACCAGTAAAATGATAAAACATATGGCTGCTGCAATCGGAACGACAACGGTCCAGCAGAACACTACGGTAATCAGTCCCAGCAGAACTTCAGACACAAGGATCCTGATTCCCTCACGCACATGAAATCCGACATAAGGAGAATCCTTCGCCACAAGAAGTGCCACGATGGTTCCCAAAATTCCCAGAAGATATGGAAGCATTGCAAACAGTTTGTGATCTGCAATATCCTTTCCGTCAAATTCTGCGGAATGATCCTTTGGATCTACATAAGGCTGCCCGTACGGCATCCCATTGTTCATCTGTGGATTGCCATAATACGCTCCGTTGTTTCCCTGTGGATTTCCGTAGCCGTATGGCGTCCCCTGCGGATTTCCCTGCTGTGGTCCTCCCTGCGAATTCTGATTTTCCTGTGTTCCTGTATGTAAGCTGGCTCCACATCTGGTGCAGAACGCACTGTCATCCGGCATTTCACTGCCGCACTTCGGACATATCATATAAAATTCCTCCTCTTCGTTTGAAATGAACTCTGCGAACATCTCCGCGCTTTTTATTTTATATAAGTTTATGTTGCAAGTCAATTTAGATTCTCTTAAGTTTTCATTTTCTTTCTTCATAAATTGTTTTCAGAATACCTGTGTGCCTTTTAAAGTTCATTTAAAGTTCCCCCGCTATACTGATCCTATCAAAATAAAGGAGAACCATCATGAGTGATCAAATGATCTTTAAACGATACGAAATGAAATATCTGCTCAACCGTACACAGTACCGGCAGATAACAGAAGCCTTTGACGGCCGGATGAAACCGGATATCCACGGAAAAAACACCATTTTAAGTCTTTATTTTGACACACCGGACGATCTGCTCATCCGCCGTTCTCTGGAGAAACCACTCTACAAAGAAAAACTCCGGGTACGCAGCTACGGCATTGCAGACACAGATACCACCGTGTTTGTGGAGTTAAAGAAAAAATATCAGTCCGTTGTATACAAAAGACGGATCGCAATGTCCGAAAAAGAAGCCCGGCGCTATCTGCTTTCCCATGCTTCCGTTATGGACACACAGATCTCACGGGAAATTGACTACTGTCTTTTCCACTACCACAATCTGATGCCCCGGATGCTGCTTTCCTACGACCGCGCAGCTTTTTATGCAATGGATAACCCCCAGTTTCGCATCACCTTTGATGAAAACATTCTCTGGCGAGATCATGATGTAACCCTTACCACAGGCATCGGCGGCACCGCAGTACTTCCGGCAGATACCATTCTGATGGAAGTCAAAACTGCCAATGCCATTCCTCTCTGGCTGGTTCAGCTGCTCAGCCGGGAAAAAATATATAAAACTTCATTTTCCAAATATGGAACTGCCTGGCTCCAGAAGCAGCGCAGATTCTGATTAAAAGAAAGGATTGATTTAATTATGCATACACTTTTTGAAGGAATTTTTACCACAAGTACCATTACCGTCACAAACTTTCTGCTTTGTCTGTTTGTGTCCCTTGCCATCGGCATGTTTCTTGCCCTGATTTATGACAGAAAACTCTGCTCACGCAGTTTTCTTGTTACGCTGGCACTGCTGCCCGCCGTAGTCTGTGTCGTAATCATGATGGTCAACGGAAATGTCGGTGCAGGTGTCGCTGTCGCAGGTGCCTTCTCCCTCGTCCGCTTCCGTTCTGTACCCGGCACGGCACGGGAAATCGCAACACTGTTTCTTGCCATGGCAGCAGGTCTGATCTGTGGCATGGGATACCTTGGTTTTGCTCTTCTCTTTTCCCTGATACTCGGACTTGTAATGTATGGGCTAAACCATTTTGCCTTCCCACAGAAACACCCACAGAAAATTCTTCGTATCACTATTCCGGAGGATCTCAACTACAGTGACGTATTTGACGATATTTTTACCTCTTACACCAATACATACAACCTGATATCCGTAAAAACCAGCAACATGGGCAGTCTGTTCAAATTACAGTACCATGTAACTTTAAAAGATGACACGACAGAAAAAGCATTTATTGACGCACTCCGCTGCCGTAACGGTAATCTGGAAATTGCGCTCTATCAACAGGAGGTGGATTCGTATGAGTTATAACAAATTACTTGCCGGAATCATCAGTTATTCCCTTTTGGCCTGTGCGGTCTGCGGATGTGCCGCAGCACCGGAAACAACTACGGAAAGTTCGCAGGCCTCTTCCGTCAGTGACTCCATCACTTATCTGGATGCAGCAGACATGTTTACCAAACGCGACAAGCAGAGTGACTATGCCTCGGAGGATGCCACAGAGATCACCCTTTCCGATTCAAAGAGTACCTGTGACTCCCCGGCAGTCCGGGTTTCTGATAATCAGATCACCATTACCAGAACCGGTACCTATGTTCTGAGTGGAAGCCTGACCAACGGACAGATCGTTGTGGATGCTTCCGGTGAAAAAGTACAGATTGTGTTAAAAGATGCCAGCATCAATTGCGACACCAGTGCCGCTATCTATGTAAAATCTGCTGACAAAGTATTTGTAACGCTTGCCGAAAACACTTCCAATACCTTAACAAACACGAAGGATTTCGTTGCTATTGATGACAATAACATTGATGCCGTGATTTTCTCCAAGTCCGATCTGAGCTTAAACGGTTCCGGAACCCTGACCATCCATGCTGCTTACGGACATGGCATCGTATCTAAAGATGATCTTGTCATCACCTCCGGCACTTACGACATCACCGCTGCCCGGCATGCGCTCTCCGGAAAAGACAGTGTGCGTATTGCCGACGGTGTCTTTACCTTAAATGCCAAAAAAGACGGGATCCACAGTGAAAATACAGACAATGATGAAAAAGGATTTATCTACATTGCCGATGGAACATTCTCCATCACCTGTGATTCCGATGGTATGGATGCCGAAGAAACTTTGCAGGTAGACGGCGGCACCATAACCATCGCTGCCGGGGATGACGGATTGCATGCCGATGGCGACCTCGTCTTAAATGACGGAACCATCACAATCACAAAAAGTTATGAGGGCTTAGAAGGTAAAACCGTTACCATCACCGGAGGCAGCTACGCTGTAACCTCAAGTGACGATGGTGTAAATGCCGCCGGAGATGGCACCGCTGGAGATTCTTCAGATTCTGCATCATCCGATTCTTCCAAAGAGCAAAAAATGCCATCCGGCACTCCTCCCAAACAGCCACAGAATTCTTCAGACTCCACGGAAATGCCGCAGCCTCCACAAAACGGTGCACCGAATGGTAATGGAAATTCCGGACCAGGAGGCATGGAAGATGCCACCGACTATAACCGGATCCAGATCAGCGGAGGAATGCTGACCGTCAACGCTGGCGGGGACGGTCTTGACTCCAACGGTGACCTCACTGTCACCGGAGGTGAAATTTATATTGACGGCCCGGTACAGGGTGGAAACGGTGCTCTGGATTGTTCCGGTGCCGCAACAATCAGCGGTGGAACTGTCATTGCTGTAGGTTCCAGTGGCATGGCAGAGAATTTTTCCAGTTCATCCACACAGGGAAGTATGCTCGTCACTGTATCCGCTTCCATGATCTCCGGGGAAATTACACTACAGGATTCCAATGGAAACTCACTGCTTTCCTATACCCCTGCCAAATCCTATAATTCCGTTGTAATCAGTTGTCCAAAGCTCACCAGCGGAGAAACGTACACGCTCCTTGCCGGTGATACCACCACAACGGTTACATTGGATTCCCTTGTAAAATCGGTAAAAAAATAAAGTGTGCGTTTACCGCACACTTTCGCGCCCTTGCGGAGACACAGCATCATCTTTGACTCCGCAGGGCGCGCATCTTTGCAGGCTGACCTGCTTTAATTGCCAAGTTCCAGCATGGTATCAATACAGCGTTTTGCTTTTATACGCACTTCTTCGTCCAGCTTGATTTCCTCTCCGCCGGTGCCCTTTACACACTGGTATACATCTCCGAGTGTGGTCAGTTTCATATTGTGGCAGACACAGTCTCTTGATAATGGATAAAACTGCTTGTCCGGACATGCAAACTGCAGATGCTGCACAATACTGTTCTCGGTTCCGATAATGAATTCCTTTGCATCACTTTTCTTTGCATAATCCATGATTCCGGTTGTACTTCCCCGATAATCCGCCAGCCCGGAAACCTCCGGCAGACATTCCGGATGTACCAGAAGAAGTGCGTCCGGATGTGCCTTTCGTGCTTTTTCCACATCCCGTTTCGACATGCGGACATGCGTTGGACATCCCCCCTGCAGCAGTTTGATATTTTTCTCCGGCACCTGATCAGCCACCCATTTTCCCAGATTGCAGTCCGGGATAAACAAAATATTTTTATTCTCTATATTCTTTACAATCTGAACTGCCGATGAGGAAGTTACACAGACATCACAAATCGTTTTTAACTCGGAAGTCGTATTAATATACGCTACCACGGTATAATCCGGATACATCTTTTTCACCCCGGAAATCAGTTCCACATCCATCTGCTCTGCCATCGGACATCCCGCATTGCTGTTGGATAACAATACCCTTTTCTGTGGGGACAGAATCTTGACCGTCTCTGCCATAAAACGGACTCCGCACATCAGCACAGTGCTCTGCGCTGCCTTGGCAGCCTGCACGCTCAGCCCATAGGAATCCCCTACATAATCAGCCACCTCCCAGATATCATGACTCTGATATGCATGTGCCAGAATACAGATATCCTTTTCTTTCTTCAGGCGGATGATCTCGTCCTGCAGTTCTCTTGTCGTTAACATAAAATACTCCTTTTCACGAAATACCCTTCTATACAGACATTTCTTGTTACATTCAACACATTACATAGAGTATACTCACATGCTCGTCAGGTGTCAAGACACAAAAGGTTTAAAACCACGGAAGCCTGTGAAACGGGATGATAAGGATTTCCTTCGACTTCATGTCATCCGTTGTAATGTAGGTATGTTTCCAATATCGCGCATCCAGGGAAATTTCCCGGTTATCCCCCAACATGAAATAAGAGCCCTCCGGAACGGTAAAGGTTTTATCTTCTTCTCCACAATCCGTTTCGACAGTGTCATCCAGATAAGCCGATTCATCCAGCGGTTCCCCATTGATGTATACTTTTCCGCCGACAAAAGAAACCGTCTCCCCCGGAAGTCCGATCACACGTTTGACCATGGTTTCATTTTCATCTTTCTGATAAAACATGACAATATCGCCGCGTTGTGGTTTTTCTTCCTCATATGCATGACGGTCTCCGATGAGCCAGTCATGAACCATCAGTGTCGGTTCCATACTCTCAGATGGCACCCGCCCGATCATCAAAAAACAACGGAATGTGATAATAATGGCAAGAAGAACTGCTATGTAAATCACCCACCCCACGATATCTTTTCGTTTTTGTTTTGTCTGTTCGTCCATAGATTCCTCCCTGTATGTTTTTCATTTGAAATTAATCATATCATACCAGAGGCAAAGATGTATAAATTTTTTTAAGATTGTAAGTAACGTGAAAAATTTATGCAATTACTGTAAATCTCTGTGGATATTTTCGGTTGTGAGAACCCCGGTGTTTATGTTAAGATGGGGGTGTCTGTTATAGAAAGGAGAAACAGATTTCGAAAAGTTAAAAACTTTAGCGCCATGTACCCTGTGATACAGCTTTCGCGGAAGCAATGTGCAAATGTGATACAGCTTTCGCTGCACCACAAGGGTTAACGAGGATTCAGGTGATCGAAGATTCGGCGGATGCCTGAACGCAGAAAGGGGCTGCGCATACGAATCACAAACAGGATGGTAACATCCGAACAAAGGATTCGTACCCCGATGGAGCCAATTGCATGAGAATTTGCTTGCGAAGCAATTGGCATAGGTGATAACACTTACGTGTTACCACATAATGCACAATGAAAAATATTCTGATGAACGAAAACAATATCGGGATCATAAAATTATATGAGAAAAAGGAGATTTCAATTATGTGTGGAATTATTGGATTTACAGGTAAATTAAAAGCCCAGGATGTCTTATTGACAGGACTTGCAAGCCTTGAGTACCGTGGATATGACAGTGCGGGAATTGCATACTTTAAAGATACCGGAAAAATTTCACTTCGGAAAACTGTCGGAAAAGTAAAAGATCTTCGTGCCATCTGCGATGATGATAACAATTCTACGTGTGGAATCGGCCACACCCGCTGGGCAACCCATGGTGGCGTTACCAATGCCAATGCACACCCTCATAAGGTCGGACAGGTTGCATTGATCCACAATGGTATCATCGAGAACTATCATGATCTCGCCACCAAATACGATCTGACGGATGAACTGATTTCCGAGACGGATACCGAAGTTGCCGCCGCATTGATCAATAAACTCTACGAAGGAGATCCAAAAGAAGCTCTGCGCAAAGCAGTAGCCGAAATTGAAGGTTCCTTTGCCTTCTGCGTTCTGTTCAAGGATCATCCGGGTGAAATTTATGCGGTAAGAAATGTCAGCCCTATGGTTGCAACATACTGTGATGACGGTGCTTTTATTGCATCTGACCTGACTGCTTTTATCGCATACAACAAGCGTTATTTCATCGTGCCGGAATATCATATTTTAACTATGACTGCGGACGGCATTACGTTAGAAGATTTAGACGGTCATTCCGTAGAACCGGAATATATGGAAGTAAACTGGGATGTTACCGCAGCCCAGAAAGATGGTTATCCGCATTTCATGATCAAAGAAATTCATGAACAGCCGGCTGCCATCACAAGAACCATTACCCCACGTATCAAAGATATGCTTCCGGATTTTTCGGAAGATGCCATTGCGGATTCCTTCTTTGAAAATGTAAGCGACATTACGATCGTTGCCTGTGGTACTGCAATGTACGCGGGAATGGTAGGAAAAACCATGATCCAGAACCGCCTGCATATTCCGGTTACCGTGGCAATCGCATCGGAGTTCCGTTATGAAGAACCGGTAATCAATGAAAAATCCATGGTGATCGTCGTATCCCAATCCGGAGAAACCATTGATACTTTGGAAGCTCTTCGCCTTGCAAATAAATATACAAAGAAAACACTGTCTATTGTAAATGTAAAAGGCTCCAGCATTGCACGTGAAAGCAGCTATGTATTATATACACATGCCGGTCCGGAAATCGCTGTTGCAAGTACAAAAGCATACACCGTTCAGGTTGCTTCTTTTTACCTGCTTGCATGCAAACTTGCCATGACACAGCAAAAGATTTCTGTCGAAGAGGCACGTACATTTGTTGGAACACTGCAGGAAATTCCGAATTACATCGAGGAAGTTCTTGCACAGGCTCCTGATATTGAACAGCTGACCAAACGCATGATCAATGCCAACAACGCGTTCTTTATCGGTCGTGGACTCGATTATACCCTTTGTATGGAAGGTGCTTTGAAATTAAAGGAAATTTCTTATATTCATGCCGAAGCCTATGCTGCCGGTGAATTAAAACACGGAACCATTGCCCTGGTCAGTGAAGGGGTTCCTGTCATTGCCGCTGCTACCCAGAAACATGTATACAGCAAAGTTATTTCCAATATCCGGGAAGTAAAAGCCCGTGGTGCTTATGTCATTCTTTTGTCCAAAGACAAAGAAATCACAGATCCTTCTATCTGTGATGTACACATCAATCTTCCGGATGTATCCGACGAATTTACGATTTTTGAATCTGTTGTAATTTTCCAGCTGATTGCATATTACACATCCGTTGGAAAAGGCTTAAATCCGGATCAGCCACGTAACCTGGCAAAATCTGTAACGGTAGAATAAAAAAAACTGTCGCGCGAAAATTCGTGCGACAGTTTTTTTGACATAGAGCCTTTCTAAAACTTTTGAAGGCAAAAAAGAACCCCAGAAGCTCTCTAAAAGCCTCTGAGGTTGCCCCTGCCAAGGATTCTCTCACCCATGTACCGGAATCCTTGTATCGTCGGCGCGACAGGATTTGAACCTGCGACCTCTGCGTCCCGAACGCAGCGCTCTA
>ENA-UALL01000481-UALL01000481.1-human-gut-metagenome-genome-assembly--contig:-NODE-481-length-19295-cov-7.001195_pt1 | contig 19295 bp, 12 predicted proteins | sample MGYA00243699_ERZ654466 | MGnify/ENA primary metagenome ERZ654466 (study PRJEB26926, sample SAMN06164635) | human gut metagenome | biome: ENVO:00009003; feature: ENVO:2100002; material: ENVO:00002003...
CTCGTGGGCTCGGAGATGTGTATAAGAGACAGATTTTTTTGCGCCAAAGCGATTGGGAAAGGCTAACGGTCTTTTCCCAAAGGCCTTGCGGGGCACCCGCTATGCCGCCGTTCGCGTTTCGCTGCCGGACGGGACCAGGGCGGGGATATGGCGGGAATCCATCAAAGGGGAGCAAAGCCAAAATAGCTCAGCAGGCCGTTGTAGATCCCCTGGGCAAAGCCCCTCTGGTCGTCCCGGAGCTTTTGCGCATCCGCCGGATTGCTCAGGTAGGCCAGCTCCACCAGCACCGCCGGCATGGAGGTGCGCCGCAGGACGTACAGCGAGGGATTCACCCGCACGCCGTTGTCCTTGGTGCCGACCTGTTCCACCATGGCGTTGAGTATGTGTTGGGCCAGCCAATAGGATTGGGTGTTGCTGCGGTACACGTAGACCTCGCTGCCGTTGATGGCGGGATTTGTGTTGGAGTTGCAGTGGATGCTGATAAAATAATCGGCGGGCCAGGAATTGGCCATGCTCACCCGGGTCTGCAGGCTGGTGGCATTGCTGGTCCCCAGCGAACTTTGGGGCGTGGGGCGGGATACCCGCGCCGTAAAGCGGGGATCGTCGTTCAGTAACCCGGCCAGGTATATCCCCACGTTGTAGTTGATGTCCTGTTCACGCAGGCCGTTTCCCTCGGCCCCGGCGTTGACGCCGCTGGGGTTATGTCCTTGGTCAATAAATATGCGAATGGGCACAGTCTATCGCCTCCTTTATCGGTTATGTTCCATCCTATTCCGGCAGGGGACGGGGAGTGAATGCAAAGCGGGCAGGGCCCGCATGCCATCGCAACGGCCGGGATGCTTCTTCTCACCGGGACAGGGCTTCGGACAGTGTACGTTTGTCAATGAAGTGAGGCCAAAAGTGGCAAAGAACATCCACTGGTCTCACATCTGTTGTAACCCTACAAAGATTTTTTCTGTTCGCACGGAAAAGCTATTGACAGCATGCCTCTTGTGTGCTATTATAATAACGAACCGTTTGCAAACGGTTTTTTATATCGCGGAGTAGAGCAGGGGTAGCTCGTCGGGCTCATAACCCGGAGGTCGTTGGTTCGAATCCAGCCTCCGCAACCACGTCGGAGCAAAGTACGCTTTGCTCCGATTTTCTTTTCCAAAGAAAATCATCCGCCCGCTCCCTTGCTCCTCCTTTCCGCAAAAAGTCACGCTGGCTGCGGCTATGCCCTTGTAAACGCGGGCATGACGCCTCCGCTGCGCTACCAACTTTTTGCGGGATGCGCGAGGGTTCAAATTTATTTCTTTAAAAATATTGGGAATTCTTTTTATCTTCCGCTGCCACCAGATGGAGTCTGGACGCAATTCGCGTTCGGGCTCTTTTCTTTTTATCTGGGCAAGGTACTCGCGCCGGAAACATCACCTAAAGTGGTCACCCTTCCAATCGCTGTCCCCGATATAATAAAAAGACTTTCCCTTTTCTCTAATGGCAGATTTCCATTTTTTGCTTTTTGGACAGAGGGAAAGGGGCTGCATGTGCAGCCCCTTTTTCTTTGCCTGGTGCATTTATTCTCTTGTATACGTCACCGCAAATTCAAAAATGACCGCATCCTGTACCGTCAGGTCCGGATTGGCGTTTTGTACCGCTACCTGGATCGTGTTTGTGCCGGGCTGCATCTGAAGGGTGAAGCTCTTGGGACCGGTGACCGTCTCCTCCACATAATAGCCGGGTTTCCAGAAATAGCCGATCTGGCAGAGATATTGCCCCGTTCCTCCCTGTGGGTCTACGTCGATGGAAAAGGTGCCGTCCCCTCCCACAGAGATACCATCCGGGAACACGTTGCCCGCGTCGGAAGAACTGCTCTGGTCCAAAGACGCCCGATATGTCTTTGAACCGCTGTGTACGGTAATCGTTGCCGAAACCTTCGGATGGTACCGGAAGCTGCCGAAAGCCTCGATCATCCCGGCCCGGTCGTCGTATCGGTACATATCTCCCATCTGCGCGTCTGTCTTGCAGAAAAAATAATAAGCCGAGCCGGTGTTGTTCTGCTGAACCTGCGGGTCAAAGATGTAGTAGGTGCCGTTGATGCGTATATTCACCCAGGTGTGGCCTGTGTAGCCGCCGCCTTGGCTGCGGACCTGCCCTGTGACCAGGTAGGATTCCAGCCCCAGCGCCCGCGTCATCACCACGAAGGCAGCCGAGTAATGATCGCAGACCCCCCGGTTGGACATCAGCATACCATAAGCCAGTGACACGATGTTGGCATCCAGGGACGAATCATATATGATGTCTTTTGCTACGTCCTCAAGCAGGAGATTTTGGGTGTAAACCCCATTTTTCACCAGATAATCAAAACAAGCCTTTACCTTGTTATAAGTGGACATCCCCGGCCGGAGGATCTGCGCAAATATCTCGTCCACCCTCTGGTCCAGGTCCGTGCAGTTGGTGCGCACCGGCTTGAGGGAAACCGCGTTGAGAAGGCCTTCCGCGCTACCCGAAGCCGCCGGGCCTGTATTTCCCTGTGCTTTTGTGGATGTGGTATTCCCACCAGCCGCCGCCGTGCGGGGTGGCTGCTTTGTGGAAGAAGCGCTCCTCTTTGTTGCGGCCTTGTCCGATCCCGCTGCAAAAGAGGCCTTTGTGGAAGAGGCCGGCGATGTAGCGGCGCTTTGCGCGCCGTTTGCTTTGCTCGCCAGAGTCTTCCCCGTCGTGTTGTGCGATGGGTCTTGGCCTGTGCCAGACGTGTCTGTTGAGCCGTCTGTACCCGTACCCGGGCCGCCGCAAGCGGTCAGCAGCAGACATATTCCCGCCAGCAGAGCCATGAAACGGCACAATGTGTTCCTGTTCAAACCGGGTCCCTCCTCGATTGTTCGTTACCGAATGCTGATTACAGAATATTGGCTAAAAAAGCAAGCGAAAGGAGTCCGACCGGCTCCGCTTTGGCCTGCGGGAAAGCAGATCACTGCACGCCGGCCTCTGGCAACAACGCCAAAGCTGTCGCTGCCAGACGTTGCCTCTCGATTTTCAAAAGGGTTATAAAAAGGCCCTTGCCCTAAGCCTCCGTTTGCCGTGTCAACAGGTAGCAAAAGAAATGTCATATGATGTGGTGAATTTGAACCCGCAAAAAGTTGGTAGCGCCGCGGAGGCGTTGTGAGCGCGTTTACAAACGAACAGCCGTAGCAAGCGTGACTTTTTGCGGAAAGGAGGAGCGACGGCGTGAGTGAGCCGATGACTTTTCAAAAGAAAAGTCGTCGCGAATGATACATAGTCCGCGACGACGTGGTACGGGTAATGGGGGTCGAACCCACACGCCTTGCGGCACAGGATCCTAAATCCTGCGCGTCTGCCAATTCCGCCATACCCGCATATCCATTTGTCTTTTTTTGCTTTCTCAAAAAGGGAGAGGGATTCGCTGCCCCTTTTAAACAACCTAAAATGGCCGACGCCTGCAACGGCTTTGCCAAAAGCTTCTGACGGACTCAGGTGCTTTTCAGGAGGCTGGGATCGAACTCGTAGATGTCGTTCTCTCCGCAGTAAGCGCACACACCCATGCGAGGGGAATTTACCACCGGAAGGGCATAGTCGTGTTCATGCCGGCTCAGGCATTCTTCGCAAAAAAAGGGATTTTCCCTCATGGCATCGCACTCACAGCAGAAAAATTCAGCCTGGGCACCGCACACGCGGCAGACGAAATCCGGCGGGATATTGCGGCCGAGAAGCCGGACCCCGCGGCGAGACGGGAGGAGCGATCGACTCACCACCGAGATCCGCAGTTCGGTGGTATTGCCAAAATCGTATTCGTAGAGCAGTGTACAACCCGGTAACAAGTCCCCAACCTTTGTTGCTTTGGAGATTTCCCTGCCGTCATTGGTCGAGAAAGCGCTCATATGGCCGCAACACTCCAGCCAGATTTTTCGTAAAAAGCTGTCCAGCGTTTTCAATGAGGAGGAGAGGGGCATATCCAAATACAACCAATACGCTTTTTGATAGGCATCCTCCACTTCAATCAAAACACAACTCTGCCTATCTGCGGATTCACATCCGTGTGCAGACAACAGATGTTTTTTGAAATCGGTTTTTGAAAGTGCTTTTCCGCAGAGATAGCAATTTCCTTCTGTTGCGCGGGGCATAACCACTCACCTGTCCGAAATATATTGTGGCGGTGGGGATCGGACAACCTCATCGCTTGCCAAGAAGTATAACACAAATGCTTTCCGGACGCAACCGCCTTTTTTCGTTATTTCCCCCCAGAAAACATCCTACCATTTTGTAAGAGTAACCGGGGCTTTTGCTTGCCTGTTTTCCTGATTTGTGTTATATTACAAAATATAGTGCGTCGTAGTTATATAGTGGCAGGCGTGAGCGCGGCAGATGCACTGCTCATCCTGCAGTATGCAACCAAAAAAATCAGCCAGTTCCCGTCGGAAGGCTGATACGGCCGGGTGCACAGCCTGTGATAAAAAATCGCGCATAAGAACAACCGGCAAAGCAAGGACAAAATAAACGGACCGGCAAAAGCGGCCGGGGCATCATGCGCCCCGGCCGCTTTTTGACACGCTGGCGGCAGGTATATGACCAAGACAGGGAGCGGCAAACCGGCGGATGAAAAATGGCGCGCCGCACCTCTGTATCCGGCCACCCGGTGGCCCTTTTTATCCCCCGTGAGTTATCCTCTTTCTGCATAGCTGTGTGGGAATTTTAGGTGAAATTCGGATTTGAACCAGCAATCCATCCAGAAAAACACCCCCCGCTTTGGCAGACCTGCCAAAGGATTTTGCTTGCCTGCCCGTTTGAAGCATGGTATACTAAGTAATGGTATGCAATGCCTACATATACCCATGGATTAGGAGGAGAAATTATGCAGAAGAACAAATTGGCCAAGCGGATGACAGCGGCCGTTTGCAGCCTATTGATGCTGCTTACCATGCTGGCGCCGCTATCGTCGCTGGCAGCGGAAAACGGGGACGGTTATGAAGAAGTCCTGCGGTTTTCGGCGTTTGAAAAATCGTATTCGTCCGGCGTAATCGGGGACAACATTTACGCCGACTGGACGAAGGGAGACAATGTCCCGGTGGACATTACCGATGGGCATGAGCTGAAAAATCTGCGCCTGCAGCTCAAGTTCACCCTCACCAAGCCGGAGGATGTCCGGGAGCTGTCCAGCACCTGGAACAAAAGCGGCTGGATCAAGCTGCGTTCCAGCGATACGCCGGGAGAGAACAACTATGGCTGGAACCTTTCCACCAAATCGGTCAGCCCGCTGCGGCTGCACACGGGGGAAAACGAGCTGCTCATCCCCCTTATGAACACGGATGGCGACGGCTATGACGTTACCCAGACGGGAACCATGGACTGGACGAAGGTGGACCGGATCATCTTTGTCATCCAGGGCAGCTCCATGAAAAAGGATGTGGCCGACCACACCCTGCAGGTCAGCTATGCGGCGGTCGTGGACATCGGCGAGCAGCCTGACCCGGTCCCCACCATCGAAATGCCCACCATTTTCAGTGACAACATGATGTTCCAGCAGGGCAAGCCGATGAAGGTGTGGGGCACGGCCCAGGCTGGCGAAACGGTGGAAGTGGCGTTTTCCAAGCAGGGCGAATCCCCGGCACTGCAGACCAAGACCGCCACGGCCGGTTCGGACGGCAGCTGGAACGTGAGCCTGGATGCACTTGACGCCAGTTATCAGGAGTATACCATGACCGTCACATCCAAGGATGCCGGCGGCGAGGTGACCGGAAGCAAAACAATCTCGAATATCCTCATCGGCGAAGTGTGGGTGGCGGCCGGTCAGTCCAACATGCAGTTGCCGGTGAGCAACGACCTGTATGCGGACGAATATGCCGCAGCAGCGGATAACGATCATATCCGCATGTTCCTGGAACCAAACTATCCGTTTGGTGAAAACGCCGAGCAGCCGCTGGAGCCGGAGGATGATATCCCCGGCGCTTACTGGGGCACCGGTGCGGACGACGGGGATGTGCTGGCCGTGTCTTCCGTCGGGTATCACTTTGCCGTAGCCATGCAGGAGAAACTGGATGTCCCCTTTGGCATCCTGTACACGCCGGTGGGCGGTTCGGTGATCGAGGCGTGGATCTCCCGCGATGCGATTGAAAACGACGAGGAGTACAAGGCCTTTTTGCAGAGCAACAACAAATATTGCGACGAGGATAACTGGCCGGCGCGGGGCAACCGGATGTCGGCGCTGTACAACCAGAAAATCGGTCCGCTCAAAGGCTACAATGTAGCGGGTACCATCTGGTACCAGGGGGAGAGCAACGAAAACGAGGGCGACATGTACGGCCATGCCCTCACCCTGCTGCGGGATGACTGGAACGAGGTGTTCGGATTCACCACCGGTACCGACGACATGCCCTTTGTCTTCACAACGGTGGAGCCCTGGATCACCCATCTGGAGGACCCGCAGCACCTGGCCTATCTGGCCGAGGGGATGTACGACGGTTGGGCGGCCAATGAAGACCGGAATATGGCCATGATCACCATCTACGACCTGCCGCTGTATTTCCTCGACCGCAACGGCAATTCGTCCGACCCCATCCATCCCCGGCACAAGCAGCCGGTGGGCCAGCGGTTTGCCACGGCGGCCTATAACATGGTGTACGATGATACCGGCGCGGAATACACGGCTCCGGTGTTTAAGAGCATGATCCCCGGCGACAGCGATGAGGACGGCATCAACGATTATATCGACGTCACCTTTGACCATGTGGGGGATGGCCTGGATGTCATCGACCCGGTGTATGCAGGGGATGAATTCGGCGTCAACAACAGCGACGGCCTGGGCGTGCTCAGCGAGACCGAGGATGTCCATGGCTTTGCCATTGCCGGCACCGGCGGGGTGTATGTGGACGCCAAGGCGAAGATCATTTCCAAAGATACCGTGCGGGTATGGAGTGACGGGCTGAAAAACCCGGTCAACGTGACCTATAACTTCTATACTTATTATACCGGCGGCACCCTGAAAAACTCGGTGGGCATCCCGGCGGTGCCCTTCCGCAGCGACCGGTCGGATACCGCCTCCTATTTCAATATGCAGGACTGGAAGTACGCGGACGCCAACGTGTGGACCTGCTTTAGCAAAGTGGTCAACGGCAGCAACCTGAACTGGGCGGACTTCCTGCCCTCCTGGGTGAGCGGCGCCATCGCGGGCCCGCAGGCCGAGTGGGAGTATGACCCGGATGTGAAGGCCGAGGGCCGCGCATCGGTGAAGGTCACCTACACCCCCGATTCCACCGGCAGCGTGGGGATCGGCCCGGTGATGGGAATGCTGAATGTCACCAACCAGTTTGACAATTTCGATACCATCGCGGTGGCGGTCAAAAACGGCGACAACCGCGCCAAGACTTTGAAACTTCTCATCCGGTCGGGAGGAACCGTATACGAAGCCGCGGTTGTGCAGGATTTTGCCGCTACCGGGGAAAACGCAGCGGCTGTGGCGGCCGGAGGCGATTTTACCACCTATACCTTCAGCCTGCGTCACCTGACCGATGAAAGCGGCAAGCAGCTGACCGAAACCGATGCCATCCTGCAAAACGTGGAGCAGCTGCAGTTCACCTTCGCCGACGATCAGGCCGGCACGGTGTATGTGGACGACGTGCGTTTTGGCTTTTTATACGATGCGGATGTGGACAAAACCGCTTTGCAGCGTGAGATAAACTGGGAACTTGACGAAACCCTCTACACCGAGGATTCTCTGGCTGCCTACCAGCAGGCCAAGCAGTCTGCTCAGACGGTGCTGGACGATCCGGTTGCCACCCAGAGCCAGGTGACCCGTATGGCCCAGACCCTCAAACAGGCGCGCCTTGATCTGGTCGAAACCAACGTGGTGGCTACCTTCTCCGCGTTTGAAAAGACCTATGCCACCGGCGATGGCGGCCAGCAGAGCCTGTATGCCAACTGGACCCAGTCGGATGAGGCTCCCCTCGACTTTACCAAATACGATATGGGACAGCTCCGTTTGCAAATCCGCTTTACCCTGACCAAACCGGCCGATCTGGAAGAGACGGTGGATATGTTCAACCATTACGGCTTTATCAAGCTGCGCTCTCTGGATACCCCGAACGAAAACAACTATGGCTGGCAGTTTACCACCAGCGATTCCAACAAGATCCGCCTGCACGAGGGGGACAATGAACTGTCCATCCCGCTGGTGAACACCACCGGCGACGGCTATACCGTCCTGCGCACCGGGGAGATGGACTGGTCGCAGGTCAACCGGATCATGATGATGGTTTCCAGCGACAGTATGCAGGGACGCGAGGGCGAATTCGCCCTGGAAATCACCGATGTGAAGGTTGTGGACCTTTCGGTGAACAACAAAGAGAAAGAGGCCCTGAAAGCCCTGATCGACCAGGCGGTGACCGGCGGCGACGAAGAAGCGCAGGCGGCCTATACCCGCGCCAAGGAGGCGGCTCAGGCGGTATATGACGACGAAATGGCGTCGCTTACCGATATTGAAAACGCCTGCACCCGGCTGGAAACCGCCATCGATGTGCTGGGCGGCGAAGCCTTCACTCCCGCCGATAAAGAGGCGCTGAAAGCGCTGGTGGAAGAGGACCTGGACGAAGCCCAGTATACCCCCGCCACCTGGCGGACTTACCAGCGGGCGCTGGAAGCGGCTGAGGCCGTTATGGAAAACGATTATGCCTCCCAGGCGGTGGTAGACGACGCGGCCGATACCCTGCGGCAGGCGCGCGCCGGATTGGTGGAACTTCCCCCGGTGGATACCTCCGTGTTGGAAGCGCTTGTGAAGGAAGAGATTGACCTGTCCCCCTATACCGAAGCCTCCGCCCAGAGTTACCGGGATGCCATTGCGGCCGGACAGGCGGTGCTGAACAGCGAGTCCCCCACACAGGTGCAGGTGGATAACGCTGTCAAAGCCATCCAGGCTGCCAAAGAGTCCCTGACCGAAAAGCAGGAAGGCGACCCCACCGACATCAGCGTGACCTTCTCGGGCAGCAATGGTACGTACGACAACCTGCTCTACGGCTACCAGTTCTACACCGACTGGAAGGCGGGAGACGGCCTGTCCGCTTCTACAGTTTCCGGCGGCGGCGCCAACCTGTCGGGCAGCGCCGAAAACGGGGCAAACCGCAATCTGGCGCTGCAAGCCACGGTGACCCTCACCGCCCTGCAGGAGGACATCGACCTTGCCACCTGCTGGAAGCAGATCGGGGTGCGGTTGCGTTCCTCCCAGCTCAACGGGCAGAACCGGGAAGCACAGTTCTACACCGTGACCCCGGATATGGTGCAGATGGAAAACGGCAGCTTCACCATTTCCATCCCGCTGTCCGAGATGGTGACGGAAAACATCAACTGGGGCGATGTGAAAGAGCTCAACATCTACTGTGAACTGAACGATCCCTACCGCCTCGAAGCAGCCGGCGTTTCGCCCCATCTGCGCTTTACCCTGTCGGATGTAAAGATCGCCGCTGATGGCAGCGTTACTGAACCGGTGGACAAAGCCGGTCTGGCAAAAGCCATAGCCGATGCCGAGGCGAAATTGAACGACGGAAAAACCTATACGCAGGAAACCCGGCAGGCATTGGAAGAAGCACTGGCAGATGCCAAAGAGGTAAACGACAGTGCCACGGCTTCCCAACAGGATGTCGACACGGCCACGGCCAATTTGAACACGGCCATCGCGGCTTTGCAGGAAGAAACTTCCAACCCGGTGGACAAAACCCAGCTCAATGCAGCCATCCAGGCGGCCCAAGCAAAGAAGGCAGATGGAAAAACCTATTCCACGGACACGATGACTGCATTGGATGAGGCTCTGGAAGCGGCACAGGAATTGCCGGATACCGCTACCCAGGAAGAGGTAGATGCGGCAAAAGATGCGCTGAATGCAGCCATAGACAGCCTGCGTTACAACGCGGGGGATGTGGACGGCAATGGCCAGGTTACCGCAGTAGACGCACTGATGGTGCTGCAGGCTGCCACACAGAAAATCACTCTCGATGCTGTGGAGCAGGCAGCGGCAGATGTGAACGATGAAACCGGCATCAATGCGGCAGACGCGCTGATGGTGCTGCAGGCTGCCACACAGAAAATTGTGCTAGCTTAATGATTGCAAAGAAAAGGGGGCGGGCACACCGCCCCCTTTTCCAATCGGAAAAGGAGACGAACCTATGAAAAAGCAACGATTGCGGCGGATACTCGCCGCCCTGTCGTGTGGAATCCTGCTGGTGCAGGGGGCTGTGACCGGCGCGGTATCGGCAGAGGCTGTCGAAAAGCCGGTAGCGGTTTTTTCGGCCGCAGACGGCGAGACGCAGACCCTGCTGTACGGCACCACTTTTTATGTTGACTGGAAGTCTGCCGATGGGCTGCCCGGAGATGACCAGCCCGGCCAGGGCGCCGACCTTTCGGGAAGTGCGGCCAACGGCGCCCACAAAAAGATGTTTTTGAAAACCACCCTTACCCTCACCGCTCTTCAGGAGGGGGTGGATGCGGCAAGCAGCTTCAAGTATATTGGGTTCCGGCTGCGCTCCGCCCGGGTGGACGGAAATGAACAGGCTTCGGATTTTTATTATCTCTACCCGGAGGATGTGGACCTGAGCAGCGGTACACTGGAAGTATCTATCCCATTGCAGGACATCGGCCGGGGCAGCATCAACTGGGCCGATACCCGTCAGCTCATCGTAATGTGTGAGCTGACGGAGAGTTACCATCTGACCGGCCCGGACGGCCAACCGGCTCCGGGCGATACCGGCCGGCTGCGTTTTGGCCTTGCCAACACCCGCATTGTCCGGGAGATGACCGAAGGGGAAGTGGACCGGGATGAGCTGACCGATCTGGTGAATGAAGTCATCAATGAGGCGGATTACACCCCCGAATCGGTAGCTGTCTATCGCCAGGCGGTGGATGCCGGGCGGCTGATACTGGCTAATGACGGGGCCACCCAGGAGCAGGTGGACGATGCCGCCGCAGCCATCAAGCAGGCCAAACGGGAGCTGGTTTCGTCAGCGGAGGTGTACAAGGATACCCTGCAAACCCTGCTGGAGGAGGGGATCGCGACCGACGGCTGCACACCCGATTCGGCTGCGGCCTGCGAAGCGGCGCTGGATGCCGGGCAGGAGGTTCTGGATAACCCGGAAGCCACCCAGCAGCAGGTAAACGAGGCGGTCATGGCCATTATGGCGGCCAAAATGAACCGGGTACCGGTCCAGGCCGACCCGCTTTATCAAACGCTGGTGAGCTTTTCCGGCTCCAACCAGTCCTACAATTACCTGAACTCCGGCAAGAATTTTTACACCGACTGGAAAACCGGGGACGGCCTGACCGACCAGAATTCTGCGGAGAAAGGCTTTGATGCATCGGGTACAGCCGATAATGGCAGTGATTCGCATGTTTACCTGCAGATGCAGGTGGCCTTTACCCCTCTGTCGGAAAGCGCGGATGCGGCCGGCTGCTTCAAGCAGATTGGCGTGCGGCTGCGTTCCTCCGCCAAGGATGGGCAGGAGCAGGCGGCGGACTTCTTCTATTTTGGGCCGGATACCTTTTCTCCGAACGAAGATGGCACCTATACCATCCGCATCCCCCTGCGGGTGATGAAAACCGCCAATATCGACTGGGCGGATGTCAAACAGCTCAATATCCTGGCCGAGGTGCAGCCGGAATACTGCCTGGTCAATGAGGATGGCAGCGAAAAACCGGGAAACAGCCCGGATATCGGCTTCACATTGGGGCAGGTCAGCCTGGTAAAGAAAAATGTCCGCACCATGGGGGATGTGGACGGAAAGGACGGCGTTACAGCCTCCGATGCGCTGCTTGCCCTGCAGGCCGCCACAGGAAAGATTGATCTGGATACTCTGGCTGCCCCGGCGGCGGATGTGGATGGCCAAACGGGTGTGACGGCGGCGGATGCCCTGCTGATCCTGCAGTGCGCCACGGGAAAAATCGGCAGTCTGGAAAGAGAGGAAAAGAAAATGGTGGCCTTCACCTTTGACGACGGTCCCTCCGAAAATACAGCGGCTTTGCTGGATGCCCTCAAGGAGAGAGGAGCGCGCGCCACCTTCTTTGTCATCGGCAAACAGGCCGAACAGCATCCCGAACTGGTGGCCCGCATGGCGGCCGAAGGGCACGAGGTGGGGAACCATTCCTATTCCCACGACGGCATCAACATCACCGAACCCGATGACATGATCGCGGACTACGAAAAATGCAGCGACCTGATTGAGGAATACACCGGCAAGCGGCCCACCCTGATGCGGGCCGTGGGCGGCACCACGGTGGATTCCATCCACGATTATGTCAAGGAGCAAAACCTGCGCCTGTGCGGCTGGGTAGGCGGCGGCGACGATTACAACCAAACCGATAAGGATGTGGTGGTCAACTTCTACATGGATGAAGAGGGCAACTGCACCATTTCCGATGGAGATCTCGTTTTGCTGCACGAAAACCATGCCTCCTCGGTTCAGGCGGCGCTGGAATTGATCGATCTGCTGATGGCCGACGGCTACGAGTGCGTCACCGTGCAGGAACTGCTGGATGCCCGCGCCGGTGGCGGGGTGCCCGGTGCGCAGTATAGTCAGGTGATCTCGCTGGATTAACGCACTTACCAAAGAGATGGCAGGAAGGCCGGCTCGAGAGCTATAGCTTCGGGCCGGCCGGCTGTTTTTAACGGCGTTTTGTGCCCGGCGCTGGCCGCCTTGGCTGCGGCAGGAAGCCCGCCCCCCGTTTCTAAGAAAGGTCCGATGTGCTTGCCAAAAGCGGTAGGCCGTGTGAACCCCGGATGGGGAAATCGGCTTTCATAGGATTCGGTATAACGCAAACCGGGCTCCGGCCGCAATCTGTGGGAGGGGCTCGGTGCTTTTGTGGGATGTGTGGCATAACGCCACTTGACTTTGAGGCAAAAAAGAAGTATAAAAATATGGATGGTCGGGGGAACACAAAGGAAGCAACCGGGCCTTTTGACCGGCCGGTATGGGATGGGAAAAGAGCACAAAGCCTCCCGGGGCCATTTGGCCTCTTATGAGATGAAACTTTGTAAGGATGCTATCCGGATGTTAAAAAAGGATGGCCAAAGGGAAACATCCGAAAGGAAAGAGAAAGGATTATGAAAAAGGCAGGAAAGATTTTTGGAATAGCGGCAGCGGCTGTTTTGGCGGTGGCGGCAGGTGCCTGCAGCCAAACGCAGGCGCCTGCCGGTCCTGTGTTGCAAGAGTCTTCGCAAACTTCATCAAACGGGCAGGGGAAAGAAAGCCGGTCCGCTCCCACCACGGCCATGACAGCAACAAAATCGCAACGGGCACTGCAAGACCTGGCGGATGATTTTTATGCGAAAGCAGAAGATGCCCAAACCGCAAAAGAGCTGGCCGCCACCGTGAACGGGTATCCCATCTATCGCGCCGTTGTTGAGCGCAACAAGGCGATGGATAATATTTCCGCCGCGCTTTCCAGGCAGGAAATCGAAGCGTCCACCGGGCTTACGGATGAGGAAAAACAAAATCTGCTCAACGGGATGGATGAAAAAGCCAATCAATCCGACCGCCAGCGCCTGGATGACTTGATCCGGCATCGGGTCACGATCCAGGAAGCCGAAAAAAAGGGGTTCAAAGCGGACGGCCCAAAAGCGTATGAACAGGCAAAACAAAATTATGACCTCATGAAACAGTCGGCCGAAGACGTGCAGGCCGATTGGGAGACAAAAGAATTTTACCGGATTTTTGTAGAGGATTACCGCAAGGCCATGGGCTGGTCCGAGGAAGACTATATCGAAATGTCGGCCGAGAGTTTTGAGGAAGGGCAGTTGGTCCAGCAACTGTTGGATGACTTTGGAACGGAATCGATCGACGATCCGGATTTTGCCGCGTATATAGACGGCGCGGTAAAACAGGCGGATATCCGGTATTATGGATAAGTGCGTCTGACATTTATCGAATTTGTTTTGGATTTTTTTAGAGTTTCTTTTTGTGAAAGGGCGGTTGGCGGGATATGAGCAGGAGGAAACGGATCGCATTGGCCGTTTCGGGGATATGCGCGGTCTTATTGATTGGAGTGGGAGCGGGGGCTTTCCTTCTCAGGGACGATGCGGCAGACGACCTACCGGTTTTAAATTCAAACAGCCGTGATGAAGCGCAGGCGATCGCTTATCAAACCGGGGAAATTGAGAAAGAGGCGTTTTCAAAGGAATCGGTTGTGTTGATCCAGGGCGAGCATATCTGCGTAGAATCGACCGAGGCACAGGCCATATCCGAAAAGTATAAGTTGAGCGGGGAACAGGACACGTATAAAAAGGCGGTTAAGTTCCTACTGGAACGGGAGGCTTTATATTGGGCGGCTGATCAGGCGGGATATTCCACCACCAGCGAGGAAGCGCAGCAGATCGTGGATGAGATGCGGGAAAGCTTTCATCAGGCGGTGAATTTTGATGTGTTTTTAGAGTATCTGGACGGAGCCGGGATGAGCGAAGAGGAATACTGGAGCGATCAGGTGGATATTGTGGCAAAAGAGCGGACGATGGAAAAATTTGTGAACGCGCAAAAAGCCCAACTGTCCACGTCCCAAGGCGCTGATGATCAGCCGATAGAGGAACGGTGGGAAGAAAAAAAGCAGCAGATCATTGACAGCCAGATAAAACAAGAACACATTCGGGCTGTGGTGGATGTGCCGGATGTAGAACAAGTGGTAAAAGAATATATATAAAATCAATAGACGGAACCATAAATTGACTGTTATTTCTTTGACAGATTTCCCGCAGAGAAGCAGCGCAGACCGGGATTCGGATTTTCCCGGTCTGCGCTTGTATATTGTTTCGACGGCTTGACGGTGCGCCCGCTTTGCCGGCGGAGGATTATTCGGGCAGCTTTAAGACCTGGCCCGGATGGATGAGGTCTCCGGTCAGCCCGTTGAGTTGCATGATCTCGGTATACCGCAGGCCCGACCCCAGCTGGGTTTTGGCAATCCTCCACAGCGAATCGCCCCGCTTAACGGTGTACTGACGGTAGGCGTTTTCTCCGTTGGAGGCTTCGGGGATCTTCAAATGGTCGCCGGCATAGATGAGGTCGCTTGTCAGGCCGTTGAGCGCCATGATTTCCGGATAACGGGTGCCGGAACCCAAAAAGCGTTTGGCTATCCCCCAAAGGGTATCGCCGCGCTGGATCTCGTAAAGGACCCATCCGTCCGGCAGAGGAGCGGAGGTATCCGGCGCGGTTTCCTCTTCCGTGTCCGGTGCGGGGGTGGTGGGGGAGGAAGCGCTCCCACCGGCGGTCGTGGTGGTCGTGTTGCCCGCTTTGGTTGTTGTGGATGAGGTGGAGCTGCCTGCTCCCGTGGTTGTGGAGGAAGGAGCCGCAGCCGAACTGCTGGCCCCCGTGGTCGTGGAGGTAGAGGGCGCAGCGGTGCTGCTGGCCCCTGTAGTCGTAGAGGCAGAAGGCGCGGCCGAACTGCTGGCTCCTGTGGTTGTGGAGGTGGAAGGAGACACAGTGGAACTGCTGGTCCCCGTAGTCGTGGAGGCAGAAGGTGCGGTGGAGCTGCTGGCCCCCGTAGTCGTAGAGGTAGAAGGCGCGGCGGTGCTGCTGGCCTCCGTGGTCGTGGTGGTCCCCTCTTCCGGCCCGGCCTCTTGTTGGCTGCCGTTTACCCAGCCCTCATAATGCTCCCATATGGAAGTATCCTCCTGCCCCAGCGACCACGCGCCCGCGCCCTTGAGGTCGTATTTTTCGATCAGGTTTAGCTTGGCCTGATAGGACTTGTCATTTTCAAACCAGGCGACATAGCGCCCCGGCTGGAGCACAACGTCCCCGCCCACCGTGAACTGCCCGCTGGTGCTTGTCACGGTGAATTCCGCTTTCACCGACTGGCTGTCTTCGTCGTAGGTGACGGTGGCTTCGCAGTTCTCCAAAATTTGCTGGATAGTTTTGGTGCTGGCACCCTTTCCCACGATCCGGTCGTTGTCCAGGCTCCAGATCCGGCCGTAAAACGGCACGCCCACCACAATTTTGTCGGCCGTTGTCTGGCTCAAGGCATATTGGATGGATTTTTCCACAAAATCGATGCTGGCGACCGGCCCGGCCTCGCTGCCTTCATAGTGTTCGTCATAGGCCATGATGACAAGATGGTCTGCATACTTTGCCAAAGCGGCGTAATCATACGAGCCGTGCCAGCCCACCTGCCAGTTGTTGGGGTTGGCGGCAACGGCCACCGATATTTCCTTTTCGGCGGGTATCTTTTCCCGCAAAAGCCGGACCAGCTCGGTATACTGGTCCCGCTGCTCGTGGGTGACGTTTTCAATATCCACGTTCACGCCGTCCAGGTCGTATTCGTCCACGTATTCCGCGATCTGTGAAGCCAGCGATTCCACATTTTTCAGCGCGTTGATCCCGGCGGTGCGGTTCCAGTGGTTGCTCAAAAACGGCACCACCCGGATGCCCTTGTCGTGCATGCTTTTGATAAAATACGCGCTCAGATAATTCAGTTTCAGGCTGCCGTCTTGCCGGATGTCAAAATAGCTGGGGGATACCACATCCAGCGCATTGTTGGTCTGGTTGACATATTCGATCTGCTGGTGGTCGGTGCCGGCATACAGGTATCCCATGGTGTAGCGGTCCGACGCGGCAAAGACGGACCAAAACGCGGAAAAAGCCAGGGTGGCTACCAAAATGCCGGAAACCATGATCTTCACGCTTCTGATGGTCACCTTTTTTGCGTATGAGGAGACCACCTGCGAGAGCTTCCCGGCTTGGGCGCGCAGGGTGCCCTTTACGTCAAATTCTTCCGCGGCCTCCCAGTCGTTGGCGGTATAGTTCAGCACAAGGTCGTAGGTACCATCCCGGTTGGGGAGCAGTTGTACAGTAGGCATCATCCGTCACCTTACCTCTCTTGGTCAAATTCCGGCATAAACCGGCTCCCCGGTATTATGCGCTCAATTTTCTGCAAATATCCCTTTGCCGCAAGAAAAGCCTTTTGCGGGCGGGAAAAAACAAAAGCCTTTCCATGGCCGCGCCCAAAGGGCAGAAAGCCATGGAAAGGCAGTAAACCGTTTATAGAAAAGGCCAAAGCGTTTTGCGTTTACCCGCAGGAAAAACGTCAGATGGATTTTCCCAGTTCGCAGGCTTTTTGGAGTTCGGGTTTTCCCTCAATATCGCCCACATCGCCGTTGCCTCCGGCCAGCACGTGGCCGAGATTTTCCCAGCGCAGGTGCTCGGCCAGATGGTTGTAATAAAGCAGTACATCGTCAAAGCCGTGGCCTTCCGCCGCCATCAACAGGGCGCCCGCCCGCCCGTTTCCCCTCAGAAGGTTGCCGTCCCCTTCCTCTAAAGCAAACAGGCGGTCAACGGCGGTGCGCAGCTGGCCGCTCATATTCCAGTAATACAGCGGACTGGCCAGCACCACCACACCGGCGTTTTTCACCGCCGGATAAATCTTGTCCATATCGTCCTTCTGTACGCAGGGGCAGTCCCGGCTGCTGTGGCCGCCGAAGCAGCCCTTGCAGCCGTGGATGTCCATCCCGCTGAGGAAAAATTCCGTCACGGTATGCCCCGCGCTTTGGGCGCCCTTTGTAAAAGCGTTTATTAGAGCGGCGGTGTTGCCGTTTTTGCGGGGGCTGCCATTTAAAATCACAATGCTTTTTCCCATGGGATGTCCCTCCTAATCAAATCCTGTCCGCCAGAGCGGCCGCCTGCCGGCAGCCATCGGTTTTGTCAATGTCGCCCTCCTTCAACACACCGGGGATCAACACCTCGCCCACCATCTTCCACTTGTTCAAGGCGGCGGTGCGCTCCATGGGGATGCGCACCCCGTCCAGTACGGACAGATCCTCTTCCTCGCAGCAGGCAATCAGGGCGCATTCCTTGCCGGCAATGTCTTTGCCCCCCACCACCAGGGAATACAGCCGGTCGATCACCCCCTTGATCTGCGCCGGGATGGAATACCAGTACACCGGCATGGTAAAGACCAGGACATCCGCCTGTAAAACGGCCGGGGCAATGATGTTGAAATCATCGTCAAAGGAACAGGCCTTCCCGGTTTTGTAGCAGGTCTCACAGGCGCGGCAGCCGCCGGTGTTCATCATGGCGGCGTCAAACCGCGTGACGGTGTGGCCCTTTCTCCGGGCCGCCTGGATAAACGCATCCGTCATGGCGAAGCTGTTCCCGCTTTTGCGGGGACTGCCGGTGATCACAACAATTTTCTTGCTCATACGTTACCTCCTGCCCTGCGGGATTGACTTTCCCCGCTGATGATAATATAATCATAGCCAGAATAGGAACAAAAAACAAGTACGCACATTCAGGTGGGGTACTTACGAAAAGGAGAGCGTAAAAATGGGGGAACGCTGTATCGCAAACGAATGCCTTGAGACGACCGGGTTCAGCTATACCCTTTCGCTCATCAACGGAAAATACAAAATGACCATTCTCTATACCCTGATGGAGTTCGGCGTGGTGCGGTTCAACGAAATGAAACGGTACATCGAGGGCATCTCCTACAAAACCCTCAGTTCTACCCTCAAAGAGCTGGAGGCGGACCAGCTCATCCACCGGAAGGAATATCCACAGATACCGCCCAAGGTGGAATACAGCCTCACACCCCGCGGCCGGTCGTTGATCCCGATTCTGGACGGCATGTGCGAATGGGGCGATAAAAACCGTTTGTAGTCCATGGGCAAAAACGCCCGCAGACAGGACAGCCACAGGAGGAGCGGCCATGAACAGCGACATCTTGTTTTTTTTTTGAAGGGCGTCCCGGCGCGCTGGAGCTGTACGAGGCGTTTGAGCAGCGCGTCCGGGCGCAGGTGGAGGGGGTCACCGTGAAGGTGGGCCGGTCGCAGATCTCGTTTTATAACCGGCATATGTTTGCCTGCGTTTCCTTTGCCCGGGTGCGGCGAAAGCGGGATTGCCCGCCTTGTTATCTGGTGGTCACCTTTGGCCTGGACCACCGGGTGGAATCGGCGCGCATCGACGTGGCCACCCAGCCCTATCCCAACCGCTGGACCCACCATGTCCTGATATCGGATAAAGCCCAAATTGACGGCGAACTGATGGGATGGATCACCCAGGCCGCCGCTTTTGCAGCAGCTAAGCGGTGAGGAGGATACCGGCGCCCTGCGGCATTTTTGCATAGCCTTTTGAAAATCCTCAATGTCAAGTTGCGCGCTTGTTGCGCATACGCAAAGAACAAACCCATGCAGGCGGCTACGGCGGCCGCCAGCATACAAAAGGGGCTGTCTTAGAATGCCATGCATTCTAAGACAGCCCTCTCTTGTCGCTTGAGCGCAAGGAGAACCCCCAGCTAAGCTGGGGAGAGTAAGCGTAATTATATAGAGAAAAAACCTTCTGGTAGAATGGAAG
>ENA-UALL01000497-UALL01000497.1-human-gut-metagenome-genome-assembly--contig:-NODE-497-length-19089-cov-6.981717_pt1 | contig 19089 bp, 8 predicted proteins | sample MGYA00243699_ERZ654466 | MGnify/ENA primary metagenome ERZ654466 (study PRJEB26926, sample SAMN06164635) | human gut metagenome | biome: ENVO:00009003; feature: ENVO:2100002; material: ENVO:00002003...
GGGCTCGAGATGTGTATAAGAGACAGGTATACGCTGCCGTATTCGTGGCCCCACCAGGCGCCCCAGCTTCCTTCGGGGATATCGCCCCGCTGGTTTTTCAGCGCCACAGCGTTGTCCATGGTGGCGTCCAGATAATCGGCCCAGGTGCCGCCCAGGTCATAGCCGCGCAGCACGGCATCCCACGGGAAGGTGCTCATCATCAGGGTGCTGCTGATCCAGTTGCCGTCGTAGATCACGCTGCCGTTTTGGTGGCGGGTCCAGAAACCGGAATCGTCGTTCATCGCGCACATATACCACTCGGTATCGTTGCGCTGCATAAAGTCATCCAAAGCGGCGTTCAGGCCATTGTTCAGGGAGGTCATCTGTTCGTCTGTCCAGGCGGCCTCGTCCGTCCAGCCCCACGCCTCGCAAAGGTAACGGTAAGCGGCAAAGCCGTGCAGGGCGGTGAAATTATCCACCACCAGATAATCGTAAGGCATGTTGTCCAGGCTTTCGGATTTCTGGATAATGCCGTCTTCGGTGATGTAGGTGGTGATCTCTTTGGCCACGGTTTTGATCTTGTTTTTCACCTCGTCGGTGAAGTAGGCGTCCCGTTGTTCGCTGTCCATCACCTGCCACAGGGTGGCGTAGGGGATGATGAACTTCGGTACCGCGTCCAGATTGCCACCGTGATTTTCCGGCAGATACAGGGTCTGGTAGTTGGGGCTGTCCATGATCCGCATGGCCAGTTCCAGACGGCCGTCCCGGATAAACTGTTCCACCATGTTGGGCACGTCGTGGGGGAAATAGGTATCGTACCCATGCATATACCCGCTGCCGTTTAAGGCCTTGGCCTGGGTGGCGGCGGAGCCGCGGATCTGGTAGTCCGCCTGCCCTTTCATCTCGTCATCCTTGTTCCAGGTGGCCTTGACCATGGTTTCCCACATGACGATCATGCTGTTGATGTAGGAATTGGTCATCTCCTCATCCGGCAGGCTGACGGGCAGAGCCATGTCGTCCAAAATCGCATCGTAATGGGCTTTCACGGCCGCGTAGTTTTCGTCAAAGGAACCCAGGGTTTTCATAACGCTGGGAGAGGGGTTGTTCCACACTGTGGCGGCAAAGTCAAAAGACACCTCACCCTGTGCGGGGATCTCGGCCAGGTACAGAGCGTAGTCATCGTCGCTCTGAGGGTAGAAATATTTGCTGGTATCCCGGCTTTCCTTGGCGGGGGTGGCATTGAGCGGAACCTCCAGATCGGACAGGGCGCTGACGTTGAGCACCGCTGTCTGCGGGGAGTCGGTGGCGTTGCGCAGTGTCACCTGCGAAAAGGTCACCGAACCCTGGGTATCCTGTCCGTTGCGCTGGAAGGTCACCTCATTTACCACGTGCTGGATTTTCACGCTGATGCCGGTATCTCCGGCGGCCCATTCGGATACCGGGCTGTTCATGTATCCGTCGGCCTGATACCACTTGGTGTTTTGACGGCGCTGCGGGGAGGTTTCGTCCGGCACATACTCGGTGTCCCCCACCGTTACGGTGTAACGGATGGGCTTGGCCTTTTCATCAAAGATGCCGGTGTTGGGGAAGCTGGGATCGTCCGGCGGGGTACGCATGCCGGAATCGGCCATACGCCGCACCCCCTTGCCGGGGTTGGCGCCACCGGAATACAATGCACCACCCATGGTGGACAGGGACTTGTGATCGTGGTTTTCCCATCCGAAATACAACCAGTTGTTGGCGTTGGGGGTGTAAAATTCAGGAGTCATAGAGTCTACGTCCACCTTTGTTGTGTTGTCGGCGCCCTGCGCCAAGGCCGCAGGGACGCATGAGAACGTCAGCGCCGCGCATAACGCTACGCTTAGGGCCTTGCGAAAACGTTTCATTACACATTCCTCTCTTTCTGTAGAAAATGGAGGGCCTCTTCCGGCGCTGTGGATGGATGCCGGCGCACTTGCATTGCTCCGCAGCAGCAAGGCGGCAAGCAGCCGCAAAACACGCCACCCAAAACAGCCGGATAAAGGCAAAAACCGATTCTACCATTTTAGTGTAGCATGCCTGTATGTAGAAATCTTCCTGTTTTAAAAGGTGTTTTTCCTGTTTTTTTAGGTATACAGACAGGACAACCTCTTTTTGCCGGACGCTTGTCCTTCTTCCTCCCGCCAAAAAATAGGATTCGATCATGTGCCGGTCCCGGCATTTTCAAAGGATTTTCCCGAAGACCATTAGCGTGTTATAATGTGAAAGGTGGGAATGTCATGTCAAGGCATTCGACCAAAAAATTCGTCCCTTACCCTGAAAAAGCGATTGACGCAGGCGACAGAATATGCTAAAATATCCCGATACCTTTTCGAGGCGCGGCGGAAAAAGCGGAACTTTCCGCCTTTTTTGCGGCCGCAGGGAACGCTGCCCAATTCGGTAAAGTGAGGTTTTGTGCAATGAAAAGAGAAGACATTCACAAGGTATTGATCATCGGCTCCGGCCCCATCATCATCGGCCAGGCCTGCGAGTTCGACTATTCCGGCACCCAGGCGTGCAAGGCCCTGAAGAAATTAGGGTATGAGATCGTGCTGGTCAACTCCAACCCCGCCACTATCATGACCGACCCCGGCACTGCAGACGTCACCTATATCGAGCCTCTCAACGTGGAGCGTCTCACCCAGATCATCGAAAAGGAGCGTCCGGATGCGCTGCTGCCCAACCTGGGCGGACAGTCGGGACTGAACTTGTGCTCGGAGTTGGCCGAGGCAGGCGTGCTGGACAAGTACGGCGTCAAGGTCATCGGCGTGCAGGTGGACGCCATCGAGCGGGGCGAAGACCGCATTGAATTTAAGAAAACCATGAACAGCCTCGGTATCGAAATGGCCCGCAGCGAAGTGGCCTATTCGGTGGAAGAAGCCCTTGCCATCGCGGACAAGCTGGGATATCCGGTTGTGTTGCGTCCGGCCTACACCATGGGCGGCGCCGGCGGCGGGCTGGTGTACAACGTGGATGAGCTGAAAACCGTCTGCGCCCGTGGCCTGCAGGCCAGCCTGGTGGGCCAGGTGCTGGTGGAGGAATCCATCCTCGGTTGGGAAGAACTGGAACTGGAGGTCATCCGTGACGCCAAAAACAACATAATCACCGTCTGCTTTATCGAAAACATCGACCCGTTGGGGGTGCACACCGGCGACTCGTTCTGCTCGGCTCCCATGCTCACCATCTCGCAGGAGGTGCAGGACCGGCTGCAGGAGCAGGCCTATAAGATTGTGGAGGCCATCGAGGTTATCGGCGGCACCAACGTACAGTTTGCCCACGACCCGGTAACCGACCGCATCGTGGTCATTGAAATCAATCCCCGCACCTCCCGGTCGTCGGCGCTGGCTTCCAAGGCTACCGGTTTCCCCATCGCGTTGGTATCGGCCATGCTGGCTTGCGGCCTCACTCTCGACGAGATTCCCTGCGGCAAAAGCGGCACCCTGGCCCAGTACAAGCCGGGCGGCGATTACATTGTCATCAAATTTGCCCGCTGGGCGTTTGAAAAGTTCAAGGGCGTGGAAAACAAGCTGGGCACCCAGATGCGTGCCGTCGGCGAGGTCATGAGCATCGGCAAGACCTACAAAGAGGCCTTCCAGAAGGCCATCCGCAGCCTGGAGACCGGCCGCTACGGCCTGGGGGTACCGGCTCTTGCGGACAAGAGCCTGACCGAGCTGCTGGGTATGCTGCGCGTCCCCACCAGCGAACGCCAATTCATCATGTATGAGGCGCTGCGCAAGGGCGCGAGCGTGGACGAGCTGTATGAGCTGACCAAGATCAAGCATTATTTCATCCAGCAGATGAAGGAACTGGTGGAGGAAGAGGAAGCCCTCAAGGCTTTCCACGGCCGCCTGCCGGACGAGGCTGTCCTGCGGCAGGCCAAGCTCGACGGATTTTCCGACCGGTATCTGGGAGGGCTGATCGGGCTGCCTGAGGAGGACGTCCGCAATGCCCGCCAGCGGTATGGGATCGAGGAAGCCTGGGAAGGCATCCACGTCAGCAGCACCGAGGATTCCGCTTACTATTATTCCAGCTATCACATCCCGGACAACAGCCCGGTCAACAACGACCGGCCCAAGATCATGATCCTGGGTGGCGGCCCCAACCGCATCGGCCAGGGCATCGAGTTCGATTATTGCTGCGTCCATGCGGCGCTGGCCCTGAAAAAGCTGGGCTTTGAAACCATCATCGTCAACTGCAACCCCGAGACCGTCTCCACCGACTACGACACCTCCGACAAGCTGTATTTTGAACCCCTCACCCTGGAAGATGTGCTGAGCATTTACCATAAGGAAAACCCGGTGGGCGTCATCGCTCAGTTCGGCGGTCAGACCCCTCTGAACCTGGCGGCCGAACTCAAGAAAAACGGGGTCAACATCCTGGGCACCACCCCTGAGACCATCGACCTTGCCGAGGATCGCGACCAGTTCCGCGCCATGATGGATAAGCTGGGTATCCCCATGCCGGAATCCGGCATGGCTGTCACGGTAGAGGATGCCCTGGCCATCGCCGGTAAGATCGGGTATCCCGTGATGGTGCGTCCCTCCTATGTGCTGGGTGGTCGCGGCATGGAAGTGGTCTACGACGAGGAAGCGCTTACCTACTACATGAAAGCGGCGGTGGGGGTCACCCCCGACCGGCCCATCCTGATCGACCGCTTCCTCCACCATGCCACCGAATGCGAGGCCGATGCCATCAGCGACGGGGAAAATGTATTTGTCCCCGCGGTGATGGAGCATATCGAGCTGGCCGGGGTCCATTCCGGCGACTCGGCCTGCATCCTTCCCTCCAAGAACCTCACCGACGAGCAGGTGACCACCATTAAAGACTACACCCGCCGCATTGCAACCCAAATGCATGTGGTTGGGCTGATGAACATGCAGTACGCCATCGAGGATGGAAAGGTGTATGTGCTGGAGGCCAATCCCCGTGCCTCCCGTACGGTGCCGCTGGTCTCCAAGGTCTGCAACATTCAGATGGTGCAGATTGCCACAGACATCATGACCCGCCATCTCACCGGCCGTCCCTCTCCGGTGCCGGCCCTGCGGGAAAAATCCTTCTCCCACTACGGGGTGAAGGAAGCGGTGTTCCCCTTCAACATGTTCCCCGAAGTGGACCCGGTGCTGGGACCCGAAATGCGCTCCACCGGCGAAGTGCTGGGGCTTGCCTCCACAGTGGGCGAGGCTTTCTACAAAGCGCAGGAGGCCACCAAGACCTGCATCCCGCTGAGCGGCACGGTGCTGCTGAGTGTCAGCGACCGCGACAAGCCGGAACTGGTGGAACTGGCGCGCGGCTTTTACGAATGCGGATTCCACATCATGGCTACCGCCGGCTGCTACGCTCTGATTGCCGAGGCTGGCATCCCGGCTGAAAAGGTCTATAAATTGCAGGAGGGGCGTCCCAATATCCTGGATAAGATCACCAATGGGGAAATCGACCTGATCATCAATACCCCGGTGGGCAAGCAGAGTGCCACCGACGACAGCTATATCCGCAAAGCGGCCATCAAAAACCGCACCTCGTATATGACCACTATGGCGGCGGCCCAGGCCACGGTGGAGGGAATCAAAGCGGTGAAGAAATCCGAAAAACTGGGTGTGAAATCCCTGCAGGAATTCCACCAGGAGATCACAGATAAATAAAGAAACGCTTACAGTCTCAGGCCCTGAAACACCGTTTCAGGGCCTGCACTGGCAAACGGAGGATTTGGTTTATGGAGATACAAGCATTATGCGAACAGCAGATACGGGAGATTTACGCGGCGCATATGCAGCGCGACTTTGCACCGGACGAGCTCAAGCCTTTGGAGAGTATTCTCCGCCAGATAAGGCGGGGGCTGTACAAGGGATGGGGCCTGTTCCAGGAGGGAGAACTGATCGCCTATGCGATGTTTATGACTGCGCCCGGCGGCCGGGTGGCCCTGCTGGACTATTATGCGGTGCTGCCGGCCCTGCGGTCGGGCGGATACGGGAGCCGCTTTCTGGCCCTGCTACGGCAGAAGCTGACGGCGTATGACGGAATTGTACTGGAATCCGAACATCCCGAATATGCTGTAGGGAGACGGGACAAAGCTATCCGCACCCGCCGCATCGCCTTTTACCGGCGGGGAGGGGTGCGCCCCACCAGCCTGACCAGCCGCCTGTTCGGTGTAACCTATGCGGTGATGTACCTTCCCTGCGGCCGGGATATTCCCGACGGGCAGCTTTTTAGGGAGCTGGACAGCATCTACCGGCAGCTGTTCCCCCATGCCGTCTGGCAGCGTCGGGTGGAACTGAGCATGCGGTTGGCCAAATAAACGGGTGGCTGTTCACAGACCGCACAAAAAGAATTTACCGATACCCCCTGTTCCTTTGGATTCTTTTATGATATAATGACCGTAGTTTCGCACAAAGCGACACAAATTGACAGAATCAAGGAGGCAGCATCAATGGTTAATCGCATGGTTTTGAATGGGATTTCGTATCACGGAAAAGGCGCCATTTCGGAAATTGCGCAGGAAGTTTCGTCCCGTGGATTTGGCAAGGCGTTTGTCTGTTCCGACCCGGATCTGGTAAAATTCGGCGTTACGGCCAAGGTGCTGGACGTGCTGGATTCTGCCTCGCTCGCCTACGAGCTGTATACCGACATCAAGGCCAACCCCACCATCGAAAACGTGCAAAATGGTGTGCGGGCCTTTCAGGCTTCGGGCGCGGATTACATCCTCGCCATCGGGGGCGGTTCCTCTATCGATACGGCCAAGGCCATCGGTATCATCGCCAACAATCCCGAATTTGCTGATGTCCGCAGCCTGGAAGGGGTGGCCCCCACCAAGAAGAAAGCGGTGTTCACCATTGCGGTGCCCACCACGGCCGGGACAGCCGCCGAGGTCACCATCAATTACGTCATCACCGATGCCGAAAAGAGCCGCAAAATGGTTTGCGTGGATGTTAACGACATCCCCGACATCGCCGTTGTGGACCCGGATATGATGAGCAGCATGCCGAGGGGGCTCACGGCTGCTACCGGTATGGACGCCCTCACCCATGCCATCGAGGGATACATCACCAAAGGGGCATGGGAAATGAGCGACATGCTCCACCTCAAAGCAATTGAGATTATTTCCCGCTCCCTGCGGGGTGCGGTGGACAACACCCCCGAAGGCCGTGAAGGTATGGCCCTGGGACAGTATGTAGCCGGCATGGGCTTCAGCAATGTGGGGCTGGGCATCGTGCACAGCATGGCCCATCCTCTGGGCGCGTTGTACGATACCCCACACGGCATTGCCAACGCCATCATCCTGCCCACGGTCATGGCTTATAACGCCCCGGCCACCGGTGAGAAATACCGGGATATTGCAAAGGCGATGGGAGTGCAGGGAACCGAGACCATGTCGGTGGACGAATACCGCAAAGCGGCGGTGGACGCGGTGCGGCAGCTGGCACAGGATGTCGGGATTCCCACCGATTTGAAAGGGATCGTGCGTGAGGAGGATTTGGATTTCCTGGCCGAATCGGCATATGCGGACGCCTGCCGTCCCGGCAACCCGCGGGATACCAGCGTGCAGGAGATCAAGGAACTGTATCAGTCTTTGCTGTAACCTTCAGCGCCAATACTGTTGGGAGGAAAGGTCATGTACTGTAAGCATTGCGGAAGGGAAAACGACGACAACGGGACTTTTTGTACCTATTGCGGAAAGCCCCTGCACGACAGGCCACAGCGTAGTTCCCCTGTGAACATGTGGGGGGAACCCATCGACGATCTGACGCGGGAATTTCATCCCATGGAGCAGCCGGAGCAACTGGCGGACGATCTATCGGTTACCCGTATCGCTCCGGCGGTCACCGACCTGTCCTCCAAAGACCCTTACCGGAAAGAGGAGGTGCAGGAACCGGCCTCTTCCGATTCGCAGGGGGAGGAGGAAGAGGAAAAATCCGGCCGCACCAACCGTAAGCTCATCATTGGAGTGATTGTGGCGGGGAGCGCGCTGATCGTGGTCCTGTTGGTTGTGCTGTTGCTGCGCCTGTTCGTCTTCAGCGAGGATGCCACCCCGGCCGACCAGTTCGAATATGTGGTGGAGAACGGTCAGGTCAGCATCCAGTCGTACATCGGTTCTTCCAAGACGGTGGTCATTCCCTCCCGTATTGAGGGGGAAGAGGTTACCACCATTTTGCGCCGGGCTTTCGCCAGCCGTGGAATGCTCAGCGTGACCATTCCTGACAGCGTTACCTCTATCGATACCAGCGCGTTTGAGGACAATCCTGACCTGATCATCTACGGCAGCGAGAATTCCTACGCCAAAATATTTGCCCAGCGTAGCAACATCACCTTTGCCATCACCGGTACCATTGTGTCCCGGTCCACCACCCAGACCACCACCACGGCCACCACTTCCAAGACAGTGGGCGCCGTCATTCCCGAGACCACGACAACGATCACCACGACCACTACAACCACTACGACAACAACGACCACCACCACGGCCCCCACCTATGCACGAACAACTAATCCGCCACAGGGGAATGACCTGGAAGCGTCGGCCGCTTCTTTGCTGGGCAACACCTTTGCCGAGGTGGAGGAGCGCCTGGGCGGGGACTATTCCGTAAAAGAAGGCGGGCTGTATTTCAGCGACCGCGCTGCCGAATTGGTCTTCTCCAATTTCCTGGGCCAGGTTCCCGATGACGACAGCGAGGTGATGAGCGTGGTCATCACCGACGGGCAGATCACCGAGGATGCCCGCATCGGGTTGACCTACCGGCAGCTTTCGGTGCTGCTGGTTCCCTCCACCGAGTGGGACGTGCAGCCAAACGGTACGGTGGGTGATATGGCCAACTTCCATATGGCCTATAACGGCGAGGTAATCGACGTGACCCTGTATTTCAGCGGGCAGGGAGAAGACGCCCACTGTATCCAGGCACAGGTGGAGCAGCTCCTCACCCTCAGCGATGAGGATCGCGCTCTTTTGGAAGGTTAATTGAATCAATAAAAAGGCAAATCCGCCCGGATGCAACCGTATCCGGGCGGATTTTTATACCATCGGAGCGCTACGTATGCGGCCGGTTTAGATGAAAGATCCGCATGGGAAATTTCTGTCCAGGAAAAACCGCTTTACACCCGGCTCGAAAAACGGTATAATAGCAAGGTATACAAAAGAAAAAGGCACATTTTATCGGGAGGCTTGTTGCATGGGCGGTTTTTTTGGCGTCGTATCCAAGACCAATTGCGTGTTCGACCTGTTCTTTGGAACGGATTATCATTCCCACCTGGGCACCCGCCGGGGCGGCATGGCGGTGTATGGGGAAGGCGGCTTTGACCGGGTGATCCACAACATCGAAAATTCCCCCTTCCGCACCAAATTCGAGCGGGATGTGGAGGAAATGGAAGGACGCTTCGGCATCGGTTGTATCTCGGACAGCGAGCCTCAGCCTCTGACGGTGCGCTCCCATCTGGGCACGTTTGCCATCACCACGGTGGGGCGCATCAACAATGTGGACGAGCTGACCCAGCTGTGTTATGAAAAAGGGCACATGCATTTTCTGGAGATGAGCAACGGCAACATCAATCCCACCGAGCTGGTCGCCTCCCTGATCAACCAGCGGGAGGATCTGGTGGAGGGCATCCGGTTTGCGCAAAGCGTCATCGATGGTTCCATGACCATGCTGCTGCTCACCCCGAAAGGGATCTATGCCGCCCGCGACCGGATGGGGAGGACCCCCATCATGATCGGGGAAAAGGAGGGCGCCTACTGCGCGTCCTTTGAGAGCTTTGCCTACCTGAATCTCGGCTACCACGCCTACCGGGAGCTGGGCCCCGGCGAGATCGTGTTTATGACACCGGAAGGGGTGCAGACGGTCAGCCCGCCCCGGGACGAGATGAAGATCTGTTCCTTCCTGTGGGTGTATTTTGGATATCCCACCTCCACCTATGAAGGGGTGAACGTGGAAGAAATGCGCTACCGCTGTGGGGATATGCTCGCTCAGCGGGACAATGTCCAGGTGGATTCGGTGGCGGGGGTGCCGGATTCGGGAACCGCCCATGCCGTCGGCTATGCCAACCGGTCGGGCGTGCCTTTTTCCCGCCCCTTTATCAAGTATACCCCCACCTGGCCCCGTTCTTTTATGCCCACCCACCAGAGCCGCCGCGACCTGATCGCGCGGATGAAACTGATTCCGGTGGACACCCTGATCCGGGACAAGCGGCTGCTGCTGATCGACGATTCCATTGTGCGGGGGACCCAGCTGCGGGAAACCACCGAGTTTTTGTACAACAGCGGAGCCAAAGAGGTGCATGTGCGCCCCGCCTGCCCGCCGCTGATGTTTGGCTGCAAATACCTGAACTTTTCCCGCTCCACCTCCGACATGGACCTGATCGCCCGGCGGGTGATCGCCCGTCTGGAAGGGGACGACGTTTCCCCTCAGGTGCTGGCCGAGTATGTCAACCCGGAGAGCGAGCGCTACGAGACCATGATCCGGGAGATCGGCAAGCAACTCAACTTCACCTCCCTGCGGTACCACCGGCTGGATGATATGATCGAGTCCATCGGCATCAGCCCCTGTAAGTTGTGCACCTACTGCTGGAGCGGCAAAGAATAAAGAACCAAAAGCTGTACACGGATGCATCCGTGTACAGCTTTTTTGTAACAGAAAACCCGCCTTTGGAGTGATCATCCAAAGGCGGTCGGGTCATTTCTTGTTAAAATTCACCCAGTCGCGGTTCTCTTCCACGCTTTCATCACTGGGACGGGCCACATTGGTCTTCGGAAAGCGGCGGTCGGGCTTGGTGATGGGCTGCATGTTAAATGCGCCGTATACCTTCTTGCCCTCTTTTTTTATCTCTTCCTTTTGGCGGACAGGTTGGCGGACAGGCAAATCGTCTTCCCGGCGGTTTTTATCTTTTTCTTCCATTTTGGCACAGCTCCTTCCTGCCCTTATTTTGTGCAGGCGGCAGCGTGTTATACCCGCCAAAAATCGGTTAAGCGGAAAAGCGTAAGCGCCAATATTAAATCAACGCATCCACGTGTTTCTTAATGGCTGAAATAGGGCAAAATTTCAAAAAAAGAAGACCGCACAAAAAACGCGGTCCAAAAAAACACCAAAACAAAGAAAAAAGCTGCCAATTTGCAAAAAACAATTGACAACCAAAATCTGGCATGGTATGATATTCTCCTATATCACATGGTGGGGCTATAGGCCTACCTTGGAGTTATCATACCACATAAACGCCGGATTGGCAAGAGGTTTTGCAAACTTTTTGCCGGATGCCACAGGGAACGAAAATTCAGAAAACAGGAGTGAAGGCGGATGGTGAACATCAAACCGGTAAAGCTGGGAAACAACACCCGTATGAGCTTTGCGAAGATCAATGAGGTTCTGGAAATGCCCAACCTCATCGAGATCCAGAAAAACTCATACCAGTGGTTCTTGGAAAAAGGGCTGCGGGAGGTCTTTAACGATTCCACTTCCATCACCGACTACACGGGCAATTTGGTGCTGGAATTTGTGGATTACCGTTTGGACGAGAACCCCAAGTATTCCGTGGAGGAATGCAAGGTGCGGGACGTGACCTACGCGGCTCCGCTGCGGGTGCGCGCCCGGCTGATCAACAAAGAGACCGGCGAGATCAAGGAATCCGAAGTGTTCATGGGGGATTTCCCGCTGATGACCGACAGCGGTACCTTTGTCATCAACGGCGCCGAGCGGGTCATCGTGTCCCAGCTGGTGCGTTCCCCCGGCGTGTATTACGGCATGAGCTACGATTCCACCGGCAAAAAGCTGTTTACCACCACCGTCATCCCCAACCGCGGCGCCTGGCTGGAATACGAGACCGATTTTTCCGACATCTTCTATGTGCGGATCGATAAAAACCGCAAAATGCCGGTGACGGTGTTGCTGCGCGCTCTGGGCCTGGGGACAGACGCCGAGATCCTTGAGTTCTTCGGCGACGATGAGCGGATGCATGCCACCATCGAAAAGGACATCACCAAAAACACCGAGGAAGCTTTGCTGGAGGTTTACCGCAAGCTGCGTCCGGGCGAGCCGCTGACGGTGGAGAATTCCCAGCAGCACCTGGAAGGGCTGTTCTTTGACACCCGCCGGTATGACCTGTCCCGTGTCGGCCGGTATAAATACAATAAGAAATTAGGGCTTTCCAACCGTCTGGCCGGCTGCACCCTCAGCCGTCCGGTGGTCAATCCCTCCACCGGCGAGGTCATGGCCGAGGCCGGCGAGGTCATCACCCGCTCCCGCGCCATGGAAATGGAGGACGCCGGCGTGTCGGTGGCCTATGTCACGGTGGAGACCCACGGCGGCGAGAACCGCGAGGTCAAGATCATCACCAACGGCATGGTGGATATCCGCAAGTATGTGGACTTTGACGTGGAAGAACTGGGCATTCACGAGAGGGTCTGCTTCTCGGTGCTGCAGGAGATCTTGGAAAACAACACCACCGAGGAAGAACTCAAAGCGGCCATCAAGGCCCGCGCGGGCGAGCTGGTGCCCAACCACATCACGGTGGACGATATTTTTGCTTCGGTCAACTATGTCAACTGCCTGGCGTTTGACATCGGCACCACCGACGACATCGACCATCTGGGCAACCGGCGTATCCGCTCGGTGGGTGAGCTGCTGCAAAACCAGTTCCGCATCGGTTTTTCCCGCATGGAGCGGGTCATCCGCGAGCGTATGACCCTGCAGGCGCAGGATATGGACGTCATCACCCCCCAGGCGCTCATCAACATCCGCCCGGTGGTGGCAGCTATCAAAGAATTCTTTGGTTCGTCGCCCCTGTCCCAGTTTATGGACCAGACCAACCCTCTGGCAGAACTCACCCACAAACGCCGCCTGTCGGCCCTTGGCCCCGGCGGTCTGTCCCGTGACCGCGCCGGATTTGAGGTGCGCGACGTGCACTACAGCCACTATGGCCGCATGTGCCCCATTGAAACCCCGGAAGGTCCCAACATCGGTCTGATCTCGTACCTGGCCACCTTTGCCAAGATCAACGAATACGGCTTTATCGAAGCTCCCTTCCGCCGGGTGGATAAGGAGACCGGCATCGTCACCGACGAGGTGGTGTACATGCCCGCCGACGTGGAGGACGACTTTATCGTGGCCCAGGCCAACGAGCCGCTGGATGAAAACGGCCGGTTTGTCCGCGAGCGTGTCAACGCCCGCCACCGCAGCGAATTTTTGGAGATCGACCGTTCCAAAATCGATTATATGGACGTATCCCCCAAGATGGTGGTCTCGGTGGCAACGGCTATGATTCCCTTTTTGGAAAACGACGACGCCAACCGCGCGCTGATGGGTTCCAACATGCAGCGGCAGGCGGTGCCGCTGCTCAAGACCGAATCCCCCATTGTGGGCACCGGTATGGAATACAAAGCCGGCGTGGACTCCGGTGTGGCGGTCCTGGCCAAGGCGGCCGGCACCGTGACGGCGGTATCCGCCGACCGGGTGACCATCCAGCGGGACGAGGACGGCGAGACCGACACCTATAAGCTGATCAAATTCATGCGTTCCAACCAGGGCACCTGCAACAACCAGCGCCCGGTCGTCTCCCAGGGCCAGCATGTGGAAAAAGGCGAGGTGGTGGCCGACGGCCCCTCTACCTGCAACGGCGAGATCTCGCTGGGCAAGAACGTGCTCATCGGCTTTATGACCTGGGAAGGCTATAACTACGAAGACGCGGTCCTCATCAATGAAAAAGTGGTGCGGGACGACGTGTTTACCTCCATCCATGTGGAGGAATATGAGATCGAGGCCCGCGACACCAAACTCGGGCCGGAAGAGATCACCCGCGACATCCCCAACGTGGGCGAAGACGCCCTCAAGGACCTGGACGAGCGGGGCATCATCCACATCGGCGCCGAGGTGCGTTCGGGCGATATCCTGGTGGGGAAGGTAACCCCCAAGGGAGAGACCGAGCTGACGGCCGAAGAACGCCTGCTGCGCGCCATTTTCGGCGAAAAGGCCCGCGAGGTGCGGGATACTTCTTTGCGGGTGCCCCACGGCGAATATGGCATCATCGTGGATGTAAAGGTCTTCACCCGTGAAAACTGCGACGAGCTCAGCCCCGGTGTGAATATGATCGTGCGCTGCTACATTGCGCAGAAACGCAAGATCAGCGTGGGCGACAAGATGGCGGGACGCCACGGCAACAAGGGCGTTGTCTCCCGCATCCTGCCCAGCGAGGATATGCCCTTCCTGCCCGACGGCCGTCCGCTGGACATCGTGCTCAACCCCCTGGGCGTGCCCTCCCGTATGAACATCGGACAGGTGCTGGAAGTGCACCTGGGCTATGCGGCGGCAGCGCTTGGCTACAAGATGATGACGCCGGTCTTCGACGGCGCGCATGAGCAGGATATTCAGGAGCTGCTCGAACAGGCCGGTAAACGCCGCGATGGCAAGACCGAGCTTTACGACGGCCGCACCGGCGAAAAATTCGATAACCCGGTCACGGTCGGTTATATGTACTTCCTCAAGCTGCACCACCTGGTCGATGATAAGATCCATGCCCGTTCCACCGGCCCGTACTCCCTGGTCACCCAGCAGCCGCTGGGCGGTAAGGCGCAGTTCGGCGGCCAGCGCTTCGGCGAAATGGAGGTATGGGCGCTGGAGGCCTACGGCGCAGCGTATACCCTGCAGGAGATCCTCACCGTCAAGTCGGACGACGTGGTGGGCCGTGTCAAGACCTATGAGGCCATTGTCAAGGGCCAGAACGTCCCCCAATCCGGCGTGCCGGAATCCTTTAAGGTGCTCATTAAGGAGCTGCAATCTCTGGGATTGGACATCAAGGTGCTCAATAAGAATAAAGAGGAGATCGACCTCAAGCAGACCTTTGACGATGACGATGATCTGGGCGTGATGCCCATCGACGACCAGGCCTTCCAGGAAGTGACCGATGAGAGCGAGCTGGTGGGCTACGGTGTGGAAGAACCCGAGCCGGACGAACTGATGGACGACTCCGATGTCTTCCCGGATTTTGACGGCGATCTTTCGGACGATGACGAACTGTAAGAGGGAGGAATCATTTAGATGGAATTTAATGTGTTTGATTCGATTAAAATCGGCCTGGCCTCTCCTGAACAGATCCGTGCGTGGTCCTACGGCGAGGTAAAAAAGCCGGAAACCATCAACTACCGCACCCTCAAACCGGAACGGGATGGCCTGTTCTGTGAGCGCATCTTCGGGCCCACCAAGGACTGGGAGTGCCACTGCGGCAAATACAAGCGCATTCGCTACAAGGGAAAGATCTGCGACCGCTGCGGCGTGGAAGTGACCCGCGCCAAGGTGCGCCGCGAGCGGATGGGCCATATCGAGCTGGCTGCTCCGGTCTCCCATATCTGGTATTTCAAGGGAATCCCCTCCCGGATGGGCCTGCTGCTGGATGTCTCCCCCCGTCTGCTCGAACAGGTGCTGTATTTTGCCTCCTACATCGTGGTGGACCCGGGCGACACCCCGCTGACCAAAAAGCAGATCCTCAATGAAAAAGACTACCGCGATATGCGGGAAAAATACGAGGACGATTTTGATGCCGGCATGGGTGCAGAAAGCATCAAAAAGCTGCTGGCGGAGATCGACCTGGAAGCGCTTTCCACCGAGCTGAAGGAAGAACTGGAAACCGCCAGCGGCCAGAAGCGGGCCCGCCTGCTCAAGCGGCTGGAGGTGGTGGAATCCTTCCGCCTGTCCGGCAACCGCCCCGAATGGATGATCCTCGACGTGGTGCCGGTCATCCCGCCGGATATCCGCCCCATGGTGCAGCTCGACGGCGGCCGTTTTGCCACGTCGGACTTAAACGACCTGTACCGCCGGGTTATCAACCGCAACAACCGCCTCAAGCGTTTGCTGGAGCTGGGCGCGCCGGATATCATTGTCCGCAACGAAAAACGTATGCTGCAGGAAGCGGTGGACGCCCTGATCGATAACGGCCGCCGCGGCCGTCCGGTCACCGGGCCGAGCAACCGCCCGCTGAAATCCCTGTCGGATATGCTCAAGGGCAAACAGGGCCGGTTCCGCCAGAACCTGTTGGGCAAGCGCGTGGACTATTCCGGCCGTTCGGTTATCGTGGTCGGACCGGAACTCAAAATGTACCAGTGCGGCCTGCCCAAGGAGATGGCGCTCGAGCTGTTCAAGCCCTTTGTGATGAAGCGGCTGGTGGAGACCGGTGCTGCCGGCAACATCAAATCCGCCCGCAAGATGGTGGAACGGGTGCGTCCCGAGGTGTGGGACGCGCTGGAGATCGTCATCAAAGACCATCCGGTCATGCTCAACCGCGCTCCCACCCTGCACCGCCTGGGTATCCAGGCCTTTGAACCGGTGCTGGTCGAGGGCCGCGCTATCAAGCTGCATCCGCTGGTGTGTACCGCCTTCAACGCCGACTTTGACGGCGACCAGATGGCCGTGCACGTGCCCCTGTCTGCAGAAGCGCAGGCCGAAGCCCGCTTCCTGATGCTGGCCGCCGGCAACCTGCTCAAACCTTCCGATGGACGTCCGGTGGCGGTGCCCACCCAGGATATGGTGCTGGGTTCCTACTATCTGACCATTGATAAGCCCGGCGAGCCGGGGGAGGGCAAGATCTTCCGGGATGAGAATGAGGCGGTCATGGCCTATGACGAAAAGGTGATCGGCCTGCACGCGAAGATCAAGGTGCGCCGCACCATGGAGATCGACGGGGTCAAGCAGTCCCGCCTGGTGGAGACCACTATCGGCCGGATCATCTTCAATCGTCCCATCCCGCAGGATCTGGGCTTTGTGGATCGTTCTGATCCGGAAAACCTCTTCCTGTATGAAATCAATTTCAAGGTGGGCAAAAAGCAGCTGTCGAACATCATTGAAAAATGCATCAAGGTCCACGGCGCAGCCCGTACCTCCGAAGTGCTGGATGCAGTCAAATCCCAGGGCTACAAATATTCCACCCGCGGCGCACTGACCGTGGCGGTGACCGATGCGGCCATCCCGCCCCAGAAAAAGGACCTCATTGCCCAGGCCGAAGCCAAGGTGGACAGCATCACCGAGATGTTCAACCAGGGCTTGCTCAGCGACGAGGAACGCTACCGCGGCGTTATTTCCACCTGGAACGAGACCACCAACCTGGTCACCCAGGCCCTCAACGATAACATGGATCCCTATAACCCCATCTTTATGATGTCGGATTCCGGTGCCCGTGGTTCCATCAGCCAGATCCGTCAGCTCGCCGGTATGCGCGGCCTGATCGCCAATACCTCCGGGCGTACCATTGAGGTGCCCATCCGTTCCAACTACCGCGAAGGTCTGAACATTCTGGAATACTTCATCTCCTCCCGTGGCGCGCGGAAAGGCTTGGCCGATACCGCTCTGCGTACCGCCGACTCGGGTTACCTGACCCGCCGTCTGGTGGACGTGGCACAGGATGTCATCATCCGCGAACAGGATTGCGGCACCCATGAGGGGATCGAGGTCTACGACATCAAGGACGGCAAGGAAATGATCGAGCCGTTGACCGAGCGTCTGGTGGGCCGTTACCTCACGGAGGATTTTGTCGACCCGGATACCGGCGAGGTGCTGGTGAGCCGGGATACCATGATGGGGGACAAAGAGGCCGACCTGATCGTCAATCAGCACGGCGTCACCCACATCAAGATTCGTTCGGTGCTCACCTGCCAGGCCAAGCACGGCGTGTGTGCCCATTGCTACGGCGCCAATCTGGCCACCACCGGTGAAGTATCCATCGGTGAAGCGGTGGGTACCATCGCGGCCCAGTCCATCGGTGAACCGGGTACTCAGCTGACCATGCGTACCTTCCACACCGGCGGTGTTGCTTCGGGTGAGGATATCACCCAGGGTCTGCCCCGCGTGGAAGAACTGTTCGAAGGCCGCAAGCCCAAGCATCTGGCCATCATCAGCGAGATCGACGGCGTTGTGCGGTTGGGTGAGGAAAAGAAAAAACGGGTGGTGTATGTCACCGACAACACCGAAGGCAATATCGACGAACGCAGCTATCCGGTGCCGTACGGCTCCCGCATCCGGGTGCAGGATGGGGATGTGGTGAAAAAGGGAGACCGCCTCACCGAAGGCTCCATCAATCCGCATGATATCCTGGCCATCAGCGGCGCGCAGGCGGTGCAGAACTACCTGATTCAGGAAGTCCAGCGCACCTACCGGATGCAGGGCGTGGATATCAACGATAAGCACGTCGAGGTCATTGTCCGCCAGATGATGCGCAAGGTCAAAGTGGACGATGCAGGAGACACCTATCTGCTGGCCGGCGCTATGATTTCCCGTGCGGAGTTTGATGCCGAAAACGACCGGGTACGGGAACGCATTGAAAATGGCGAGATCCATCTGCGCGAGGCGACCTGCTCGCCGGTGCTGCTGGGTATCACCAAAGCCTCTCTGGCAACCGACAGCTTCCTGTCGGCGGCCTCCTTCCAGGAGACCACCCGTGTGCTGACCGATGCGGCGATCAAAGGCAAGGTGGACCCGCTGCTGGGCCTCAAGGAAAACGTCATCATCGGCAAGCTCATCCCGGCCGGTACCGGTATGCAGGTTTACAACCATGTGGAGCCGGTCAACACCCATGCCAGCAGCAACGACCCGTATGTGGCGGCGCTGCGCAGCATGCTGGAGGATCAGGACGAGCCGGTGCTGCTCCCGAACGACAATACCGCTCAATAACAACCGGATAAACCGAATCTTTGGCGGCGCTGTGCCCTTTGGGGCGCGGCGCCGCTTTGAATGTCGGATTTTAGATATTAGGTGGTAGAAGGGGAGCATTCTCCGGGGATCGAGTTTCATATCCATTGCCTGACGCGGCAAACAAAATTCTTGCCCGGCAATACTTGACAAGCCGTTTTTTCTTGTGTATACTATAACAGTTGCCGTATAAGGGACAGGTCTGCCCTTTTTTGGCACTCTTTTGGGTGGCTTTCCGCTTAAAAGAAGATTTCTGTGAGGAGGTGTTGTCATTGCCAACCTTTAACCAGCTCGTTCGCAAAGGAAGAGAAGAAATCGAGGCAAAAGCAAAGGCTCCGGCCCTGCTCAAAGGCTGGAACTCCAAAAAACGTCTGCCCATCGACCAGAGCTCTCCCCAAAAGCGTGGCGTGTGCACCTGTCTCTTATACACATCTGACGCTGCCGACGATAA
>ENA-UALL01000498-UALL01000498.1-human-gut-metagenome-genome-assembly--contig:-NODE-498-length-19062-cov-6.358920_pt1 | contig 19062 bp, 21 predicted proteins | sample MGYA00243699_ERZ654466 | MGnify/ENA primary metagenome ERZ654466 (study PRJEB26926, sample SAMN06164635) | human gut metagenome | biome: ENVO:00009003; feature: ENVO:2100002; material: ENVO:00002003...
GAGATGCTCAGGAGTCTCGTGGGCTCGGAGATGTGTATAAGAGACAGGTGGGTGAGACGCGCGCACGGGCGCTTTTGCGGCATTTTGGTTCGGTAAAGGCGGTGCGGGAAGCATCCCTGGAGGAACTGTACGGAGTCAAGGGGATCACCCGGCCGGTGGCCGAAGCGGTGTTCCGGCATTTTTCCGGGGAGGAACCCGGGGAATAAGGCCGCCTATGGCGGGAATACTATCCGTGAAAGGAGAGGATTCCCATGCCCACAACGATGTCGGATACGGTGGAACTGCTGAATTTTATTTACAAAAACGCACAGATGGGACAGGAAAGCATCGGCTATCTGCTAAAGGTGGTGGACGATCCCCGCATGCGGCAGCATCTTCGCCGGCAGCAGGAGGAATATGCCGGCATTATGGAGGACGCTCATGGCATGATGCAGGAAGATCATGCCGGGGCACAGGGAGTGGGCGCCGTGGCAAAAATGTCCGCCTATATGATGGTGAACATCAAAACCATGGTGGATAAGACCCCCTCCCACATTGCCCAGATGATGATTGAGGGCAGCACAAAAGGAACCATTGAAATTACCAAAAAGCTCAAGCTGTACAAAGGGGTCGATCAACCGGCGGAGAAGCTGGGGCGGCGGCTTTTGGCCATGGAAGAGGACAACATCGAAAAACTTAAGAAGTTCCTGGCGTAATCCAACCGTACGCCGCAGCCCTATGGGTTGCGGCGTTTGTTGTCAAACAGGGGCTATGTCCCAATAAAGGAGGACGCAAAGCATGTGGGCGGTCATCGATATTGGTTCCAATACCATACGTCTGGTTTTTTATCTGGTGGAAGGTGGGCGGCTTCATCCGGTGCTGGACAAAAAATATGCGGCGGGCCTTGCCGGGTACATTGAGGATTCCCGCATGAGCCGGGATGGAATACAGGTCTTGATCGACTGCCTGGCGGATATACGTCTTTTGCTTGGATATATCAAACCGCAGGCGGTCTTTCCTTTTGCGACGGCTTCCTTGCGGGCTTGTTCCAACGGACGGGATATTTTGAAGATGGTCCGGGAGCGCTGCGGCTTTGATGTGCGCCTGCTTTCAGGGGAAGAGGAAGCGGCGTTTGATTACGATGGCGCGCAGGCTGGCGGTCTGGGAGAGGAAGGGCTGCTGGTGGACGTGGGCGGCGGAAGCACTGAGCTGGCCTTTTTCAAAGATGGAAAAATGCAGGTGGCTGCCTGTCTGCCGGTTGGGTCGCTGAACCTGTACAAAAATTTTGTGCAGGAGCTGTTTCCCACCCCGCAGGAGACAAAGGCTATCCGGGACGAGGTGAAGCAGCGGCTGCAAAGGGCGGCCATCGGCGGGGAACAGCGGACGGCGCGGACTCTTTTTTGCGTGGGAGGAACGGCGCGGGCGACCCAAAAGCTGCTGGGAAAACAGTATGGACTTGCCGGGCCGGAGCCTTATACCTATCGCGAACTAAAAGAGACGCTGGAAAGGGCACAAGAAGCTCCCCGGGATATGTTGCGCCGCATTCTCCGCTCTTCGCCCGACCGGGTGCACACCCTTCTTCCCGGGATGACGGTCTTTAAAACCGTGGCCCGGTTTTTCCGCGGAGAAACGCTGGTTACCTGCCGGAACGGCGTGCGGGAAGGATACCTGCTCCACTGCCTGTCGGAGCGCGGGGCCCTTTGCAGATGAAAAGATGGATTTTATCGGCCTTTGATGCCCCGGGCATAATCCAAGCAAACAATCCCGCATGCATATAGCGTGCGGGATTGCTTTATCGGGAAACACGGCTGAAATGTTATTGCAGGGAGCCGATACGGCCGGACTGGATATCCGGGAGATGGAGCCGGATCTTTTCCGGCGGCCAGTTCCACCATTTGAGTGCCTGCAATACGGATATTACACCGTCTGCAAACCGTTTGCGTATCACCTTTGCCGGAATCCCCCCTACAATGGTGTAGGAGGGCACATCCTTTGTTTCATTATACCATGCAAGCCAGGGAGACTCAACTGATACCCACAGGGAAAGAACCGATCCGTGGGCGGGGGAGTCTAACGCTGTGGAGACGCTCACATACTGACAAAAAGGCCAATACCGGTTATAATGATGACGGGAACGTATGGGGCTGTCTTTTTAGACGGCGTAAATTTTGATAAGGATGAGAGAAACCATGAAAAGCCATGCACAGCAATGGGCAGACTGTGAACCGGCCATCCAAAAGTATGTGGATGGGTTCGTCTCGCTGCTGATAGAACAGCTGGAGGAAGAGTTGCAAGGGGTATACCTGCACGGGTCGCTGGCCATGGGCAGCTTTTACCCGGCGCACAGCGACCTGGACCTGATTGGGACAGCATGCCACCCCCTGCCGGACGAGAAAGCCCGGAAGCTGGGACGGGCGATTGCTCTCTACGCAGAAGGATGCCCGGCAGCCGGGGGGATCGAATTCAGCCTCCTTACCACCCAAGCGGCAAAGGAGGCTGTGTTTCCCATCCCGTATCTTGTGCATTACAGCGCCATGTGGCACGACCGCATCCTAAAAGATGACGTGAGCTATTCCGGCAACCGGACCGACATAGATCTTTCGGCCCACCTATGGGTTCTGAAGAGAAGGGGCGTGTGTCTGTACGGACCGGCGATTTCCGACGCCTTTGGAGAGGTAAAACGGGAAGACTTTATAGCGGCAGTGGACAGCGATCTGGCGGATATTCTGGAGGGGGAGCATATCTGTGACAATCCATGCTACTCCATTCTGAACATCTGCCGTGTGCTCCAGATACATACCGGACAGGAGCTTTGCTGCCTGAATAAAGAAGAAGGGGGAGAATGGGGACTTTCTCATTTGCCTGTGGAGTACCGCCCGCTTGTGCAGCAGGCGCTGGCGGTTTATCGCGCCCAGAATCCCCCGGATGGGGTCCGGGCAGGGGAGAAGACGTGGGACCGGACCCGGTTACTGCGTCTGCGGGATTATGCACGGGCTGCCTACAGAAAAGGGAAGCTGGGTGGTGAAGAGTAATCGGTTGCGGGTGTGAAATCCTGCAAACAGCGGAACGCTCACTTTTTGGTTTTGTATACGCCAGGCGGGCATTCCTTTTGGGCAAAGGTTAAAATGGTTTTGCCGAAAAGTTTGTAATAAGGAACAGGCATGCGGCAAAACACATAGTAATTGATGGCGTCCGCAATTAAAATGCCGATGATGGACACACCGATCCAGATGAGGCTGAACCGCAGGCAGATAACGCCGTCAAAGTTAAACGGAATATCTGAATAGTCCCACATGGGCGGCCAGCCTATCCATTGCCAGAGCTCGCCCACCACAAGCTCGGTGACGGTGACCATGGCAGCGCCGATAATCCCCTGCAACAACAGGTCAAGGTCCCAGGAGATGTGTTCATTGATCCGGTCCAGCAATAGCAGCAGAATCCCTCCGCAGACTCCCATAACGGGATAGGAAAAGCCGCGAAAGCAGACCTCGATGGTTATGTAAAGACAAAAGCCCGCCAAAAAGAGAATGATTTGGCGAAGATAACGATGCAGCATGGGCATCCCTCCTCCTTTCCATCCTACACAGGCAGAGAGGGGATTATGCCAAAAGACAAGCCCGGAAGCCGTCCTTTTGGGACAGCTTCCGGGCTGTATTGTATGTGGGGCGGTTTATTTGCGCCTTACGAAACGGCGTTGACCAGGTCTTTCATGCAATAATATCCGGGTTCGCGGGTCGTCAGAAAGAGAGCGGCATTGATGGCCCCTACCGCAAAGATCTCCTTGGACATAGCGGTGTGGGACAATGTGATCACCTCATCGTGTCCGGCGAAGATCACATCGTGTTCCCCCACAATGGTGCCGCCGCGGACAGAGGAGATGCCGATCTCTTTTTTGTCCCGCGGATGATGAACCGAATGCCGTTCATAAACATATTCCGGCGAATAAGGGAGCGCCTGTGAGGCGGCGTCGGCCAGCATGAGGGCTGTACCGGAAGGGGCATCCACCTTTCGGTTATGGTGCTTTTCCAGAATTTCCACATCAAAATCGTTTCCCAGCACGGCGGCGGCTTTCTGCACGAGATCGACAAGCAGACTGATTCCCAGCGACATATTGGCGCTGAAAAACATCGGGATTTCCTGTGCGGCCTTCCGGACGCTTTCGATCTGATCGGAAGAAAGGCCGGTGGTGGCAATGACACAAGGCAGCTTATGTGCCCGGGCATAGGCCAACACCCCGTCCAGAGCTGAGGGATGAGAAAAATCGATCAGGGCATCCGCTTCGATGGAACAGTTTTCCGGATGGGAGTACACCGGAAAGCCATGCTGGCTTTCGGTGTTGATATCAAACCCGGCCACAATTTTGCAGTCGCAGCGTTCCTCCACACACCGGGTGATGACGCGGCCCATTTTTCCGTTGCAGCCGCTGAGGATCAACCTTACCATGTTTGACACGTCCTTTACTGTTGTACTGCTGACTTTAATCGGCAATCAGTCCATGCCGCCTCAGAGCGGCGGCGACTGTGGCCTTGCCGGTCTCATCCATGGAATACAGCGGCAGCCGGCAGGGGCCGACGTCCAGGCCCATCTGGTTCATGGCTTCCTTGACAGGGATCGGATTGACATCGCAAAATAGGGCGCCGCACAGGTCCAGATACCGCAGTTGGAGCTCACGGCTGGCCGCAACGTCTCCTTCCAGCCATTTGGCACAGATGTCATGGGTTTCGCGGGGGAGAACGTTGGACAGCACCGAGATAACGCCCTTGCCGCCAAGCGAGAGGATGGGAACGATCTGATCGTCGTTGCCGGAATAAATATCGATGTCGCACAGCGAAGCCACCTTGGCGGTGGCGGCTATATTACCGGTCGCCTCTTTGAGCGCCACGATGTTGGGGTGCTTTGCCAGTTCGGCGATGGTCTGGGGGAGAATGTTGACCCCTGTGCGGGAGGGAACATTGTAAAGGATGATGGGCAGATCCACCGCATCGGCGATGGCATGATAATGGGCGATCAATCCCCTTTGGGAAGTCTTATTGTAGTAGGGGGTGACCAGCAGAAGAGCATCCGCGCCCAGTCGCTGCGCCTCCTGGGACAGTTCCACGCCATAAGCCGTATCGTTTGAGCCGGTTCCCGCAATGACCGGTACCCTTCCGGCAGCCTGTTCCACCGCCGTCTGGATGACCTTGGTATGTTCTTCGTGGGTGAGGGTGGAGGATTCGCCGGTGGTCCCGCAGGTGATGATCGCGTCGGTCCCGTTTTCGATCTGCCAATCAATGAGCTCGCGGTATTTTTCGTAATTGACACGTCCGTCTGCATACATGGGCGTGACAATGGCAACGCCCGCTCCGGTAAAAATCGTGTTTTTTCCCATGATGGCTTACCCCTTTCCGTATTGTGTGAAAATGTGTTAATCCATATATCCTTCGGCGCAGAGCAGCTCAGCCAACAAGACCGCGCCGCCCGCCGCACCGCGCAGCGTGTTGTGCGAAAGCCCGACAAACTTGTAATCGTACTGGGAATCTTCCCGCAGCCGGCCCAGGGAGATGGCCATGCCGCCCTCGAGGTTGCGGTGCAGGCGGGTCTGGGGCATATCGTCCTGCTCAAAATAGTGCAGGAACTGCTTGGGAGCGCTGGGCAGCTCCAGCTCCTGCGGGCGGCCGCGGAATTCTTTCCAGGTTTCAAGGATTTCTTCCTTGGAAGGCCTGTTTTCGAACCGGCAGAAGACAGCGGCAAAATGGCCGTCCGAAACTGGGACCCGCAGGCACTGTGCCGTGAAAGCGGGGGAAGAAGCCGGGACGATTTGACCGTTTTCGACATGCCCCCAGATTTTCAGCGGCTCCTGCTCGGATTTTTCCTCTTCGCCCCCGATATAGGGGATTACATTATCCACCATTTCCGGCCAGCGCTCAAAGGTTTTTCCCGCGCCGGAGATGGCCTGATAGGTGCAGACCAGCACATCTTTGATGCCGAACTTGCGCAGAGGGAACAGAGCGGGGACATAGCTTTGCAGGGAGCAGTTGGATTTTACCGCCACAAAACCGCGCTTGCTGCCCAGACGCTGACGCTGAAAGGGGATGACCTCGGCATGTTCGGGATTGAGTTCCGGGATGATCATGGGAACATCCGGCGTAAAGCGGTGGGCGCTGTTATTGGAGACCACCGGGCATTCCGCCTTGGCATAAGCCTCCTCCAGAGCGCGGATGTCCGCCTTGGGCATATCCACAGCACAGAAAACAAAGTCCACCTTTTCGGCGACCTTTGCTACGTCGGAGGCATCGAGAAGGACCATATCCTGCATGGAAGCGGGCATGGGAGTCTGCATGGCCCAACGGCCTTCCACCGCCTGTTTGTAGGTTTTACCAGCCGAACGGGGACTGGCGGCCAGCGCCGTCACCCGAAACCAGGGGTGATTTTCCAAAAGGCAAGCAAACCGCTGCCCCACCATGCCCGTGGCACCGATGATGCCGACATTGTATGTTTTCATTTGTTATCCATCCTTTCCAAGAAAGAGGGCCGCCGGTGGCAGGCAATAAAAAAACCGGTTGAAAACCGGCTGCCATCATACTATAATAAACACATTACGCAAGGATGCCCTTGGCTCATATTCCATTGCGATAGCGCCCCATCAAAATTATGATGACAGCCGCACGGTTCTTCACCGTGAAGCCAGGAAACGGTTTTTCCGAAAAGCGGTTCCTTCGGCGCCGGTCCCTTTCCCCTGCGTTCCCAGGTCCGGAAACCTCCCGCAGGATACTGATGACACAGCGCGCCTCTATCTTATATGTTTGGCGTTATTGTACCATCTGAGCGGTCTGTTGTCAAACTATTTTTAAAAAAAGTCCAGGCAGTTTTGAAGCGGCTGCCGAAGGAGGAAATATGCGTACACACGATTTTTATTATGATCTGCCGCAAGAACTGATCGCGCAGCATCCGGCCGATCAGCGGGACCACTCCCGTATGCTGGTGCTGGACCGCCAGACAGGCGAATGGCAGGACCGGCATTTTTACGACCTGCCCGATTTCCTTCAGCCCGGAGATTGTCTGATTCTCAACGACAGCCGGGTGCTGCCTGCCCGTCTGTATGGACAGCGGAAAGGGACCGGCGCACAGGTGGAACTGCTTTTGCTCAATGACAAAGGCGGTGATGTATGGGAGGTGCTGGCTGGTCCGGGGAAAAAAGCGCGGCCGGGCATGACTCTGGTCTTTGGCGGCGGAAAGCTGGAGGCCGATGTGTTGGAAGTGGTACAAGGGGGAAACCGGCTGGTCAAATTCCGCTATAGCGGCAATTTTTATGCTCTGCTTGAAGAGATCGGCCAAATGCCCTTACCCCATTATATTACCGAACGGCTGGATGATGCGGAGAAATATCAGACGGTCTATGCCCGCGAGCCGGGTTCGGCTGCGGCACCTACAGCCGGTTTGCATTTTACACCGGAGCTGCTGGACGCTCTGCGCCAAAAAGGGATCTCAATCGGTTTTGTGACGCTGCATGTGGGGTTGGGGACCTTCCGGCCGGTTAAGGTGGACAACATCGAAGAACACACCATGCACAGCGAGCATTATGAGCTGTCTCAGGAAACGGCGCAGCTGATCAACCGCACCCGCGCGCAGGGAGGGCGGGTGATCGCGGTGGGGACCACCAGCTGCCGTACTTTAGAGAGCGTGGGCCTCACCGACGGCCGGATGAAAGCGGCCGAGGGATGGACCGATATTTTTATCTATCCGGGATATCGCTTTCAGGTGCTGGATGGGCTGATCACCAACTTTCATCTGCCCGAAAGCACGCTGATTATGTTGGTAAGCGCTTTTGCCGGATACGAACATGTGATGGCAGCTTACCGCCATGCGGTGGAGCAGCGTTATCGCTTCTTCAGCTTTGGGGATGCCATGCTGATTATGTGAGCCTCGCTCCAAAAGGGGAGAGACTGAAATGGCCACGCTTCTTCTGATCGTTATTTAGATCACGCTGGCGGCGGTGATGGTCATGTTCTTGCCATCCCCGCCCGCTTGTGCAGCGGCACTGTTTTTGATTGGACTGGGGAATGGACCGGTTTTCCCCAATATGCTGCGCCGCATTCCCGCCTGCTTCGGGGTGGAAATTTCCCAGTCGGTTATGGGTGTGGAAATGACCTTTTCTTATCTGGGCATTATGCTGGCACCGGCGCTGTTTGGCCTGATTGCGCAAAAAGCCACGGTCACCCTGCTTGTGTACTATCTTTTGTTTTTGATAGCCGTGATGGCGGCCGGTGATTTCCTTTTTGCGCAATCCCTGGCAAAGGAAAAGGCGGAGGGGCTTAAACACAGGGGGGAATGATCCGGCTGGACGGAAAAACCATATCCAAAAGAAAACCAAGAAATTTAGGCCGGAAGGCTTGACGTTCCAAGTTGGATATGGTATAGTGTAGTCCGTTGGTTAGCTTTAACTAACCAACGGACTGTTTTGCAGCTAAAAGTGGACAGGAAAGTACCAGCTTGAGTGCAGAATGGTAAGATTTAATTGGAGGTTAGTTTTAACTAATCAAAAACGCAAATTCCATACACTTTTCCGAAAGGACAGGAGAGGTGAACCGTGCTGGAAAAATACCTGATCGAACATTGCGCTCCTACGCTCGCGTCCATCAAAACGGCGAATTTGTTTTGCTTTGAACCGAGCCAGGAAGCGGTGCTGGCCAAACAGCTGGATAATTGGAACCGGCGACTAAAGGAAAAAGGAGTTTTTCTGACTGTGTTGGGGCGCTGCAAGGGCAGAGCGTTGATTTATGTTTGCCGTGGAGCGAGGCTACAAAACGATTTGAAAAAACCGGGGGTAGCGGATTTTTTATCCGCCTATGGCTATTCCGGCGGGGAGCTTGGCTGTATTTTGGAGCGGCTGAGGGAGCGGCTGGGAGAGACCGGTTCTTTTCCTCATGAAATCGGGCTTTTCCTGGGCTATCCACTAAAGGATGTGGAGGGGTTTATCCGCAACCAGGGCCGAAATTGCAAATGCGCTGGATGCTGGAAGGTATACGGTGATGCCAGCGAAGCAATCAGGACCTTTGCCCGCTTCCAAAAGTGCCGGGAGGTATATGCCCGCCTGTGGCGGGAAGGCAGGAGTGTTTGGCAGCTCACGGTGGCTGCCTGACATAAATTTGGCAGAAAAGAGGTTTTAGCATGAGCAAAGTAGCGGTGGTGTATTGGAGCGGGACCGGGAACACACAGGCCATGGCCGAACAGGTACTGAGAGGCGCCCAAGAGGCCGGTGCCCAGGCGGTGCTGTTTACGGCAGCTGAATTTGATGCCGGACAGATGGACGGATTCGATGCTGTGGCTTTCGGCTGCCCGTCCATGGGGGCGGAACAGTTGGAGGAAAGCGAATTTGAACCCATGTTCAGCAGCTGTGAGGCAAAGCTCAAGGGAAAGAAAATCGCTTTGTTTGGCTCCTATGGATGGGGAGACGGCGAATGGATGCGCACCTGGGAAGAGACCTGCCGCGCCGATGGAGCTCTGCTGGTGTGCGATAGCGTGATCTGCAACGACCGCCCGGATGAAGAGGCGCAGGCTGCCTGTGCGGCACTGGGGAAGGCTTTGGCCGGATAACCATATCCACAAGCAAAAAGGCGGGGCACAGCTTTTGCTGTGTCCCGTCTTGGGTTTGTACCGATTATTTTTTTGGCGAATTGGCCGCTGCGTGCGCTTTGAGCGCAGCAAACGTTTCGGCGCTGATAACGTGCTCGACACGGCAGGCATCCTCGGCCGCAACGCTGGGGCTGACCCCCAGGGCGACCAGCCAGTCGGTAAGCAGGGTGTGGCGCTCATATATTTTCTCGGCAATCTCACGGCCCTTATCCAGCAGGGAGATATAGCCATCCGCGTCCATCTCGATGTAGCCGCCGGTGCGCAGGTTTTTCATCGCCACGCTCACACTTGGCTTTGAAAAGGAAAGCTCGTTGGCAATATCAATAGAACGCACCTGACCCAGACGGTTTTTGAGGACTAATATGGTTTCCAGATAGTTTTCGGCCGATTCCTGAATCTTCATCTTTCATCCTTCGCTTTCCTGTGGATTGCGGCTGGGTACTTTAGGTATTATATTTTAACATAAAATGGTGATATTTATCAAGAGATTTCTCATTTTCCATTGACAAAAGAAAAATTTGGTGTTACCATAATTTTGAGATTAGTTATATCTAACCAGAAACATCTGTGCTTTATATGGGAGATGAAAGAACATGCCGCTGCTCCTGGCACCGATTGGAAAAGAGCAGATCATCCGGCGGGTAGGGGGTCCCCCTGACCTGCGTTCTCATTTGGAAGATATGGGCTTTGTAGCTGGAAGCCGCGTTACGGTGCTGTCGGTGACCGGCGGGAATCTGATTGTCATACTGAAAGATACCCGCATTGCCATCAGCCGGGAGATGGCGGGCCGGATTTTGGTGGAATAAAGGAGCAAGGAAAGATGGAACAGATTTTGTCCACTGTGATTATCTGTTTGGCGCTGGCGCTGATCTGCGTACTGGGAATCCGCAGCTATATCAAAAAGTTGAAAAATGGTTGCTGTGGCACCGGTGGCGACGAAGTCAAGCGGGTGCGCCCTTCCGACAGGGATGTGGAGCATTATGCCTATGTGCGCCGGATCGTCATTGAAGGAATGCACTGCCGTAATTGTGCCCTGCGCATTGAAAATGCGTTTAACCAGCGGGAAGGTTTTTATGCCACGGTGGACTGGAAGCGGGGATACGCTCTTGTGCGCATCAAGCAGCCGGTTGAGGACGGTGAGCTGCGGCAGGTGGTGCTGCGCTGCGGCTATGAGGCGGTACGCTTTACCACGACCGACGCGCCTTCTTGAGATGTTCAGGCGGCGAATTGGTGCTCTTTTGGGGCGGCAGGGCTAAAATAAAAAATTCGAGTTATGGCGCCTGTCAATAAGAATAGATAACAAAGAAATACGGCCGTATCCAGCATATAAAACCGGACGCAGCGTGTTTTTTTTGGTTTATTTATGCTTTTTTGGTCCATCCCGTTCGTTATGCCTCTCTTGCCCCGCCGGCGGCTTATAGGGTTTTCGTGTGTTTGTGCAGCACCCTTTTTTATTGTTGATTCCCATTATAATACAGGATTCCATGTGGAGATGGAATCCTGCTTTTTTTAAATTTCGTTACCAGACCGAGATTTTCGAAAATGTCGAAAATTAAGGTTTTACGAAAAATACTTTTTCATAAGCTAAATGGATATGTTTCAAATTCGCCATATAGAGCAAAAATTCGTCTATAAAGTATAGAAATCTCTATCGTGTTGTGATATACTAACAATATATTGTTGGTTGGGACGATTACCTTTCTAAAACATAAACAGGAGGGAGTATGAGAGATGGCGGCAAAATGTCCGATGTGCGGAGCCCCGATGGAAAATAATTGTTGCGGATACTGCGGGTATAAGGAAGAGGTTAAAAATAATTCCGCAGTTGGGCCGGTTCAGGCGGAACAAACCTTTGCACAACCACAGGTAATTATTCACAATCCGATCGTAGCACCACCGGGCGTGATACCAGGTATCAGCAAAAAAAGCAAAATAGTTGCTTTGCTGTTGTGTATTCTTGTTGGATGGCTGGGAATACATCGATTTTATGTTGGAAAGGTCGGGACAGGCATTCTCTACCTGTTTACCGGCGGATTATTAGGCATTGGATGGATTGTTGACATAATCGTTATTGCGGCGGGATCGTTCAGAGATCAATTTGATTTGCCGCTGAAACAGTAATTAAGCGAGGCTGATTTTTATGGGATTATTAGATGCGATAAAAGGCCAGTTTCTTGATGTTATCGAGTATGAGGACAAGAGCAATAAATTGGTGGTATCAAAATATCAGCGTGAGAGCGGAAATAACGAGTTGAAGCAGGGATCAAAGGTTATTGTACGGGAAAGTCAAAAAGCCGTTTTCCTAAAAGGAGGAAAACTCGCTGACATATTGCCCCCGGGCACCTACTCTTTGAGGACTGAGAATTTTCCTGTGCTAACCAGCCTTCAAGCGTTTCCGTTTCTGTTTGTTTCCCCGGTGATAGCCGATGTTTACTTTGTGAGCACAAGACAATTTATCGACAATAAATGGGCGACAAAAAATCCAATCATGAAACGCGACACAGATTTCAATATGGTTCGTATCCGGGCTTTTGGAAAATTTGCGTTCCGAATTATAGATGTCGCCGCATTTATGAGGGAAATATTTGGAACCAAAGGCATTGTTATGACCTATGACATTGTTGAATATTTATCGTCAATGGTTACGGAGGCTTTTGCGACAACTATTGGCGAAACATCCATGTCCGTTCTCGATTTGGCGGCTGAATACAGAACTCTCTCAACCGCAATCCAGGAAAAGCTGAATAAGCAGACAGAGATCATTGGTGTTCAGTTCAGTGATATTTTCGTGGAAAACCTTTCTCTGCCAGACGAGGTGGAAAAACTGATTGATGAGCAATCCGGTATTGGTATAGCAAAACACGATATGGAAACGTTCATGCAATATCAGACTGCACGGGCAATGCGGGACGCTTCAAAACAGGAAGGCGGTCTGGCAGGCTTAGGCGCCGGAATGGCTTTAGGTGGCACAATGGCACAAAGCATTCAGGACACCGCCTCCTCATCCGGTCAGGGAAAAAGCAAAGCTGAGCAACTGCGGGAATTAAAATCTCTGCTCGACGAGGGGATTTTAACGCAGGATGAATTTGACTCAGAAAAGAAAGTGATTTTGGGCAGGTAACGCAATCGCCTAACGAGAAAGAGGGAAAATGAAATGGCGAAATCCCCCCAAATAGTGATATGCAGAAATTGTAACACCCCGATACCCCAAAACACAAAAGTGTGCCCCTCCTGCGGTGCAAAGAACATCAAGCCTTTTTACAAAAGGGCCTGGTTCATTGTTTTGGCCGTAATCGTTGTGATTGTTGCCATCGTTTCTATTGGTAGCGGTAGGAATAAAGGCGAGAAATTTGTGTGGGGCGATCTGGAACTCTCCAGTCTTCTGCCAGAACCGAAATCCAATACCGGCGAGATACTTACCGATTCTAAAGAGCATTTGAGCATTTACATTCACAAAACCTCTGCAGACGAGTACAAAGATTATCTCGATGCATGTCAGACCATGGGCTTTACCGCCGAAAATGACAAACAGGAGTATAACTATACTGCCTTCAACCAAGAAGGATATGAGCTTTCTTTGTGGTATAATGACAGTGACGAGGAACTTCATATTTCCCTTGACGCGCCTATGGAAATGGAGACACTGCAATGGCCTACAAGCGAGATCGCCAGTTTGCTCCCCGTTCCCCAATCAACGATTGGTTCAATTTCATGGGAATCATCCGATGGATTTTTTATCTATGTCGGCGACACTTCTAAAGACGATTATGCCGCTTATGTTGATGAATGCTCCGCAAAAGGCTTTTCGGTAGATTATGACAAAGGCGATACATACTATTATGCAGATAACGCGGATGGGTATCACATTTCCTTGCGCTATCAGGGAAATAATGTGATGACCATCGAAATTCAAAAGCCGAAAGAGGCCGCGCCAGAAAATACTTTGGAAGCAGAAACTCCGGCGGTCTCTGAAAGCGAGGACACTCCCTCCGCAAGCGAGTCTGTGCCCAGCGCCGAAGGGTCAACCGAATTGGTTGACGGCATGCGTCCTGAGTTCAAGGAAGCGATGGATAGCTACGAGGAATTCTTTGATGAATACATAGCATTCATGAACAAGTATGCTGAGTCTGAGGGAAGCGATCTTACTCTGCTGGCCGATTATGCATCTTATATGAGCAAGTATGCGGATATGATGGCCGACTTTGAAGCATGGGATAATGAGGATATGAATGCAGCAGAAGCCGCTTACTATCTCGAAGTCCAGACCCGTATCAACCAAAAACTTCTCGAAATAGCAGAATAAATTCCCCGGCAATAAGGGTGCACTTCTATAGAGGGTAGCCCTGTATATGTGCTCTGAGAGGCGGACAGCCCGGACAGTCAAATGTCCGGGCTGTTTTGCGTCACTTCGCTTTCAGAGAAATTGTGGATGATGGGTACAGTAACACGAACTACAATCCCGTCCTGGTTTCCGGACCACGTTTGCAGAAACCGAGGTCGGGAATGTGTCCGTCTGCTGTTGTATCAAAGCTCTTTCACACGGGATTGCATTTTTTTGCGCGGCCGCCGGTTGTGGAAGAAAAAGGATGAAAATTTTTAAAAAAGGGATTGAAAATACCCCGTGGGGGTATTATACTATAAACGATGGATATGAAGCTATGCATCGGGAAGGAGGAAATTCCTATGGCTGAAAAAAACGGGATTGCTGCGCAGGGCGGAGAATGCACCTGCCACCACAAAGCGACTCCCCGCGGACAGCGGGAGCTGCGTCAGCTGCAAAATCGCCTGAGCCGGATGATAGGGCAGCTCGGCGGCATCAGCAAAATGCTGGAGGACAACCGTTATTGCGGGGATATTCTGGTACAGGTGGCGGCGGTGGAAAGCGCGCTGCAGTCTTTTGGATATTTGATTTTACAGGATCATCTGGAAACCTGCGTGGTGGAGGAGATCCACAAAGGCAATACCGGGATCATGGACGAGGCAATGGACCTGATACGGCGCCTGAAATAAAAAGGAGGGAAAAGGTTGAAAACCGAAAAATACAATATTACCGGCATGACCTGTGCTGCCTGCCAGGCCAATGTAACCAGATGTGTGCAGAAGCTGGAAGGGGTGGATGATGTCAATGTGAGTCTGCTGGCCAACCAGATGACAGTCGCCTATGATGAGACCAAATTATCACAGCAGGCCATTGTACAGGCGGTAGAGGAGATCGGTTACGGCGCCTCCTGCTTACAGGATCAAGGCGGCAGAGAAGAGGGAGGCTTCCGCCGGGAATGGCAAAACCGCCAGCAGCAGGCACAAGAAAATCAAAAAAACATGAAGTTCCGGCTGCTGTGGTCGGTGGTGCTGTTGGTACCGCTGATGTATGTGGCCATGGGAGCCATGATGGGACTGCCGGTTCCGAGCTTTTTGGAGGGAACCGAAAACACGCTTGTGTCGGCGCTGCTTCAGCTGGTGCTGACCATCCCCATTTTGGTCATCAACCGCCATTTTTATCTGAATGGGTTCAAATCGCTGTTTCACGGGGCTCCCAATATGGACTCTCTGGTGGCGATCGGCTCCGGCGCATCCCTGGCTTATGGACTGTTTGCCATGTTCCGCATGGCTTACGGATTTGGACATGGGAATATGGCCCTGGTGCATGAATATGCGCACGCTCTGTATTTTGAATCCGCCGCTATGATCCTCACCCTGGTCACGGTGGGAAAATATCTGGAGGCCAAGTCCAAATCCAAGACCTCCGATGCGCTGGGAAAGTTGATGGACCTGGCACCCAAAACCGCTGTGGTGGTCCGTGGCGGGCAGGAACAAACCATCCCGGCTCAGCAGGTACAGGCAGGCGACATTGTGGTGATTCGCCCCGGCGAAGGAATCCCCGTGGACGGGGTGGTGACCGAGGGCAGGGGATATGTGGACCAATCGGCCATCACGGGGGAAAGCATCCCGGTGGAAAAGGGGCCGGGAGACCCGGTCATTTCCGCTACCATCAACAAAAACGGCTCTTTCCGCTTTCAAGCCTCCAAGGTAGGTGAGGACACCACCCTTTCCCAAATCATCCGCTTAGTGGACGAAGCGGGCAATTCCAAAGCGCCCATTGCGCGTCTGGCCGACCGTGTTAGTGGGATTTTTGTGCCGGTGGTCATTGGCATTGCACTTGTCACGGCGGTGGTTTGGCTGCTGGTGGGACAAAGTTTTGAATTCGCCCTGTCCAATGCGATTGCTGTACTGGTGATTTCCTGCCCCTGCGCATTGGGGCTGGCAACGCCGGTGGCGATCATGGTGGGCACCGGCAAGGCGGCGGAAATGGGAATTCTGATCAAATCCGCCGAGAGCCTGGAAAATCTCCATGCGGTGGACACGGTGGTGCTGGATAAAACCGGAACCATCACCTCCGGACACCCGCAGGTAACCGACCTTCTGGTTTTGGAGCCTTCTCTCACGCCTCAGACATTTCTGGCCGAGGCGGCGGCGCTGGAGCTGCCCAGCGAGCATCCGCTGGCTCAGGCGGTGGTGGAACATGCCAAGACTCAAGCGCTTTCCCTGCCCTCTTGTGAGGCTTTTGAGGCGGTGGCTGGCCGTGGGGTTAAGGCGACGGTGGGAGGACACGCCTGCCTGGCGGGAAACCGCGCGTTTATGGAAGAAAACGGCCTGTTGAATGATGATACCAGTTCCAAGCGGGCGCGGGAGGCGGTCGACCGCCTGGCCGGAGAGGGGAAAACACCGTTGCTTTTTGCGCGGGAAGGAATGCTGACCGGCGTCATTGCCGTGGCGGATACCGTCCGGCCTTCCAGCCGGGCGGCGATCCGGCAGTTTTCCGACATGGGACTGCATGTTGTGATGTTGACCGGCGATAACCAGGTGACGGCCGAAGCAATCCGCCGTCAGCTGGGGATTGAGACCGCCATTGCCGATGTGCTGCCCACCGAGAAAGAGGCGCATATCCGCGCTCTTCAGGAAAAAGGGCATAAAGTCGCCATGGTAGGGGATGGTATCAATGATGCTCCCGCCCTGACCCGTGCCGATATCGGGATCGCCATCGGCGCCGGTACGGACATTGCCATCGACTCGGCGGATGTGGTGCTGATGAAGGATACCCTGGAGGATGTGGCCACGGCCATTGATTTGAGCCGTGCGGTGATACGCAATATCCGTATGAACCTTTTCTGGGCCTTCTTTTACAACATTTTGGGTATCCCGGTGGCGGCCGGCGTGCTTTACCCACTGTTCCACCTGCGGCTCAGTCCCATGATCGGATCGGCGGCCATGAGCTTAAGCTCGGTATGCGTGGTGACCAATGCGCTGCGCCTGCGGTTTTTCAAACGCAAGCCGGCCGCTCACCCGGCGGAAAAAGACCGGTATCACGTTCAGGCAGAGAAAGAAACGGTGGTTGCGGATGCTTTTCAAGGGGTATCCGAAAATATATCCGAATCACAGAAAGGAAGGACTATGATGAAAAAAGTGCTGAAAGTTGACGGGATGATGTGTGCCCATTGCCAGATGCATGTTGAAAAGGCATTGGCCGGTGTGGATGGCGTAACGCAGGCAAAGGTGGATCTCGAAAAGAAACAGGCAGAGGTCACCCTGTCCAAAGAGGTGGACGATCAGGTGCTGATGGACACGGTAACACAAGCCGGATACACCCCCGTAAGCTGTACAACGGCATGAACCGGTAAATCCCAACGCCCCAAAAAGCCGCTTTCCCTGCTTGGGAAAGCGGCTTTTGCACGTTCTTGCATGGTGAAATTCCCTGTTGATACGAAAGGACGTTTTCGGTTTTTGATTTTTTTATTGTAAACAGAAGCACACACCGTATGGATGCAGATGAAACCGAGCGGATTTTATCGGATTTAGTTTGTAAATGTCATATTTTAAAAAAATTTTACACAAAATTTAAACTTTATAAGACGGAGTATCGCTGTAGTACATTCTTATCCTCTCGAAGATTTCTTATACTTATGTTAAAAATTTGGGAGGGATATACAATGAACAGAAATACTATCGATTACATCGCTCTGGGAAAACAGGTGCGGCGGCACCGGAAAAGCAAAGGCATCAGCCAGACAGAGCTTGCCGAAAGAGTGAAAATTTCTCCTCAGCATTTAAGTCATATTGAAACTGGCCGTACACGCGCCAGTTTGCCGGTTGTGGTGGAGATTGCAAATGCATTGGAAATTGACGCGAACACATTGCTTTGGGCAGATCTGAAAGCTGTACGCACTCAATGCCAGTGCAGCCGGATTGAGTCCATGGTGATGAAGTGGGCCCAAAAGAAAAACAAAAGTATTACCCAAATTTTGAATTTCATTGAAGACGTGGTGGAATCTCTCTGTAAGAACTTGTGAGATGCCACAGGTGATTTTACTTCTATGGAAAGAAACAAACCGGCTATAAGATAGAAAAACACACGCACGAGCAGCGCACAAAGCAGCGCTGTCACGGGGAACGTCAAGCTTTGTTCATCCGGTGTGCGCGGTGGTTGTAGTTCCCAAGGCGGATGTGCCTGTCTCAACTACCTTATGCATCACCACGTCCTGGCCACCATAGAGCGAGCGGATAACCAGACTGTCGTCCTGAAGCGAATATTCGCCGAAAAACAGCAGGCTTTTTTGACTGTTGTAGCCCAGATACGGGTCCACACACCAAATGTAAGGTGCCTGAGGGGTCCTGAAAACGCTCGCCAGTTCTCCGTCCCCCTTTGTGGCAATGGAAACATTGCTTTCGGTTATCGAAAATTCCAGGGGAATATCGTCGCTTTTCCATCGGCCCTTTATGTCATCGGTATCCATTTGCTGCCGCTTGAAGGTATATTCCTCTTTGGAATTGCCGGTGGAAGTAATCTTTAATGTGTTTTCATTTTTCAGTTTGTAGCTCCCTTTTACATACTCCTGTGGAAATATATCCCCGCGGGGAGGCAAAGATTCTATAGAGATATCGTCCTTGTATCCGATATCCACAGTTGCGATATCGCCTTTGTATAAGGCGATTTGTTCACCGTAGACCAAGAACAGGAAAATATCCTCTTCTTCGCATACCCATACCCCTGAAGGAATCGTGTCTGTTACCTGGCAGGAAGAAAACGTAGCCAATATACAAACCAGCCCAATTATCAGAAAAATGTGTTTCATAGGCCAATCCTCTCCTTCCTTTCTCGTCGGCTTCCGCCTTGGCGCAAAAATGATTTTTGATACCTTTTGCAGCGATGACGCTCCTTTTGAAAGCTACCTGAAAGACTGAAAGGTCTGCCGAAGCGCAATTTAATCAATTACGATTGACTAAATTGTAGTTGACTAATTTTTTCAATGTGCAACGTGCGATAATTAAAATTGTACATTCGCAAACCGAAGCCTCCTTTGGTACAATGACAGCATCAAAGGAGGTTTTCATTATGGCTAAAACAATATTTGAACAAATGGGCGGCACATACACCATGCAGGGCGACTATTGTCTGCCTGTCTCTTATACACATCT
>ENA-UALL01000500-UALL01000500.1-human-gut-metagenome-genome-assembly--contig:-NODE-500-length-19033-cov-13.951049_pt1 | contig 19033 bp, 10 predicted proteins | sample MGYA00243699_ERZ654466 | MGnify/ENA primary metagenome ERZ654466 (study PRJEB26926, sample SAMN06164635) | human gut metagenome | biome: ENVO:00009003; feature: ENVO:2100002; material: ENVO:00002003...
TGTAAAATCATCTTTGCTTTCAGATTGTAAGCTTGGAAGCGCTGATAGATGTGTGCCATGGCTACTTTTATGATGTCGGCGGCACTTCCCTGGATGGGAGCGTTGATGGCATTCCGTTCGGCATAGCCCCGTACCACCCCGTTTCTTGAGTTGATGTCCGGCAGGAAGCGCTTGCGGTGGAAGATGGTTTCCACATAGCCGTTCTCGCGTGCCACCTGGATGCTTTTATCCATATACTCCTTCACTTGTGGGTAGGTTTCAAAGTAGCCGTCTATCAGCTCTTTGGCTTCCTGGCGGGAAACGCTCATGCGTTCGGCAAGCCCGAAGACGGAGATGCCGTAGATGATGCCGAAGTTTGCCGTTTTTGCCTTGCGGCGCATGTCGGCGGTTACGTCGTTTATATCTATCTTATATATCTTGGCAGCGGTGGCGGCGTGGATGTCGTGTCCGCTGAGGAAGGCGTCTATCATGTTCTTATCTTCGCTGAGGTGTGCCATGATGCGCAGCTCTATCTGCGAGTAGTCGGCAGAGAAGAACTCGCAGCCGGTGTCGGGGATGAACGCCTTGCGGATTTCCTTTCCGTCTTCGTCGCGGATGGGGATGTTCTGCAGGTTGGGATTGCTGGAGCTGAGGCGTCCGGTAGCGGTCACCGCCTGGTTGAAGGAGGTGTGTATGCGGCCCGTACGTGGGTTGATGAGCTGGGGCAGGGCATCTATATAGGTGCTCAGCAGTTTCTTCAGTCCGCGGTATTCCAGTATCTTCCCGATGATGTCGTGCTTGCTGCGGTAGCTTTGCAGCACCTCTTCGGAGGTGACGTATTGTCCGGTCTTGGTCTTTTTCGCTTTCTCCACGATTTTCAGCTTGTCGAACAGCACTTCGCCTACCTGCTTGGCGGAGCTGATATTGAATGTCTCGCCAGCCATCTCGTAGATTTCCTTCTCAATCTCCTGCAGACGGACGGTGAAGTGTTGGGACGATTGCTTCAAGGCTTCCGTGTCGAGCAGCACTCCGTTGCTCTCTATATTGACAAGTACGGGGACGAGCGGCATCTCTATTTCGTAGAACAGATGTTCGGCACCTTGCTCCTTCAGTTCCTTTTCCAGCACGTTTTTCAGTTTGAGGGTGACGTCCGCATCCTCGCAGGCATAACGGTAGACATCTTCGGGTGAAAGGTCGCGCATGTTCTTTTGGTTTTTGCCCCGCGCTCCAATCAGCTCGTCGATATGGATGGTCTGATAGTGCAGGTAGATTTCCGCCAGATAGTCCATGTTGTGCCGGAGTTCGGGTTGCAGCACGTAGTGGGCGAGCATGGTGTCGAAAAGTTTGCCTTTCACCTGGACGCCGTAATTTTGGAGGATAATCATATCGTACTTGATATTTTGTCCCACCTTCATGGATTTCTCGTTTTCGAAGAGGGGACGGAACTCGTTTACAATTTTTAAGACTTCCTCTCGTTCGGCGGGAACGGGTACGTAGTATGCACGGTTTTCGGCATCGCTGAAGCTCATTCCTACAAGTTCGGCGTCCATTGGCTCGGTTCCGGTAGTCTCGGTATCTATTGAGAGAATTTCGCTTGTAAGTAACTTTTGAATAATTTCTGCTCTTTTGTCTTCTGTATCAATGAGTTGGTAGTCTACATCGAGCATTTCTAACCGCGTCAGGTTTGAATTTTCAGAAACGCCCGTCCCCTCGCCCGCAAAATTTGCAAACAAATCGCCTTGAATCGGGGCGCTGTTTTCGGGAGTGGAGGTTTGCGGCTGGGCAAACAGAGTCCCGGCAAAGAGGTCGGGTACCGGAGAGGTTGGAGTAGGGGAGGACGAATTGCCGCTTCCCTTTTTGAGTACCCGATCGATGAGTGTGCGGAATTCCAACTCCTCGAAAATCTTGCGGAGTTCCTCTTCGTTCGGTTCTTCGCGGACGAGCGAATCCATGTCGAGCTGAATGGGAACATCTGTTTTGATGGTGGCAAGGAATTTGGAGAAGGTTATCATCTCGCGGTTGGTTTCCACTTTCGTTTTCAGTGCGCCTTTCAGCTGGTCGGTATGTTCCAGCAGGTTTTCGATACTGCCGAATTCGGCAATCAGTTTCTGTGCGGTTTTCTCGCCCACACCCGGACAGCCGGGGATGTTGTCGGAAGCATCACCCATCAGTCCCAGCATGTCGATGACCTGCTCGGTGGTCTGTATGTTGAACTTGGTTTTTACTTCTTCGGTACCCATCACTTCGAATCCGCCGGTGTGCTTGGGGCGGTACATGAAGACGCGGTCCGATACCAGTTGCCCGTAGTCCTTGTCGGGAGTCATCATATAGGTGGTGATGCCCTGCCGTCCGGCTTCGGTGGCGAGCGTGCCTATCACGTCGTCGGCTTCGTAGCCGGATACTTCGAGGATGGGAATGCGGTAGGCGCGGATGATGTCCTTTATAATAGGTACGGAAAGGCGGATGGCCTCGGGTGTCTCCTCGCGCTGTGCCTTGTATTGCTCGTAGGCCTCGTGGCGGAAGGTGGGGCCCGACGGGTCGAAGGCTACTCCTATGTGTGTGGGATTCTCTTTTTTGAGCACTTCTTCCAGGGTGTTTACAAAGCCCAGAATGGCCGAAGTGTTGAATCCTTTTGAATTGATTCTCGGGTTCTTGATGAACGCGTAATAGGCTCGATATATCAGTGCATAGGCATCGAGCAAAAACAGTTTATCGATTGAATTCATACATTTAATCCTTTTTTTCATGGTAAAAGTACAAAAAAATACCGTATTAACCGTTTTATTACTATTTTTGTAGGCAAATAGCGATGCATGGACAACTCATCATTGATAAAATCTCCGATTTCTGAGGAATTGGAGGACTTCAAGAAGCTTTTTGAAAGTACCCTCTCCAGTTCCAACCTTTTGCTGAACAGCGTAATTGCGCATATCCGGCAGAAGAACGGGAAGATGATGCGCCCCATTCTGGTGCTTCTGGCTGCGAAGCTTTTTGGCAAGGTATGTCCTGCAACCCTGCATGCTGCGGTTGCGTTGGAACTTCTTCATAATGCCAGCCTTGTGCACGATGATGTAGTGGACGAAAGTACTGAACGCCGTGGACAACTCTCCGTTAATGCCATTTTCAATAATAAAGTAGCCGTACTGGCAGGCGATTATCTGCTTGCAACAGCGTTGGTGCAAGTGGGCATGACCCGTAACCATGACATTATCGACATCGTCTCCTGCCTGGGGCAGGATTTGGCAGATGGTGAACTTCTGCAGCTTTCCAACGTCAGCAATCTCCATTTCTCCGAGGAAGTCTATTTCGACGTTATCCGCAAGAAGACGGCCGTGCTCTTTGCAGCTTGTACGAAGGCGGGCGCTCTCTCGGTGGGGGCCAGCGATGAAAAGGCGGAATCTGCGCGTCTGTTCGGTGAATATATCGGGCTTTGTTTTCAGATAAAGGATGATATTTTCGATTACTCCGAGAGCAAGGAAATAGGCAAACCTACCGGAAATGATATGGTGGAGGGGAAGTTGACTCTGCCTGCGCTTCATGTGCTCAATACCGTGAAGGATAAAACAGCGGAAGAAATTGCCGTAAAGATAAAGAATGGGGAGGCAACGCCTGGCGAAATAGCCCATTTAATCGAATTTACCAAGCAGAATGGTGGTATAGAGTATGCTTCGCAAGTGATGTATGACTATAAGGAAAAGGCTCTTTCTTTGCTGGCTTCTTTGCCCGATACGGAGGTAAAAGTAGCGCTAGCCGGGTATCTGGATTATGTGGTAGAACGGGAAAAATGACGGACTGTTTCCGGTTGATAATATGAGAAAGCCTGATGGAACCCACTCCATCAGGCTTTATTTATAGGTAAATGCAGCTTCCTCTTAGAAGAATTTCATCTCTTCACCCTTGATTTCCGAAAGCAGCAGGTTGGCAAGACGACTGGTTCCCAGACGGAACAGCTCGTTGTTCAGCCATTCTTCGCCGAGCACTTCCTTGACGATGGTGTAATAAATCAGTGCATCGTTCACGCAGTTGATTCCTCCTGCGGGCTTAAAGCCTACCTTGATACCCGTCAGCTCGTGATATTCCTTGATGGCCTGGCACATAACCAGGGCGGCCTCCGGCGTGGCGGCAGGCTGCTGCTTGCCGGTGGAAGTCTTGATGAAATCGGCACCCGAATACATGGAAAGGATGGATGCTTTTTTGATGTTCGAAGCCGTCTTCAAAGCTCCGGTTTCGAGGATTACCTTCATGTGGTGCTCTTTGCAGGTTGCTTTGAGTTCTTGTATCTCCTCGCACATGCCTTCATAGTCTCCCGCCAGGAACTTGCCCACCGAAATAACGATGTCTATTTCATCGGCGCCTTCCATCAGTGCCATGGCAGTTTCTGCCACTTTCACTTCAATGAAAGTCTGGGAGGAGGGGAAACCTGCTGATACACAAGCTATTTTTACATCTTCCACTTCCAGCGTGTCTTTTACGACTTCTGCAAAATTGGGGTATACACAGATGGCTGCCACATTCTTCAGGTCGGGGAACTCTTCGTCGAATTTATTCACTTTCTGGGTGAATTTCATGACGCTTTCGTCGCTGTCCGTACTGTTCAGTGTGGTGAGGTCAATGCAGTTGAAAAGGAATTTCTTTACCTCCGGCGTGTTGTTTGCCGGCACTTTCTCTGCAATGATTCTGGCAGCTTGTGCAGCTATTTCCGCATCATCCAGTTGGGTGTTGTACTTTGCCAGGGCGGCGTCATACTTACTCTGGGTAGGCTCATTCTTCTCCATGGTCTTTCAATTTAGGGTTATTGATATGTCTTGTCTGGTCACGTCTGGTTTTCTTCTCGAAGTTGCGGCAGAAGGCGTCTGTCAGGTTCACTCCGGTCTGGTTCGCAAGGCAGAGAAGTACCCAAAGAACATCTGCCATCTCATCGTCGAGATTGTCTTTTTCTCCTTTCTTGAAGGATTGGTCGCCATACTTGCGTGCCATGACGCGGGCGAGTTCGCCCACTTCTTCGGTCAGTATCGCCATATTGGTGAGTTCGCTGAAATAGCGCACTCCGTATTCCTTTATCCAGGAATCCACTTGTTTCTGTGCTTCTTCTAACGTCATTATTCCTTGTTTTTTGTATCTATACAGATGGTCACGGGACCATCGTTCATCAGTTCTACTTTCATATCGGCACCAAATTCGCCGGTACCTATTTCTTTACCTAATGCTAAACTCAGTTCCCGGCAGAATTGTTCGTACAGCGGGACGGATATTTCCGGTCGTGCTGCCCGTATGTAGGAAGGGCGGTTACCTTTCTTGGTGGAGGCGTGTAGGGTGAACTGGCTGATAACCAGTATTTCGCCGCCTGCCTCAAGAATGGATTTGTTCATCACGCCGTTTTCGTCATCGAAAATGCGCAGGTTGACTATCTTCTTGCAAAGCCAGTCAATATCTTCTTTTCCATCGGATTCTTCGATGCCTACGAGTATCATGAGGCCTTTTCCAATGGAGGCTTTGCAGGTTCCGTTGATGGTGACGGAAGCGTGTCCGGCACGTTGTATCACTACTCTCATGTTATTCTTGTCTTTTTGAGGGAACAAAGTTACGAATTAATTCGTTGTGTGCATGGCTTTACAGACGGATTTATCAGTTATTATTTCTCTGAGAAATAGGTCTGGATGATTTTGGCTTTCGCTTCTCCCACCACGGCGGCAAGCTCCTCGGCAGATGCTTCGCGGATACGCTTCACGCTTTTGAACTCCTTGAGCAATGCGCTTTTCGTCTTTTCGCCGATGCCTTTTATCTCGTCCAGTGCAGAGGCAATCTGCCGTTTGCTGCGCTTGTCGCGGTGGAAGGTAATGGCGAAGCGGTGCACTTCATCTTGAATCTGCGTCAGCAGTCGGAAGAGGGGGGTGTTCTGTTTCAATCCGATGGTCTGGGGAGGGTAGCCATACAATAGCTCGGAAGTGCGGTGTTTGCCATCTTTGGCAAGTCCGGCGATGGGGATGTTCAGGCCAAGCTCGTCTATCGCCTCTTTTACGGCGCTCATTTGCCCTTTTCCACCGTCGGTGATAAGAAGGTCGGGCAGGGGTGCTTTCTCTTCTATAGCGCGCTGATAGCGCCGTTTTACGACCTCTTTCATGGAGGCATAGTCATCCGGTCCCTCTACGGTCTTGATATTGTACTTGCGGTAATCCTTCTTGGAAGGTTTCCCCTTGACGAAGACCACGCACCCGGCCACGGGGTCGGAACCCTGGATGTTGGAGTTGTCGAAACATTCTATCTGCATGGGCAGGCGGTCCAGGTGCAGCTCTTGCTGTATCTCTTTCAGCAGGCGCACGGTCCGTTGCTCCGGATTCAGCTTTTCGGCTTGCTTCAGGCGGTCGGCTTTGTACTGCTTCACATTGAGGATGGAGAGTTCCAGCAGTTTCTTTTTGTCTCCCCGTTGCGGGATGGTAAAGACGACATCTTTCAGCTCCATATCCAGCTCAAAAGGCACGATGATTTCACGAGAAAGGCTCTTGTATCTTTCCCGCATTTCGATGATGCCGAGAGAGAGCAGTTCTTCTTTGCTCTCATTCAATCGTTTCTTGTATTCAAAGGTGAAAGCCTGGTTGATGGCACCGTTCGTAATGTGCAGGTAGTTGACGAAAGCGGACTTTTCATCGCTGTCTTCTTCGATGGAGAACACGTCGATATTGTGCAGCACGTTGCTTACCACTTCCGATTTCGCCCGGTAGTTTTCCAGCAGCAGGTATTTCTTCTTTATCTTCTGTGCTTCTTCAAACTTCATTTCGGCTGCCAGTTCCTGCATTTGCTGGAAAAGCATCCGTTCTATCTCCTGGGTATTCCCTTTGAGTATTTCCTTGATTTCAGCGATGTTTTTCAGATACTCTTCCTGGCTTTGCTTCCCGATGCAAGGTCCTGCACAGTTCTTGATGTGGTATTCCAGGCAAACATTGAACTTTCCGGCACGTATGTTTTCCGGAGAGAGGTTCAGGTGGCATGTACGCAAAGGGTACAGATGCTTGATGAGGTCGAGTAATGCGTACATGGAAGGTATATGGCTGTAAGGGCCATAATAGGAGGAACCGTTACGGATTATCTTCCGGGTTCTGAATACGCGTGGAAAGTATTCGTTCTGCACGCAGATGCTGGGATACGTCTTGTCGTCTTTCAACAGTACGTTGTAGCGAGGCTTGTATTTCTTGATAAGATTGTTTTCCAGCAATAGCGCGTCTTCTTCCGTATTCACCACGATATATCGGATATCTGCAATCTTGCTGACCAGCACCCTCGTCTTTCCCGGTTCGTGCTCCCGGTTGAAGTAGGAAGACACTCTTCGCTTCAGATTCTTTGCCTTTCCTACATATATAATAGTCCCTTCGGTATTCAGATATTGGTAAATACCGGGACTTTCGGGAAGGTTGGATACAATCCCTTTGAGGTAGTCGTTAGTTCTGAGTTCTTCCATAATACCGACGTTTCACCACAGATTACACAGATTAGCGCAGATTTCTCTTTGATAAAACTGTGTTTTGTGGTGGATAAATAATCTGTGTTAATCTGTGTAATCTGTGGTGAAATATGAAATGGCTAAAGCGACAGCACAGCCTCCACTTCCACATCATCTCCAAACACATCCTTGCCATGAAGCTCTTTCAGCTCGATGATGAAGTTTACATACACTTTCTTGGGGTTCATCTGTTTCACCAGTTTGCAGGCGGCTTCCATTGTTCCACCGGTTGCCAGCAAGTCGTCGTGTAGCAATACTACATCGTCTTCATTGATGGCATCCTTGTGCATCTGCACGGTGTCTTTGCCATATTCTTTATCATAGCTTTCTTCAATGGTTTCTGCAGGAAGCTTTCCCGGCTTGCGGATAGGTACGAAGCCTGCCCCCAGTCTGGTGGCGAGAATGGGGCCCATAATGAATCCTCTTGATTCTATACCCACTACTTTGGTGATGCCTTTGTCTTTATACATCTCGTATAGTGTGTCCGAGAGTTCCTGCAAGGCGGTAGGCTCCTTGAACAAGGTAGTTACATCGTAGAATAGAATTCCCGGAATGGGGAAGTCGGGTATTTCTCGGATGCTTTTGGTAAGAGTTTCTTTGCTCATAATCAGTTTATTTAATACGTTTATTGAATTCTTTGTTTCACGTGGAACTTTGCGCTCTATCGTCCGCAAAGTACCAGTAGCACGTTAATGTCGCTTGGAGATACTCCCGGAATCCGACTCGCTTGGGCTATTGTTTCCGGATCTATCTTCATCAGCTTCTGTCTAGCTTCGGTAGAAAGGGATTGAATGGAATTATAGTCAAACTTACCTTTTATCTTGATGCTTTCCAATCTTGCCAATTTATCCGCAATAATCCGTTCGCGTCCGATGTATCCCTCGTACTTGATGAGTATTTCTGCAGCTTCTACAATTTCTTCCTTTCTATCGGATATTTTATCCAGTTCTCGTTTAAAGGCACTGACGTGTTCGGCAATGTTCTCAATCGTTATCTGCGGACGGTTTATCAAATCTATCAATTTGCATCCCTGGCGCAGTGGAGTTGTGCCGAGCTGCTCCAATACCGGATTGATTAATGCCGGTTTCATCGAGTAATTCCGCGCGAAGTCTATAATCCGGTTCACGGCTTCACGTTTTTCTGTCAGCAGCTTGTACCGCTCTTCCTTGGCGAGTCCCAGCTTCCAGGCTTTTTCCGTGAGTCGCATGTCCGCATCATCCATACGGAGCAGGATGCGATATTCGGCACGGGAAGTAAACATACGGTAAGGCTCGTCCACACCTTTTGTTACCAAGTCATCGATTAAAACGCCGATATATGCTTCATCCCTTGCAAGGGTGAACGGTTCTCCGCCGTGGCAATTGATGTGGGCGTTGATACCTGCCATGATTCCTTGTCCAGCTGCTTCCTCGTAACCGGTTGTTCCGTTTACTTGTCCGGCAAAGAACAGATTCTTTATATTCTTCGTTTCCAGCGTATGTTTCAGTTGGGTGGGGTCAAAGAAGTCGTATTCGATGGCATAGCCCGGGCGGTAGATGACGAGGTCTCTGAACGCCGGTATCTTTTTCAATGCTGCAATCTGGATGTTCATGGGCAATGAAGAAGAGAATCCATTCAAGTAGAGCTCTTGGGTTGTTTCCCCTTCGGGCTCCAGGAAAAGCTGGTGCTGCGGTTTGTCGGGGAAAGTCACAATCTTGGTTTCTATACTGGGGCAATAACGTGGGCCGATACTTTGGATTTGTCCGTTGAAAAGGGGAGAATCCGGCAGACCTTCCTGCAGGATGCGGTGTGCTTCTTCGTTGGTGAAGCAGGTCCAGCAAGGGAGCTGTTTCAAATGGCGTACATGAGTGTCCATGAACGAGAACTTGTGGAAGTCACATTCTCCGTCTTGGATTTCCATATCCTCATAATGCACGCTGCGTCCATCTATGCGTACGGGGGTTCCCGTCTTCATGCGTCCAAAGGTGATGCCATGCTTTGCGATGGATTCGGTTAATTGGTAGGATGCAGGTTCTGCCATACGTCCGCCTGGAAGCATGGTACGTCCCACGTGCATCAGTCCATTGAGGAAAGTTCCTGCGGTGAGTACTACACATTTGGCATGGAACGTTACTCCCCATAATGTGACTACTCCCGTAATCTCACCGTTTTCAACGAGGATTTCCTGCACGGTATCCTGCCAGATATGCAGGTTGGGGATATTTTCCAGTATCTCTCTCCATGCCCAGATGAATTTGTTGCGGTCGCACTGCGCGCGCGGACTCCACATAGCGGGACCTTTGGAACGGTTCAGTATACGGAACTGTATGGCTGTCTGGTCTGTCACCAATCCCATATATCCTCCCAAGGCGTCTATTTCGCGTACTATCTGTCCTTTGGCGATGCCTCCCACTGCCGGGTTACAACTCATCTGTCCGATTTTGTTCATATCCATTGTGATAAGACAAGTCTTCGAACCCAGGTTTGCAGCAGCGGCAGCGGCTTCGCATCCTGCGTGTCCGGCGCCGATTACAATAACGTCATACTTAAACTCCATTCGTTCAGTGTATTTTAAAACTGTGCAAAGTTACGAAAAAAGTTGTATGCCGGGACGTGTCATATCTTAAAATCCGGATATATCTTCTTTGGCATTGCTTATATTTCCGTATCCAGTATCATACTTATTGCTTGGAATGCTTAGGCTATAGACATATTGCTTGTGTTTAGCTTAAAATACAATCAAAATGAAGCTTTTTGAATACTATTGCTTTTCTTTTTGAAAAAGATACATACCTTTGCAGCGTTTGGATATTAAAAAGTGTTTTGATTGACTAATTTTAAGGAAGAGAAGCATGAGAAAGAAATTCTTCTTGTTAATCATTGTCTGCCTGGTTATGGGGGCAGGAGTGATGGCTCAGACGTCTACGGTCTCGGGAACAGTATTTGCCGAGGACAACAATGAGCCGATTATTGGGGCATCGGTATTGGTGAAGGGTACAACGCTGGGGGCTGTGACCGATATCGAAGGTAAATTTACAATCTTGAATGTGCCGGGCACGGCAAAGACAGTGATTGTCTCTTTTGTAGGTATGCAGAAAGTAGAAGCTGCCATAAAGCCTGCTATGAAGGTGGTGCTGAAATCGGATTCGGAACTGCTGGATGAAGTGATGGTGGTGGCTTACGGCACGGCCAAAAAGAGCAGCTATGCAGGTTCGGCTTCTTTAGTGAAAGCGGATGCGCTGAAAGACATTCCGACGACCAGCTTTGAAAACGCGTTGAACGGTAAAGTGGCGGGCTTGCAACTGACGAATAATTCCGGCCAGGCGGGTTCCGCACCGGCCATCCGCATCCGTGGCATAGGTTCTATGAATGCCGGGAATGAACCGTTGTATGTAGTGGACGGTGTTCCGGTCTCTTCGGGCAATACGGGGCAGATGAGCGGTGAGCTCTATTCTACCAACAACATCATGAATACGTTGAACCCGGAAGACATCGAATCTATTTCTGTATTGAAAGATGCGGCGGCCAGCTCGCTTTATGGGTCGCGTGCGGCAAACGGCGTCATTCTGATTACTACCAAAAAAGGACAGATTGGCAAGCCGGTGGTGACGCTGAAAGCCGAAGTGGGCTTCACGCCCTGCTGGGCAACGGACAACTATGAAACGGCCAGCGTACAGGAGAATGTGAATATGCTCTACACCGTATTTCACGATGCCCGTACAAGCGGTAAGGGCGAAACGGACGAAAAGGCGGCAGCCTATGCCATAGGCCAGTTGAACAGCCGTTTCAACAAACATGGCTACCAATTTACCACAAATGGTACGGGAGCTTACGAGAACGTCAATATCCTTGAGTACGACAACTCCGGGCGTGGAGGCAAATACTACGATTGGGACAAGGCATATTTCCGTACCGCCATTTACCAGACCTACGATATGTCCGTCAGCGGTGCTACGCAGAATACCAACTATTACACTTCCCTTTCCTATACCCAGGACGAAGGACGTTTGAAGATGAACAGCTTCGACCGTGTTTCCGGTCGCCTGAACCTCACCCAGAAGGTGGGGAAATTCCTTGAACTGACCACCAATGCCAGCCTGGCGCGTACCAAGAAAAGCGGTTATAATGATACACGCAACACGGGCAGTAATTACTTCATGCAGACCCGTAACTTGCTGTGGGGACTCTACTGGCCCACTGATTACAAGACCGGCGAGCTCTGGACCGAACGTTACGGTAGCTACGCCTACAATGGGCTTTATTATGACAAAGAGTGGGAGAACGGTTCTACCAGTACCAAAATCATGGCTGCGGAGACGCTCACCCTGCATCTGATGCCGGGCCTGGACCTTCGTTCTATCTACTCTTACGACAATACTACTGTAAAAGACCATATCTATTACAGTGCCAATCACTATAAAGGCTCGGCAGACAATGGGAATGTCAACGAATACCGTACTACATACGAGAAGATGGTTACCTCCACTACCGCCAATTATACCGGCACCTTCGACAAACACACAGTTGGCACCATGGTGGGTTTCGAAGCGGAGAAGAACAAGACAGACTATGTGCGTGCCACAGGAAGCAATCTTGCGGTCAGCACCATTCATACAGTTTCTACTGCCGGAACGCAGACTTCTGCCGGATATTCCTGGGGAAACTCGATGGTGTCCGTGCTCTCCAAGTTGGATTATAATTACGATGAACGCTACTTCATTTCCGGTTCTTACCGCCGCGACGGTTCTTCCCGGCTCAGCAAGCAGGAACGTTGGGGAAACTTCTGGTCAGTGGCAGGAGCGTGGAACATCATGCGCGAGGGTTTTATGAGCAAATATTCTTTCCTGAGCAACCTGCGTATACGTGCCTCTTATGGTATTAACGGTACGCTGCCTTCGGACAATTACGGCTATATGAGCTTGATGAGCTATACCAGTAAGTACATGGGTAACCCGGGCGGTACAATCACTACCGTCACCAATGACAAGCTGTCTTGGGAGACGAGCTACAACACGAATGTGGGTATCGACTTCGGCTTCTTCGGCCAACGTCTGCGCGGTACGGTGGAATACTTCAACCGTGATTCGAAGAACCTGCTCCAGGATGTTCCCATTTCGATGGTTACGGGATTTTCCTCTACGTTGCGGAACGTAGGATGCATCAACAACCATGGGGTAGAGGTGGAGTTGAGTGGTGACATCATTAATAGTAAAGGATGGTTATGGAGTGCCGGTGCCAACGCAACCTTCCTCCGTTCTGAGGTGAAAGAGTTGTATGGCGGTGCGGACATTATCTGGTACGACCCCACCAGTAGCGACAGCCGTGCGCAATATGTATACCGGGAAGGTCAGTCCACGCTGGCTTTCTATGGATACGAATGGGCAGGTGTGGACAAGACCAACGGCAAGAACGTCTACTATGTAAATGACCCCAAGAATGGCAAGGCCGGAGATTTTGAGTATAACGGGCGCGGAGCTACTTATGACTATAACAATGCCAACTACACCATCATCGGCAATGCCGTTCCCAAAGTGTATGGGGGCATCAATACCTCGGTCTCCTACAAAGGCATAGCCCTTTCGTTGGGCTTTACCTATAAGATAGGAGGAGACTTGTACGACGGAGCCTACATGGATGTGGCCGACGACGGTTATTATTGGGAGCGTATCCGTGCTAAAAGCTACTACAACAACCTTTGGACGCCAGACCATACGAACGGTACAGAGCCCCGTATCGAAGGTGTAGACCTCGATGACCCGCAACAATACAGCAGCCGCCACTTGTTCAATGCCAATTATCTGCGCTTGAAGAATCTCTCATTGGCCTATACGCTGCCCAAAGCCATGACCCGCAAGGCTTTCATCGAGAATGCCCGCCTTTTCTTCACTGCCAGCAACCTTTGGACAATAGCCAAATACAAGGAGGCAGACCCCGAAGTGAGCGAATACGGCACACGTGGTTGGGAAACCCCTATCGGAAAAACGTTTGTCGTTGGCGTTGAATTGAAATTTTAATGAACTGGAGGAACTAACAATGAAAAAGATATATCATTTATTGGCACTTGTGATACTTGGTGCCTTTACATTCACTTCGTGTGACGATTTTCTGGATATGCAGCCCACCAACTCCGGAAATGCAGAAGGTGCTGTCGGTACGGTAGCCGATGCGCAGGTGGTTATCAACGGTGTGATGAGTGCGATGACCTCATCGTCCTATTACGGCAGAAACCTTTTTATGTACGGTGATGCCAAGGGCGGTGACCTCACGATTTTTGCTGCCGGACGCGGACTGGATGCATTCTATACGTTCAACCACACTTCTAACAGCAATACTTATTCCGGTTTCTGGAGCCGTGGATATTACTGCGTTCTGCAGGTCAACACCTTGTTGAGCAACATTGAGAAGCTGGAAGAATCGGGCAGTATGGAAGACTTTTCCGAAGCCAAAGGGCAGGCGTTGACTCTGAGGGCGCTGTTCTATTTCGATTTGGTCCGTCTCTACGGGCTTCCTTACAATTACAACAAGACCTCTTATGGAGTTCCCAATGTAACCGAGCCGCTTACGGTGAACGCCCAGCCCACCCGTGCTACTGTGGAGGAGAACTATCGCCAGATTCTGCAGGACTTGTCGGACGGGGCGGCCCTGCTTGCCAAGAAGAAGACAAAGCAGAGCGGATATGCGGACTATTACACCAACATAGCCCTGCAAGCGCGTGTGAAACTCTATATGGAAGATTATGACGGTGCTTTGAACGCTGCCCGGGAGATTATAGAAAGCGGTGTGTACAAACTGTATGAGCCTGCCGATTGGACGGCTTCCTGGAGCAAGCAGTTTGGTTCCGAGTCCATCTTTGAGCTGGGCATCACCACTGAGGAATCAGACCTGGGAACTTCTTCTTTGGGCTTTTACCTGATGCGCTACGGACAGTTGAAGAATGCCATGGGCTGGTATCTTGCCAGCGATTATTTCCTGAACCGTCTGGGTGAAGACGAGACGGATGTGCGTTGGGGAATCATGGACAACGATGAATACTGGGTGGACAATGAGATTGAACGCAAGGGAGCCTGCTACAAGTATATGGGTAGTACCACCCTGGCAGGTGACGGCAAGGCAACCAATACAGCCGTCAATATCAAGATAATCCGTCTTTCCGAGATATATCTGATTGCCGCCGAAGCAGCCTTGCACTCCACGAAGCAGGAAGCAGGCGCAGATGCCGCCGCCGGTTACCTGAATGAAATCCGCAGGCGTTCTCCCGGACTGGCACCGGCCACTGCCGCTACCATTACCGATGATATGATTCTGGACGAGCGCAGCAAGGAGCTTTTTGGTGAAGGACAACGCTTCTTCGACATGATGCGTATGGGCAGAACCATCGAATTCAACGACGATTTTCAAGATATTCCGGTGAGTCACCGTGGAAAAACAATCGACCGTACTTTCGAGAAGATTGTGCTTCCTATTTCGCAGGATGAGATAAATGCCAATCCGGCATTGGAGAACCAGCAGAATCCGGGATATTAGTCGTTCCCTGCTGTCTATTGTTTGCTACTCCTTGTATATCAGGGAGGTATTTTGCCAACAAGTTGTCACTGCCTTGGCAAACTTTTGCCACGCCTATGGCAAAGTTTTGCCAACGCGGTGGCAAAGTCTTGCCAATGGGAAGGCAAAACCTTGTCATAGGCGTGGCAAGAAAAGCGGAAAAAGGTGCCTTTGATGAATTTCTTTGATAAAATGAGATGGTAATACCTTGATATTCCACAAAAATACTATTTATTGGTTCGAAATTTCTATTCTTTTTTTCTGAATCGGCTTATCTTTGCTTTCGTAGAAACCAATAAAAAGTTATAATACTATGAGAAGATTTTTCCTCATATCGTCATTCTTGACGTTGTTTGCAATCGGAAGCTCGGCGCAATGGAAGCCGGCAGGTGATAAAATCAAAACGGACTGGGCATCCCAGATCAATCCCGCGAATGTGTTGCCCGAATATCCTCGTCCCATCATGGAACGGAGTGACTGGAAGAACTTGAACGGACTGTGGAATTATGCCGTTATAAATAAAGGTGAGCATCTTCCGGCAGAGTTCGAAGGGCAGATACTTGTTCCTTTTGCCATCGAATCCTCCTTGTCCGGAGTTGGAAAAAGAATCAATGAAAACCAGGAACTGGTCTACCAGCGCAGTTTTGATATTCCTTCTGCTTGGAAGGGAAAACAAGTGCTGTTGCACTTTGGTGCTGTCGACTGGAAAACGGATGTATGGGTGAATGATGTGAAAGTAGGCAGCCATACGGGGGGATTTACTCCGTTCTCTTTCGATATTACTGCCGCCCTTTCTGGCAAAGGCAATAATCAGTTGGTCGTAAAAGTTTGGGACCCAACGGATAAAGGACCTCAACCCCGTGGAAAGCAGGTCAGCAATCCGGAAGGTATCTGGTACACTCCCGTAAGCGGTATCTGGCAGACGGTATGGATGGAGCCGGTTGCCGGAAAACATATCGAGAACCTCCGTATTACTCCCGATATTGACCGTAATATGCTGACAGTGAAGGCAGAATTGAATAAGGCATGCCCTTCCGACTTTGTGGAAGTGAATGTGTATGACGGCAATCAACTGGTAGCCACCGGCAAAAGTATCAATGCAGAGCCGGTGGAGGTGTCCATGCCCCGGAATGCCAAGTTGTGGAGTCCGGATTCCCCCTTCCTCTATACGTTGAAAGTGACTCTGAAAAGCGGAGGCAAGGTAGTGGATAAGGTGGACAGCTATGCTGCCATGCGTAAGTACTCCACCCGTCGTGACGCGGATGGCATCGTACGCCTGGAACTAAATAACGAGGCTTTGTTCCAGTTTGGACCGCTGGACCAGGGTTGGTGGCCCGACGGACTGTATACAGCTCCCACAGACGAGGCTTTGCTGTATGATGTACAGAAGACGAAAGATTTCGGTTTCAATATGATTCGCAAGCATATCAAGGTGGAACCGGCACGTTGGTACACACATTGTGACCGTTTGGGTATCATCGTATGGCAGGATATGCCGAGCGGTGACCGTAATCCGGAATGGCAGAACCACCGCTATTTCGACGGAACAGAACTGAAACGCTCCACCGAATCCGAAGCCTATTATCACAAGGAATGGAAGGAAATAATGGATTGTCTCTACTCTTATCCGTGTATCGGTACATGGGTACCGTTCAACGAAGCCTGGGGGCAGTTCAAGACGGTAGAGATAGCCGAATGGACGAAACAGTATGACCCGACCCGCCTGGTGAATCCGGCAAGTGGCGGTAACCATTATACTTGCGGTGACATGCTCGACCTCCACAACTATCCCCAACCGGAAATGTATTTGTATGATGCACAGCGCGCCACGGTTTTGGGTGAGTATGGCGGCATTGGCCTTGTCTTGAAAGATCATCTTTGGGAACCGAACCGCAACTGGGGATATGTTCAGTTCAACTCTTCCAAAGAAGTGACTGATGAGTACGTGAAATATGCCGATATGCTGTATCAGATGATAAAAAGAGGTTTCTCGGCAGCCGTCTATACACAGACCACGGATGTGGAGGTGGAAGTGAACGGTCTGATGACTTACGACCGCAAGGTGATAAAGCTGGATGAGAAACGCGTGAAAGAGATAAATACACGTATCTGCAATTCACTTAAGAAATAGGGGCATTTACAATTTACCATTTACAAAGTACAATTTGGCTGCGCTGTCATCTGCATAGTTAAATTGTACTTTGTAAATGGTAAATTGTACATTAAAAATGTTGTTATGAAACGATTGATTATAAAGCTTTTCCTTAGTCTGTGCCTATGGGCGGTATTGCCGGTCTGTGCGCAGGATGCTGTTCATTACTATTTCAGAACGATGGATATCCGGAACGGTCTTTCGCAGAACACCGTGTATCAGATTTTGCAGGATAGGAAAGGCTTTATGTGGTTCGGAACCAAGGACGGTCTGAACCGTTATGACGGATTGTCTTTCCGTATTTACAAGAAAGAGAACTCCGGTTTAGGAAAGAACTTCATAACTGCGCTCTACGAGGACCGCCGGGGAAATATCTGGATTGGTACCGATGGGGGAGTCTTTATTTACGACCCGGTACTGGATTCCTTTACCGCTTTCGATGAGGCCAGTGATAACGGCAGTATCATCAGGGATTTCGTCACCATGATTGGAAGTGACGAGGACGATAATATCTGGATATCGGTAGAAAACCAGGGGTTGTTCTGCTATAAACCGGATGAAGGGAGGCTGCTGAACCATCTGCACGATTCGGGACTGCCCAATGTAACCCGCTTTTGGCTGAATGGGAATACGTGTTGGCTGGCCTTGTATGCGGATAATCTTTACTATACGAAAGCTGACTTTGAAACTCCTCTGCAGCCTTTCAAGGACGCGGAAGGAAATGAGATTTTCAAGAATGATATTATCAACTGGCAGGTCAGCGGACCCCATAATTGTGTGTATATCGCTTCGCTGAACGGGTTGACAGAGATAAACCAGACTACCGGCAAGACGCGGAAGCTGCTGAACACCTATGTGAGGGCTTTGCAGTTCAAATCTGACAACGAGCTGTGGGTGGGCGCAGAGTCCGGCTTGTATATTTACAATCTGACGAATGACAAGATTACCCATTTGACCGTTCCCGACCAGGATGATTCGTATGCATTGTCGGACAATGCCATTTATTCGCTCTGCTGCGACAAGGAGAACGGCATGTGGATAGGGTCTTATTTCGGTGGAGTGAACTATTGTCCTTATCAGTGGACTTATTTCGAGAAGTTCTATCCGAGAGACAATCTCAGGCATTTCGGCCGTCGTGTACGGGAAATCTGTGAAAGTAATGATGGCACCTTGTGGATAGGTACCGAAGACAAAGGCTTGTTTAATTACAATCCGGAAAACGGAAAGATAGAGCCTTTTGAGCATCCGGCCATTTATCAGAATGTCCACGGCCTTTGCCTGGACGGGGATGATTTGTGGGTAGGTACGTTCTCCGGTGGTCTGAACCGGGTGAATCTTCGGACCAGGCAGGTGAAACATTATGCCAAGGGTGAGAGTGAGAATTCCATGGTCGCCAATGACGCCTTTACCATTTGCAGGACCACTACGGGAGACGTGTGGATAGGCACCACGTCCGGTCTGTTGAAGTACAATCGCTCTACAGATGACTTTACCCGGATTCCTCAGCTGAAGAATATGTTTACTTATAACATTCTGGAGGACTTCAACGGAAATCTGTGGTTTGCTACTTTTTCTAATGGAGTGTTCTGCTACAATGTAAGAAGCCAGCAGTGGAGGAATTATCTGTCTAATGAGAATGATTCGACCTCTCTTCCCTACAATAAGGTAATCAGTATCTACGAAGACAGCAGGAAGCGTCTGTGGTTCATGACGCTGGGTGAGGGCTTCTGCCGCTACAATCCGGAAACGGACAATTTTACCCGTTATGACATGTCGAAAGGATTTCCGAGCAATACCATCTACAAGATGGTCGAGGACAAGCGGGGCAACTTGTGGATTACTTCCAATCATGGTCTGGTCTGCTTCAATCCCGATACGGAGAGCAA
>ENA-UALL01000509-UALL01000509.1-human-gut-metagenome-genome-assembly--contig:-NODE-509-length-18755-cov-7.618663_pt1 | contig 18755 bp, 17 predicted proteins | sample MGYA00243699_ERZ654466 | MGnify/ENA primary metagenome ERZ654466 (study PRJEB26926, sample SAMN06164635) | human gut metagenome | biome: ENVO:00009003; feature: ENVO:2100002; material: ENVO:00002003...
ACGAGATGCTCAGGAGTCTCGTGGGCTCGGAGATGTGTATAAGAGACAGTGGCCGCCCAGTCCATGCTGGAACAGGGGGCCCTGACCCTGCCGGAATAACCGTCTTTCATTCGCAAAAAAACGTGGCGCAGAATCGGAAATTCTGCGCCACGTTGCTTTTTATTTGATCTTGTTACAGGGAAACTTGTCCGGTCGCGCACTGTAAAATCACCAGCGCATCGTTTGCCTGCACGCCGGGTGTGGCATCCACATCCGCCGCTGTGAGGGCGTCGCCGGTCAGCTCGATTTTACCGGTGGCGCTCTGCAGGGCCAGCAGGGCGTCGGCCGCCTGCACCGTGCCATTCAGGTCCACATCCCCCGGCAGGATGTGGACCGCTGTCAGGGTGCAGGAGGCGCTCAGGCCGTTGTCGGTGGTGGCGGTGATGACAGCCGTCCCTTCCTTGTGCAGGGTCACATAGCCGTTTTCGTTCACGGTGGCCACGTCCTCATTGGAGCTGCTCCAGGTGACCATCATGTTTAAGGAGGTGTCGGGGGTGATGGTGGCATTCAGTTTCACCGTGCTGCCCACCAGGGCGGACAGGGAGGATTTGTCCAGGGTGATGGCGGTGGGAACCTGGTCTTCGGACAAATAGGCGCTCTCGTAAACGCTGCGGTAGGTGTAGTCCACGATCTCCCCATCTGAAGTGCGTTCGACGTTGCCCAGGGTGATCTCGTAGACGTTGCCCACCACCATGCTGATGGAAGCGTCGTAATAGGAGACAAGGGAGCTGCCGTTGATATAGTACCGGTGGTTGGTGGTGTTTTCGTCGTCCGGCGAGAAGAACCAGCTTTCGCCGGTGTTCAGGCAGCGGAAGGTGACGGTGGTGTCGGCGGTCATCTCATAATTTTTATAAAACCGGCCGGTGTACATGGTGCGCGAACCGGCGCCGGCTTCGGACAGCATCACCCCTTTGGAGGGCCAGCCCACAAATTCCTCGTCGCAGTCCTGATGGCCGCTCATCTTGTGCACGCCCTGTACCCCAAAGGAAAGCTGCCCGGCTATCTGGCTGCTGCCAAGCCCGGCCTCGGCCCAGTAAGGGTCGAGCAGGTTATACCGGTGGCCACAGGTGATGGGGTCGCCGTATCCATCGTTCAGGGCGTTGGTGATGGAGTCCAGCACATTGCCGTGGTAGAGGTTTTCGCCGGAACCCATCTGGGCTTTCTGATAGAATTCGTCGCTGATCCCCTCCGGCCTTGGCGGGAAGTGGGGATTGGGATTGTCGATATTGTTTGCCGATAAATATCCTAAAAGCGCCGCCTTGTACTGGCAGCCCTCGCTGAGCTCATCCGATAGCTGCAGGATGGGCAACCCAGCCCCCGCCCGGATGGCGTTGAGATAGTCCAGCGCGCCCAGCAGCCGCCCTTCGGCGATCTCGCCTGGGGTGATGGGCAGGGTCTCGTACTGCGGCTCGGTGACAAAATAGCTGTCCTCCCCGTTCCACTCGTCAACGCTTTGGTTATAAAGCCGGCGGGCATCGGCCAGGAGCTGCTGCTCCTCTTCGGTGTAGGGGACAGGGATGCGCTCGCCAAAAAATTCCGGGCTCAAAAACCCGGCCAGGCAGCGGCCGTTGTTCATGGTGAACACGGGCAAATAGCCGTCCGGCGCGGTATAATTCATACCGAACCAGCCATACATCAAAGGATTGGGATAGGAATTAAAAGGCCTAAAAGTCCCCGATTGTATCAGATTGAAATAAGAGCCCTTTCCGTTGTTAGAGCAGTATTCGTACAGATCGCTGCCGTTTTCGCTCAGCTGCTGGTTGACCAGCACCGCCCGCTCGTCAAAGGACACGGGAGTATCGGACCCATACAGGGTGCTGACAGCGTTCCACATCAGGGTGGCGTGCTGCGCCAGGGCGGTGTTCCACTGAGCGTCGCTCTGGTACAGGGCATCGTAGTCGATAGAGGGATAGGCGAGATAGCCGACATAACCGAACACGCGGTTACCGTTGCTATAGTCGGAGGCGACATAGCCGCCGTAGATATAGCCGTCATCGACGTCGCCCGCCGACCACACGTTGGTTTTGAAGTCGTCGGCGATGCTGCCGTAGGCCGCGATACGGCCGTCTTCGTCCGTTTCAATGTACAGGTAGTCGTCGTAGCCATCGGCATAATAGGTATAGGCCGAGCCGCCGAAAATGGAAGGGGTGGTGAGCTTTGGTTCGCCAAACAGGGCGGCCAGTTCCTCTTCGGTGGTGTCGGCATACACGTTTTTGCCGCCCACCGAGATGACGAAGTCCTCCTCGGCTGCGGCCGCCGGGAAACCGGCGGGCATGCACAAAATGCCGCACAGCAGCAGGCTGAGCAGTGATTTCAGGCGTTTGGTCCGTTTCATCCTTGGTTCTCCTTTGCAAATGAGGTCGGCCTCCCCCCACGGGGAGGCGGATAAAATCCAGGGATTATTGTACACCCGCTCCCCAGCAGATGTCAACGCAATCAACCCGGCGGTGGTGACAGCCGCGCCCGCCGGGTTTGGGCACCGCAAGAGGCAACATTTTGGACCGCTGCCAGCGGCACATCCGTCCGCCGCTGGTGGGGAGGATATATTTCTATCTTATCTTGTCTTTAGTGCTCATCTTTTTTAAGCGCTCGGGGCCGCTCGTCGTCGCAAAGTCCGCTATGCTTCAGCCGGGTTTAGGCCGTATGCCTAAACCCGGCTATCCGCCCGCTCCCTTGCTCCTCCTCTCCGCAAAAAGTCACGCTGCACTTCGCCTGCTCGCTTACAAGTGCGCTCGCTGCGGCTCCGCTTGCTACCAACTTTTTGCGGGGATGCCCGCCGCCAGAAAGGGACGAAGGCAACACATCCGATAAAGCGACACTTCCGGCAAGAGGGGGCGAAGCGCGGCTTGGCGGATATAGTGGAGCCTATGCAAGCGAGCGACAGCGAGTCGTAGCGCGCCCGGTGGGCGATGCAGCGAGGATTTGTTGGCGCAGCGGTCAAAACCGGCAGCGGCGATAGCCGCGCCCGCCGGTTTTGGGTACCGCAAGAGGCGCCAAGGGGAACCCTTTCGATGGGTTCCCCCTTGGAACCCCCTCCTTACCGACCAAAGGCAACATTTTCGACCGCTGCCTGCGGCAGATAAAGGGAGAAAATGGTGGGCAACGCCTGCGAGCGCCGCCAGTTGAGGTGTTGTCCAAATCTATGATTTGGGTAACAACACCCATGTAACAGCGCTCCGAATCTGTGATTCGGCTAAGCGCGTACTACTGCGGATACAGCGAGCAGGGGTTGGCGCAGCGATACAGAGCGATTCGACGCGATAGCGAGAAGCGCGACAATATCGCAAGAGGGAGAGCGGTCGGCGAGCCGCAGTGCGCGCCAGCGCACAACCATGTATCTGCAAAAAGTTGGTAGCAAGCGCAGCCGTGGCGAGCGCACTTGTAAGCGAGCAGGCGAAGCGCAGCGTGACTTTTTGCAGAGAGGAGGAGCGACGGCGTGAGCGAGCCGGTGGCTTTTTAAAGCCGCCGCGAGGGATACAAAGTCCGCGACGACGAAGAGCCGGGCACCGCAAGAGAAAGCGCCCCTTTGGAATCCTGCCTACTCTCATCGCTACCGGTAGTAAGATTTTTACAGGCCGCCAATAATATTCCCGCTTACTACCGGCGGGCAAGTAGGAGCGCTGTCCAGCGGTTATGCCGTTTGGCTGACAACACTGCCGTCTATGTTTTCACATACCGGGCGGATCAGCATCTCAAACAGGGCGTGGAGCAATGCCGTGTCATCCACCAATTGATATTCCGGGCGGCCGCCGCGGGAGTGGGAGCAGACCTGCAACGCCTGCAAAACCGCTATCCGGCGTTTGTTCATGTGCTGAACTTTCAGGACATAATCCGTACCGGCGCAGGTAACGTCCAAATCCCACTGCAGGGACAGGGGCGCCATCCGCCCGCGGGTTATGATGTGGTGATGGACCTCATTCCAATAAGAATTTTTGATTTCTAAAATGACCATGTGATCGTCCTCCTTAAACAAATTGAATATGGCATCAGCCGGGGATAACGCCGGTTACCGGCGTGTGTGGTATAGGGGCATCCCTCCGTTCACAAAAAATTTACACATGCGCATGTTTCGTGTATTAACGAATATAAAACGTTAATACACGAATAATATACCCTTATAAAGGAATTGCGTCAAGAGCAAGTTTGTATATTTGCTTATTTTGTTTGCTTTTTCGTTGAAAAAGTTCGCTTTTTTCCGTATAATCACCTTAGTGAAAGCCAAATGGGGTGATGAGTTGACCGCTGCAAAAAAGATAAAATTCATGTTGATTCAACGCAATATGACCATGAAAGCATTAGCGGAAGAATTGGGTATCGCATTATCGACTTTAAGTGGAAAGATGGGACGGGACAACTTTGCCGAAAAGGATTTAAAGAAAATCGCGGATATTCTAAATTTTGACTACGAAGCGGTGTTTACCGACCGCGAAACCGGCAAACAGATTTGACCCCCTGCGGGGAGGAACACAAAAGCCTGAAGGGACGCTGGATGCGTTCCTTCAGGCTTTTTGTATCTAAAAAGGAAAGGGCCGCCGGGCCCATTGGACGCGGCGGCCAGGAAAATGCCCTGCCGGGAAAGGATTGGAAGAAGAAAATGGAAAGAGGAGAAAAGGAGAGGCCGGCAGGGCCGGAGTAAGAAACGGGAAAGGGGACACGCCCTATAGGCTGCTTTTATCCGGAAAGAAGGCAGCCGGGAGCGCTGGCCGGTCGCCGTGGCGGGCGGGGTGACTCCCATCAGGCCAAGATGGCGATTTGCAGAGTGACGGGCGCGTCCGGCGGGTGTGCCGCCTGCCATGCCGGATGCCGGGACGGGTGTACATAACCAGCGGGTGTGCCGCCTGCCCATGCCGGATGCCGGGACGGGCACATCCCTGTGTGTGCCGCGTGCCCCATGCCGGGACAGGCGCACATCCCCTATGGGTGTGCCCGGCCATTTAATGCCTGCCATCTAATGTCTAACATCTAACATCTGATATCTGACATCTAGCATCTGATATCTGACATCTGACATCTGACGTCTGACATCTGACATCTGATATCTAATATCTAAAAGGAGTTGATCTTCTGCGTGGCGTATTGCAGGATCAGCAGCGCGTCATTGGCGGTGACGCCGGCCTGCCTGTCTACGTTGGCCGCTTTTTGCTGTTTAGCGGTCAGGGTGATTTTACCGGTAGCCGCCTGCAACGCCATCAGCGCATCCTCTGAGGCTACCTTGCCGTCTCCGCTGACATCGCCTGGGGTCACGCTCTGCAAAGCGTTGACCGCGTCGAGCAGGGTTTGCGTTGCCGCGTCCACATCGGCCTGAGACGCGGTTATATCGCCGTCCAATTCCCTGGCTGCCGCCAACGCCTCTTCCAGCGCCGCCATGGCTTCGGCCGGATAGGTATTGCCGTCCAGTATGACGTCCACTGCCAGACGGATAGCCTCTTTCAGAGCCGTTTTATCCACGATGACCGGCACAAGGCCGCGCTTCAAATCGGCTTCGGCTTTTTCCAGCAGCGAAATGGCGCCGCGCACGCTGTCCAGCGAAACAAATTTGCTGGCAGCCGCCTCGGCGGCCAGATCCACCACCGCCAAATACGCCTGGTACGCTTCGTCGCTGTAATCGCCCTGTTCCAGAGGATGCTCCACCATCTCCTGCAATCGGGCCAATTCCTCCTCAAAGGTGGCGTCCACAATCATCGCGTCAGAAATGGTCATCCGCAGCGTTTCGTCTATATACGGGCTGGAAGTGTTCCCCAGCGGCGTCTGCACCACGCAGATCAGCCGGGACACCTGCGTCCAATCCATCAACCCCCGCTTATTGTTCATCCCGTACATGGTGGAGGCATCGGATTTGTAAAGGCCGTTCAAGGCGTCGGCCAGGGGGATGTTGATGATGTTCTCCCCATAGTGCAGGTTCCAAGAGCTATTGATGGTCCAGCCGAAGTTGTGCTCGGAATTGGTGGGATCGCTGTCCCCTTCCTTACCCTCCACATCCGGAGAGCGCAGCTTGATCCAGCCGCCGGTAAACATATTGGATGGATCAATGCTTTCGTCGCTGCAGGACAGGTCGATGGTGAGACGCAGATACAGCTTGTCGGGATCGTACTGGGTCAGGTCCACCGGCTTGCTGCCGTCGAGAGTTTTCCAGTCGGCATACAGGTCTTTTAGGTTGGTATCCTTGGTGGCCAGATACGTCTGCTCGATTTCGCTGAACCGCGCCACCACTGCGTCGTCATAGCCGTTGGGGTCGGCCTTCGGTTCCACCGCCGTACGCCAGGGACGGCTCAGCTCCATCACATCATCGGACGCGGTGTCGTAAGCCATGATGGTATAGGTGTAGTCAAAGGGATAGGTGGAGGGCAGCTTATACTGGTTGATCATGCCGGGCCCATGCGATTCCTGCCCGATCCCGCGGGAGATCTGGTCGATGTTGAGAATGGTGTAATCGGTATCCGGCATCTCATAGGGATGGCCCTTGCCGTTGTAGTCGGTCACCTTAAAGTGGGTGGCGCTGGCTTCGATGGGATTTTGGCCCACCACCAGCAGGCCCACGGGGTTTTCCGGGTCCTCCAGCGCGATGTAGCGCACATCGGTGTGGTTGCCGGATACCTGCGGGTCCAGATAGGGATAGAACGAGTTGGATACGGTATCGGTGTACAGGCCGATGCGTCCCCCGGCACGGCGGTCCACAAAGGTTTCTTCGGGGCCGTTGCCGTACCAGGCGATCTGCTCATATCCGTCCGGCAGGGTCAGCTCGGCGCCGTATTTGAGCAGCTCGCCCAAGCCGGCGGCCGCGGTCAGCTTGGCCTGTACCTGCACCGCTCCCGATGGATATACCGTGTAGGTCATGTCCTGTTTGGAATTCCCGGCCGTGGGCAGGTTCAGTCTGACGCGGATGACATACCGGTCCTCCTGCTGCTCCACCGTGAACGCCTCCAGCTCCATGTTCTGATTGGCGGTGGCCCATTCGTTGGAGATCTTATCCCCATCGGCAGCCGCACGCCAATAGTTGGGGGTGGGCCCCTGGGTCAGCAGGGTCTGGCCGTCCACCGTATAGGCGCCGATCAGGCCGGTGGTTTTATCCACTGTCAGGCAAAAGCCGTCGCCGGTGACGGTGAGGGTATCAGCGGTTTCGCTTTTGCTCAGGGCCTTAAATCCGCTCATATCCGGCAGAGGGGTGTTTTGGACATCCACACCAATGCCCAGCTGGCCGTAGGCTACCTCATGGCCGGCCTCGGCCCAATCGGTATCCTCCTTCAGCACGGCCGATATGTTCAGGAAATATTCCCCGTCGGTCCTGGGGCTGGCCGGCATCTTATAAGGGATGGTGATGGTCTTGGTTTCTCCCGCGCCGATGGCTGCGTTTATAGCGCCGCTGTCGATCACCTCGCCGTCCTCGATCAATTCCCATTCGAACCGGTAGGCTTCTGTGCCGGTAAACTGTTTTTCATTGTAAACGGTAACCGTGTTCGCCGCCAACTGTTTCTGGGTGGCGGTGAACCACAGGGGCTGATGCACGTATTTGACCTCCTGCAGCTCGGGCTGCGGGATGCGGTCGGCGGACACAACGCCATTTTGCACAAAGTTGCCGGAGTTAATGACGTCGCCCCAGTCCCCGCCATAGGGCAGATACTGACCGGCCAGGTCCTCCCGTCCGATCTCGGCATAATAGTCCCACACACGGGTGGAATCATCCTCCCGTATTTCCGCGTCGTTAAAATCAAACCACATCAGCACATCGTCGCTGTCGGCTGCGATGGGATAGGCCGTATCGTTTAAATACGCCTCCCGCTGGGCGGCGACTTCACCGGCCGTCAGCGCCTTGGTGTACACGCGGGCCATGGCCACGTCGTTTTCGCCAACGCGCCCTTTTTCCGTGCAGTAATTGATGGCAAAATCATAGGCGCTTTGCTTAATGGAAGAGCCCGCCGGGGGTACAGCGTCGTTGGTTTTGGTCAGCACCTGGCCGTCCAGATACACCGTCGTGGTGTAGGTGGTGCCGTCATAGGTGACCGCCAGATGCTTCCATTCGCCGTCGCCCCATGCGGAGGTGCGGTCAAATTCCTGCTGCACCCACCCGTTGGATGTGGTATAGGTGATAAAGTCCAGCCGGTTGGTGGCATACGCCCGCAGCGCTACCTGCGTGTCCCCCTTCTGCATGAGGGGCTGGAAGATTGTATCCCCCGCTGTGGGCGACGTGTTGCGGGGACGCACCATCATTTCAAAGGTAAAGGAGTTGGTGCCGGACAATGCCTGGTTGATCCTGCCGCCCGTATCCTCCGAGGAGGGGACGACCATATACCCCTCAAGGTATTGCTTGCCGGTATCGGTATCGGTTTTGACCGCGCCGGTCAGCACACCGGTGTACCCGTTGCTGCTTTTATCGGCGTCGATCAGATAAGCCGTTTCCTTTTCGGGCAGGGGGGTGGCCAGCGTCTGGTCCACCCAGTCCCAGATAAAGCCGCCCATGATGTTGTCATACTGGCGGAAGGTATCCCAATATTCCTTGAACCAGCCGGAAGCATTGCCCATGGCGTGGCTGTACTCGATGGGGAAATAGGGCATATGGTCGGTATCCGCTCCACGGGCCGCAACGGTATCCAGCGTCGCATACATGTCGCAGTTGACGTCCACGCCGCCCTGGCCTTTGAGACGCTCGTAACTGACCGGCCGGGTGGAATCCAGGGGACGCACCACATCCTGGATGGAGCGCTGGAGCATCTTGGTTTTGGGGGTGATGCCGCATTCGTTGCCCAGCGACCACATCACCACGCAGGAACGGTTTTTGCGCGCCTCCATGTTGGCCGTCAGACGGTCGATATATGCCGGTTCCAGCTCCCGCGCCATCACATCGCTGGGGGCGTTTTCGGTGACCTTGATATCTCCCTCCAGCGCGTGGCACTCCATATTGGCCTCGGCCATCACATACAGGCCGTATTTGTCGCACAGGTAATACAAATAATTGTCATCGGGATAATGCGACGTCCGCACCGCGTTGATGTTGCTCTGCTTCATCATCTTCAGGTCGGTCTCGTACAGCTCATGGGACACATACCGCCCGGTATAGGGGCTCATATCGTGCCGGTTCGCCCCCTTGAACACCAGCGGTTTCCCGTTGATCTTCACCTGCTCATAATACTCGGTGATCTTGTTGTAATCCTCGTCCACCTCGGTCATGGTGAAGGTGATCTCCCGAAAGCCCAGCTGCTGGGCGATGCTTTCAAAGTGCTTGCCGCTGTCCTTGTCGTACAGGGAGATGACCAGGGTGTACAGATAGGGGTCCTCATCCGACCAGAGATGCGGCGATTGAATGAACCGGTCGAGGTTGAACACGCTTTCCTCTCCCGACGCCGTCGCCGGGACATCCGCCCGGATGGGGTCGGCGGCCACGATGTTGTTGCCGTCCGCGTCGAACAGCTTGACGTCCACCCCAAAGCTGTCCACCTGCTCGCTGCTCATATTCGACACATTCAGCCGCAGCTTGAGGGTCGCATCGGTGAAGGTATCGTCCAGGTCGGTTTCCACCTTGTAGTCGCGGATATGCACCGCCGGGGTGGCGTACAGCACCACGTCCCGGAAGATGCCGCCCAGGCGCAGGAAATCCTGGTCCTCCAGCCAGCTTCCGTCGCACCAGCGGTGCACCCGCACCGCCAGCAGGTTGTCCTTGCCGTCCTCGTTGAGGAAGGGGGTGATATCAAAATCGTGCGCGTCAAAGGAGTTTTCGGTGTAGCCCACCTCGTGCCCGTTGACGTACAGGTACATGGCGGATTCCACGCCCTTGAACGAGATATACACCTTTTTCCCGTCTTTCAGCCAGTCGGGGTCTACATCGAAGGTGCGGCGGTAGAACCCGACGGGGTTGGTCACCAGCGGCGCGGCGGGCACCAGGCTGGTGTCGCTGCCGGAGGCGTTGCCGTAGGCCTTCCAGGGGATGGCTATATTGGAATAGATGGGGAAATCGAATCCCTGGGTCTGCCAGCTGGCGGGCAGGGTGACGCTTTTCCAGCCGCAGCCGTAGTTGGCGGTTTCATACGCTTCCACCTGGCCGGTGCCGGTGTAGGGCTTGGTGGTGGAGTTTTCCTCAAAATCCGTCTTATAGAAATGGTCGGTGACGCCGTCCTGGGTGGCCAGGTCCACATTTTTGTAGACGGTCAAATCCCACTCCTGATCTGGGCCGGTGAGGAGCTGATAGTAGGGGGACTGCTCCAAATCATAGTCCACCGCTCCCTTGAGCGCGTGCTCCACGCTGTCGTAGGGCAGGGTCTCGCTGGCGTGGGCGGGTTCCCGGTTCACCCCCACCACGTCGGCCTGGCGCACCGGGTCGCCGTTTATGTCGGTGGAGTCCTTATCGCCGGTCCATTCCTTGTAAGTGAAGTAGTCCTGGCCCGGTTCAAGCCGGCTGATGGAGGTCATCGCGGGCCAATCGGCAGAGTCGTCCCACGGGTCCTCCTCGCCGGCGGCGGCCGCCGGAATGGCCGGAAGAACCGGCAGGAGCATCCCCGCCAGCAAAGCGCCGGTCAAAGCGCCGGACAAGACGCGCTTTAATTGGTTGATTCGCATGTTTTTTCTCCTCCTATCCATATGGTTTGATTTAAGTGTAACAAAGCGCAGAAGAAAAATCCATAGCCTTATTTGCGCTGTTTTAGTAAAATTTTTTGTCATTTTCCATTGAAAAGATATCAAAATTTGTTATAATGAAGGAGAGAGAAGGGATGCGGATGGACAAGATCATTCAACTGCAGGACAGAGGCTTGCAGGACGTGGCGCCGCTGCAGTTCGGGGAGGAACAATGCCCGTACAAAAAATCCGGGGTTTCGGCCGTGCGGGAAAACTATTTAATGCATTACATCTACGCCGGGCGGGGCTATTACACCGCCGCCGGACAGACCTATACCGTCACGGCCGGGCAGGTGTTTATCGTCCACCCCCACGAAACGGTCTATTATGAGCCGGATCACGCCGACCCCTGGCATTACTGCTGGGTGGAGTTTGCCACCCGGCTGGACATCCCGCGGCTGAAAACCGAATATGTGCTGGACGCGCATTATGCCGAGCACATCTTCCGCGCCCTGTCCGCCACCGATGAGCTGATGTTTGGGCGGGAATACTATGTCAGCGGGAAAATTTTAGAGTTTTTGTCCACCCTGGCCCGCCCCGGAGTCGAGGCTTCCCGCAAAACCTTTGTGGACCGGGCGGTGATGTATATCCGCAAAAATTATACGCATGCGATCACCATAGAAGAGCTGGCGGAATACCTGGGCGTCAGCCACAGCTATCTGAGCACCATGTTCCGCCGGCAGATGGGGGTTTCACCCCATCAGTATCTGATGGACGTCCGCCTGGAAAACGCCGCCGCGCTGATGGCCGAGCACGGCTACAGCGTGAGCGAGGCGGCCCTCTCCGCCGGGTACGGGAACGTGTACAATTTTTCAAAAATGTTCAAAAAGAAGTATGGCGTTTCCCCCCGCCAGTATACCCAGACGGCCAAAGAGGGACAGGAAAAGAATGCCTGAACAAGCCGTATGCAGCAGGGTGGGTTTGCCGGGAAAAATTTTAACACAAAAAGAAAAACAGCCCCCATGCAGAGAGAATCGGCATGGGGGCTGTTGAGATGATAAAAAACGATTTTTTACATGGGATTTGGCAATGCCCCACCATCTGGAAAGAGCGATTTTGATTGCTTTTTTGGATAAAAACGTATCCTCGTTTAAAGGAAAAAATGGGCGCTTATAAACCGGCGGGAAGCGGGGATAGTAAATAGCGGGAAGAAGCGTTTCTTTCCGAGCGAAATTTTAAGCCCAATCAAAAAAGGAGTTGTTAGACATGACCAAGGCCAATCGCGGCTTAGCCGGTGTGTTGGCGGGGGCCGTGCTGATGACGGTAGCGCTGGTGGGGTGCCAGTCCAAGACGGATGAGGAGATTGCCGGGAACAAAACGAGTTCCACCTCCCGGCGCACCACCACCTCCACGACCGCATCAGGCGATGATTCCCGCTCGTCCGGGTCCTCCAACCTGATGGACGACATCAGCAAAGGGGCTTCGGATGCCATGCATGCCATCAGCACCGGGATATCCGACGCTATGAGCAGAATGGGCACGTCTCCCACCAAATAAAAACAAAGCATCTTGAGATTTTGTTTGAGGGCGGATGGTAAGGATGGGCGCCGCAACCCTTTTGGGTTGCGGCGCCCATCTCGGCGTATCCCAAAACCGGCGGGCGGCTTTCCGGGCCGGCGGGCTGCACAGAGGAGGGTGGGCACAAATCCGAAAAAAGGGGGCTGTGCCCCGCCTTCATAAACAAGTGTTTCCGGCCGGACAGCCGCTATGCGGTCCGGTTTTTGCCGTTTTAGGCCGCTTTCGCATGAGCTGCCGGATTCTGCCAGGGGCGGGCCTTGGAAAGGCCCTGGGAATGGAAAGCCTCCCGCACACAAACGGGACGGCCCGGCGGCCGCGCCGCAAAAGAGCAAGGGGGCTTTACGCGGGGGGATGCAGGAGAAAGCACGCCGCGCATTCCCGTGGCCGGTGTGAACACCACACGGGATGGGGGAATCCGGCGGGCCCGCCATGCGAAAAGGGGAAAGCAAGACAAAATGGGGTTGCGCCTTTATCCCTCAACATAAACCTGTACTTCATAATTCCATTGCAAAATACCCGATATCACAATGAGCTGCACCGTAAAGGCCGGATCTGCGCCATATTTTGTTTGGGCTATCTGCATCAGCTCGCGCAGCGTTTGCTCTCTGTTTTCCTCCGTGCAGTTGGCGCACAGGTATTTTCCTTTTGGCAATACCTTTAATCCGTCTATAGGCGCATAACGAGTACACACGGCAAAAAGCCTGGATTTTCCGTTTTCGGTGTATATGCCGGCCAGATCCTCAAAGGCAAACCGGTCTTTTAAGGCAGGCGTCACCTTATCGTAGAAATGGTTGAGATAATTCCAAAGGTTATCCAGCGTTGGCACTTCCAAGGTGTCGGACAGCAAAATAACACGTTGTGGAGCATCTTTGAGAAAGGGAACGTTGAATTTTTGTTGCCCCTGCCATTTTTTTTGATAATCCGCTTTGGCCAACTGGATTTTGGATTTGCTGTATTGCAATGCGGCTATTTTTTCATCCGCCTTTTTTTCCGCTTGCGTTAAAAAGTCCACGATCTTTTGGAGATCGTCGTATTCTAAGACCTGCTTTATCTCCTGCAAAGGCAGGCCCATCAGCTGCAGGGCCCGCACCGTATTCAACCGGACAATATCCTGTTGGGTATAATAGCGGTAATGGGTCCATTCGTCTTTTTGGCTCGGCTTCACCAATCCAATCCGGTCGTAATGCCGCAGCGTTTCGCTCGTTGTATGGGCAGCCTTTGCCGCTTGGCCAATCGAAAAATATTTTTTCATTCCTATTTTCTCCTATTGACCTTTGTGTTACACAAAGGTTTATACTTCATTGTAGCACAGGATATTGCGAAAAACAATAGAACGTGCAACGCGGTTTAGGAGGAATGGCTGCATGATCGAACTCAAACAAGTGACAAAGCGGTACGGGCAGGCGACCGTACTGAAAAACATCACCCTTTCCATTGATGAGCCGGGGATTTATTGCCTGCTGGGCCGGAATGGCGCGGGCAAAACAACCCTGCTCAAGTCCATGGCCGGGTATCAGAACATTTCAAGCGGCGAGATTCGAGTTGACGGGAAGACCATCACAACCGCCACCTTAGATACGGGCGTGAGCTATATCGAAAACTTTGCCAGGCATTTTAACCTTCCGGTACAAAAGCTGCTGCGGATTGCTTCGCAGGTCAACCCCAACTACGATTACGACTTTGCCCAGGACATGATGGAGCGGTTCGAGCTGGACGGGAAAAAGAGGTTTAAGCAGCTTTCTCTCGGCATGAAAACCATGGTTTCCACGATTATCTGTTTGGCGAGCAATAAAGAGGCCGTCCTGTTGGACGAACCGGTCCTCGGCTTCGACGCCATCATGCGGGTGGAATTTTACGATATGCTGACAGAGAGTTTTCACAAACATCCGCGCATAATCATCGTGTCCACCCACATCATTGAGGAAATCGCCAAGACCATTCAAAAGTTGATTATTCTGGACAAAGGGAGCATCCGCTTCTTTGATACCCTGCAGTCGGTGGAAACAAAGGCGTTTAGCGTCAGCGGGCCCAAAAAAGAGGTGGAGGCCGCAACCGGGGACCGCCATGTCATCGGCGAAGATGCGGTCGGAGGGCTTGTCACCCGGTATATCTTTGACGCCCCGCCGGAGCAGACGGCTTCACTGGAAATCCACCCGCTGTCTTTGCAGGATTTCTTTATTCAACTGGTCGGGCATAAGGGAGGTGGAACAAGATGAGCGCGATTTTGTCGATTACCAGGCGGCTGCTTTCCAGCAATAAAATCAGTTTTATCCTGACGGCCCTGGTGGTGCTTTGCGCCACCTCCTCCGGCGATGTGGTTTTGAGCAACGGGAATTACACCTGGCTGCTGGCGGTGCTGACCCCCTTCTTTTTTGTGTTTTATGATTTCACAAAGCTCATGCATTTGGGCGCCAGCAAAAAGGATTACTATTCCGGCTGCCTCATCGGCTATGGGCTGCTGGCGTTGTGCATTTCCCTTGTCAACACCGTTATCCATCTATTGATTGACCCTGTATATCCCGCGCAAACCGTTATCAATCTGATGGACGTGTGCCAATGGACGGAAAACGGGATAATCGTTGCCGGATTGCAGCAAATGGCCTTTTTGCTGCTGGTGATGGTTTTTCTGCATGTGCTGTTGTCCATGCAAACGCATTGGTACGGCTGGCTCACCGACGCCGTGTTGGTTGCCGTTGTTTGTGTTTTCACCCCCATTGCGCCATTGCGGGACATCCTGGCCGGATTTTTTCAGATCATCATGCTCAACAGCCATGCGGTGTGGCATATGGGGATTTGTCTGCTGCTGAGCGCCGCCTTGTCCCTTGCCGGGCTTGCGGTCTTGAAAAGAAAAACGTTATAAACGAGGGACGGCCATGATTCGGATAAAAGACGTTGACGCGCAAAATATATTGGATGTGTGCGGGTTGACAACCGATCAGGATGGGGTTGGTACCGCCGGGAAGGGGCATTGTCGCTGCAACGCCCTTTCCATAGCGGCGGCAACATACCATCCCGACATGCATCCCCATGCCATCTATCACAACCATCTGCTGATTGGGTTTTTCATGTATCAGCGGGACGAAAATCAAGCCGGTACCGCAACCATTTGCCGCTTTATGCTGGACGACCGATTCCGGCATAAGGGGCTGGAGGAAAAAGCCTTAGAGCATATTCTGCGGGGGTTAAAAATTCAAGGCGTTAAAAAGGTGGTCTTAAAAACAGACGCCGCCGGTGAAAACGCGGAGAATCTCTATCCTTCTTTGGGGTTTCACCCCGCCGGGGGGACGGAGCAAACAGGACGCCGCTATGAGTTGGAACTGTAAACCGCATCGAACGGAATAGGGAGGAAGCAAAATGAGAAAAGTCATGTCACTTGTATGCTGCCTGATGTTGGGCTGTTTTGGTTTGGCGGGCTGCTCGAACAACAGCGAACCATTTGAAGAAAAAAGCTATACGCCGGATACGCCGGTGAGCGAAATCAACCTGGAGGTAGAGGACCGGGAGATCGAAGTGTCCCTGTCCCAGGACGAACAGGTGCATATCCAATACGCCGAAAACAGCAAAGAGTATTACGAGATTTCCGTTTCGGACGATCAGGTGCTGACGATGACCAGCGCAAGCGATAAAGAGTGGACGGATTATATTGGGGGAAAGCCCCCGGCCGAAAACCGGAAAATATCGCTGCAGGTCCCGAACGCACTGTTGGACACCCTCACACTGTCGACAACAAACGAGGATATAACGCTTTCTGCCTTGGCGGTGACCGGCAGTATCCGCATTTCCTCGAACGGAGGAAATATCACCTTTGGAAACTTAGGGGTAGGCGGCGCCCTGACCCTGAGCGCTAAAAATGGGGATATCTCCGGTGCGGTTGTGGGAAGTTATGATGATTTTGCCATTCGGTGCGAAATCAAAAAAGGCGAGAGCAATTTGCCGGACCAGAAAGAGGGCGGCGAAAAAACGCTGCATGTGTCCGGCAATAACGGCGACGTCGATATTGCGTTTGTAAACGGATAAATGTTGCGGTTGGAGAACACAGAAACCCGGCGGCTTTGAAAGGATGCCGCCGGGTTTCCATATAAGAAAAAGCCATCCCGGATGGGATGGCTTTGAAAAAGTCTGGGGAGAGAAGCTTACTTCAGCTCGACCTTCGCGCCGGCTTCTTCCAGTTTCTTCTTCATTTCCTCGGCATCGTCCTTGGAAACGGCTTCTTTCACCGTCTTGGGAGCGCCGTCAACCACTTCCTTGGCTTCTTTCAGGCCCAGGCCGGTGATCTCGCGGACAACCTTGATGACGTTGATCTTGTTGGCGCCCACTTCGGCGAGCACAACGTCAAACTCGGTCTTCTCTTCGGCCGGAGCGGCACCGCCGGCAGCCGGAGCAGCGGCAACAGCCACCGGAGCGGCAGCGGAAACGCCGAATTCCTCTTCCAGAGCCTTTACCAGCTCGGACAGCTCCATAACGGTCAGGGCTTTGACATCTTCGATGAGTTTCAACACTTTATCAGACATTTTTAAATCCTCCATATCCATGATAATTTAGAAAGAAATGTACGGGCCATCCGGCCACAGGAACCATAAAAATTACGCGCTTTGCTTTTCGGCAATGGCGTTCAGGGCGCAGACCAGGCCGCGCATGGTGCCGTTCAGCACGCCCACCAGGCCGCTGATGGGCGCGTTCAAGCCGCCCAGCACCTTGGCCACCAACACCTCTTTGGGGGGCATTTTGGCCAGTTCGCCCACGGCCGCCGCGTCGATGACCTTGCCTTCGACGAAACCGGCCTTGACCTTAAAGGTCTCGCTTTTGTCTGCGTACTCGCACAGGATCTTAGCGGCTGCGACATGATCTTGTGGGCTGATGGCCACCGCGGTGGTGCCCTCCAGGACCGAATCCATTTCGCTCAGGCCCGCCTTTTCGTTGGCGCGGCGCAGCAGGGTGTTTTTCACAACCGAGTAATCCACACCGGCTTCCCGCAGCTGGCGGCGCAGCTTGGTGTCGTCGGCTACCGTGATGCCCTGGTAGCTTACCACAACACCGGCCACGGCATTGCTCAGCTTTTCAGCGAGCTGCTCCACAAACGCCTGTTTTTCCTGCAGTACCTTTTCACTTGGCAAATCGTTTCACCTCCATGCTGAAATTGCCGTCTTCAACATAGAAAAACCCTTCCGGCGGATTTCTCCACAGGAAGGGCGCAATAACCGAAAGCAACGGGAAACCCCGCACCATTCTTGTTAAAGCCTTCTGCCTCGGCAGGCGGCCGCAGGGCCGTTAGATCCCCGGCAGGGGATACCTGCTGTCTGTGGAAGAACAGCATTTAAGATTATATGCAAAACCAAAGGTTTTGTCAAGAGGGAAACCGCATTATCCGCCGATGCGGGAGGGATTGACCTTGATGCCGGGGCCCATGGTGGCGGACACCACGCAGGATTTGATGTACTGGCCCTTGGCGGCCGCGGGTTTGGCGCGCACGATGGCGCCCAGCAGGGCGTCGAAGTTCTCCTGCAGCTTCTCGGCGCCGAAGGAGACCTTGCCGATGGGGCAGTGGATGATGTTGGTCTTGTCCAGGCGGTACTCGATCTTACCGGCTTTCGCGTCGGTCACAGCCTTGGCGACGTCCGGGGTGACGGTGCCGGCCTTGGGGTTGGGCATCAAGCCGCGGGGACCGAGGACTTTACCCAGGCGGCCCACCACGCCCATCATGTCGGGGCTGGCGATCACCACGTCAAAGTCCATCCAACCGCCGTTGATTTTGGCGATGGTCTCGTCGTCGCCGATGAACTCGGCGCCGGCGTCCTGTGCAGCCTGCGCTTTGTCGCCTTTGGCGAACACCAGCACCCGCACCGATTTACCGGTGCCGTTGGGCAGCACGACCGCGCCGCGCACCTGCTGGTCGGCATGACGGCTGTCCACGCCCAGCTTCACGTGCACTTCGACGGTTTCATCAAACTTGGCCTTGCCGGTCTTCACGGCCAGGTCAAGCGCTTCGGGAATGTCATACAATGTAGTGCTGTCGATCAGCTTTACGCTGTCGGCATATTTTTTACCGTGTTTCATTGGCTTATCCTCCCTGTTGATACGGACAGCCGGCCGCCGGGGAGCCGGGGCCGTTTTCCGTAGAGTGGTAAAATCGGAATGGTTGAGATGTTCCTCCCACCCAAAACGGGTCAGTCGACGACTTCAACGCCCATGCTGCGCGCCGTGCCGGCGATCATGCTCATGGCACTCTCCACACTGGCGGCGTTCAAATCGGGCATTTTGGTCTCGGCGATCTTCTTGATCTGCTCCCGTGTGATCTTGGCGACCTTGGTCTTGTTCGGCACGCCGGAAGCGGTTTCGATTCCGCAGGCTTTCTTGATCAAAACCGCCGCAGGAGGGGTCTTGGTCACAAAGGTGAACGAACGGTCGGCATACACCGTGATGACAACGGGGATAATCAGGCCCGCGTCGTTTTTGGTCCGCTCATTGAATTCCTTTGTAAAAGCCATGATGTTGACGCCGTGCTGACCGAGCGCGGGGCCAACGGGGGGTGCGGGAGTTGCTTTGCCTGCCTGTCTCTTATACACATCTCCGAGCCCACGAGACTCCTGAGCATCTCG